>LFRM01003507.1_pt1 | contig 10028 bp, 8 predicted proteins | sample 618341 | NCBI WGS metagenome assembly LFRM01 (sample SAMN03654438, study PRJNA283298) | anaerobic digester metagenome | isolation source: pool of bioreactors CSTR01a, CSTR02a, and CSTR03a thermophilic anaerobic... | place: Denmark: Kgs. Lyngby | collected 2014-05-21 | reverse complement strand
CATGGTTTCATCTCCTTTTCCAATAGAATACCCTAAATGAAAATAATGTCAAGACTTTTCTGAAAGAAATGAATGTTTCTATCATTTGATGAAACAATTTACATTATGAATCAAAAAAAGAAGACGTCTATGCGTCTTCTTCGTTAGTTGCTTGTGCTTGTACATTAATGATTCGAGCTCGAGAACCACTTGCAGGACCAATGACCCCGTTTTGTTCAAGTGTGTCCATAAGGTTTGCGGCCCTATTGTAGCCGACTTTAAGTTGTCTTTGAATCCATGATGTGGATGCTCTTTGTTCGTTGACTACAAGGTTGTAGGCTTCTTCATAAAGAGGATCTTCACTTCCCGCAAGAATTCCTGCAGGACTTCCCTCGAGTTGAATAAAGGCATCATCAATGCGCGGTTTCGCTTGTTCAGATGCACGTTGTGCAATCTGTTTTACTTCTTCATCGGATACGTAAACCCCTTGAATCCTCACAGGATTCGGTTCACCCATCGGTACATACAGCATATCGCCATAGCCCAAGAGTTTCTCTGCTCCTACAGTATCAAGAATCGTTCGTGAATCAATTGAACTTGAAACTGCGAACGCGATTCGAGATGGGATATTTGCCTTAATAATTCCTGTAACAACATCGACTGATGGTCTTTGTGTTGCGACGATTAAATGAATCCCTGCAGCACGAGCAAGTTGAGTAATGCGTTGAATGCTTAATTCAACATCCTTACCCGCAACTGCCATTAAGTCAGCCAACTCATCAATAATAACAACAATCCATGGTAGGATTGCGAGTCCCTCTTCAGGGTGTTCTTTAACTTTTTGGTTGAATCCAGAGATATTTCGTACCCCTGCTTTAGAGAACATATCATAGCGCTCTTCCATCTTATCAACAACGACTTTCAGTGCCATTGCCGCTTGCATTGGATCTGAAATAACGGGTCCTATAAGATGAGGAATATTCACATACGGTGTAAACTCTACTTTTTTAGGGTCAATTAGAATCAGTTGTAATTCATCTGGTCGCTTAGACAGAATGATCGATGTGATAATCGCATTCATACAGACTGACTTCCCTGAACCCGTTGCCCCAGCAATGAGTAAGTGAGGCATTTTGTTCAATGAAATCATGACTGGATTTCCCATGAGGTCTTTTCCAAGGGCAACATTAATGTTGTCATCGGAAATGAAATCAGGAGATTTTTGAATAATGTCTTTCATTCGAACAGGAATCATTTCTTGGTTCGGAATTTCAATCCCCACTGCTGATTTACCAGGAATGGGTGCTTCAATTCTTAATGTTTTAACGGCAAGTTCCATCATCAAGTTATCTTGAATTGAAGCTATCTTCGATATCTTTACATTACTATCAGGTTTTAATTCAAACTTCGTCACAGCAGGTCCAATATGAATATCAATGAGACTTGCTTCAATACCAAATTGAGACAATACCTCTAATAAGCGCTTCGCCTTCTCTTTTGCTGCGGAATCATTTGAAGTTGAGCGTTGTGCCCCCTTCATCGGATCCAGTAAACTGAGCGGTGGAATGCGGTACTTATCAAAGTTATTGGGTCTATTTTCACTGACTTCTGTTGTGATCACTGTTTTAGAAACTTCTTGAGGTTCATCCAGTTCAAGATGGACTTTGGCTTGAATTTGTTCCGGTTTTTTAACTTCCGGCTCATCAAGAGTTAAGAAGCTCGCATTGCTTGGTTTTGTATAGTTTTTATCAATCATTGCTTCTACATTAACGACTTCTTCTACCTTAGCTTTTTCTTTCTTAGGCTTGTGCTTGAAACGCTTGAAGAAACCATGGGTTTCAACAGGAACACTCTTTGCGCTGTCCATCACATGCTTCGGACTGAAGAACAGTGCGATAGCGATCAATACGAAAAGAGATACAAAGACCATGGTACCCGTCTTCCCCATTAAGAATGAGAAAGCCCCAAAGAGCAGTGCGCCAACAACGCCTGAATAAGCGGGCACGCCTTCAGTTCGTTTGAACACATCCGGTACCGTTGAGAGGTAATGTTTAATAAAATCCAAACCGATTAAGTCATTTTTAAAGCTTAATGATTGAATCAAGATGAGCGATATAAGGATCAGCGTAATTGCTGTCCAGATACGCCATGTAAACTTAAACTGTTTGATATCAAGCATCATCAGCGCAATCAAAATAATCGAAACAACATAATAGGGTTGCGGTAAGCCACCAACGACAACGAGAACGATGCTGTTGATAAAAAAACCCAAGGCCCCGAGTTCAAACATCCCAAGGATGAGTGCCCCGATACTCAAAAGAGCGATGATGAATCGCTTGAGTTCTCTTGATTGTTCTTGTTGTTTTTTAGTTTTCTTACGTGCCATGAATCAATACCTCTTTTATACTCTTATTTCAATAATGACCGGTAAAATCATTGGTCGTTTTCCTGTTTGTTTATAGATGTAACGTGAAATTAAGTCACGTGCTTCATTACGAGCAGAAATGTTGTCGTATTTCTTTTCCGCAACCAATTTAGTAATGGTTGTTTCAAGGATTTGTCCAACTTCTTTCATAATGTTGTCTGCATCTTTTAGATAAATAACTCCGCGAGACTGAATGTCCGGTCCGCCCAAGACTTCTTTGGTCTTGTTGTTGATAACCATACCGACAATCAAAGCACCATCAGTTGATAGTGTTTGACGATCACGAAGGACAAGTCCTGAAGTATCAAGGTGGTCTTTCCCGTCAATCATTACTTCTTCAAGTTTAATGATTTCATTCGTTGATTTTAAACGACCGTCTACGAATTCCGCAACTTGTCCATTATCAAGAATGACAATGTTTGCTGGTGAAATTCCCATATCCATTGCGACATGTGAGTTCGCATTGAGGTTCTGGTACTCCCCTTTAACTGGAAGATAGTATTTTGGTTTCAATAAAGCAATCATCATTTTCAAGTCTTCTTGTGATGCATGCATCGAGAGGACTGATTTGTATGAGAGTGTTTGTAAGTGTACTCCGTCTTTGAAGAGCTCATTCATCATTTCTGATGCGAGTTTTTCAGTTCCAGGTACTTGTGGGGATCCAACGATCACAGTATCTTGTTCGTTAACTTCGATGAGTGAATCTTCGCCCATCGCAATTTTCGACATTTTTCTGAAGACGTTAGGTCCTACATCGGATACAATCACAACGACATCTTTCATATCATTTTTGAATTGTGCTCGTTTTACTTCAAGGCCTTTTGGCATGTGGAAGTAGTTCAAGTCCTCAAGATGTTTAAGCAGACGACGTTGTTTTTCTCCATAGAAGAATATTTTACGTTTGTATTTTTGTGCCATTTCAATCACTTCAAGTAATCGATAAATGTTTTGTTCGTATAAAGTAACTAAGATACGTCCATCAGTATCTTCAAACGATGATTCGATGCGTGTTGAAATACGGTGGTGTGGTGCAGTAAATCCTTCACGGTGTGCTGAAACGGATTCAGCTGTGAGTAAAAATACGCCCTTCTTACCAATTTCAGAGATGTCAGCGACATCACTTGTGAACGCTTCGGAACGGATGTTGAAGTCAATGATAAACTCACTTGAGTGAACAATGTATCCTTGTGTTGTATCAATTGCGATACCAAATGTATCTGGAATTGAATGTGTTAAACCAAATGAAATGATTTTTCGTGAACCAATCTTAAAGGTTCCATTGCGCTTGATTTTAAAGATTGAAGTATTCTTGATATTATTTTCTTTCAAAAGATCTTCAATCATTAACGCGATGAGAGGTGTTGCATACACCGGTGCATTGACCTCTTTCAATAAGTATGGCAGTGCCCCCATGACATCGTCATGAGCATGTGTGATGAATACTGCTTTAATTTTCTTTTTGTTTTTCTTTAGGTATGCCATATCTGGAATTACTATCTCAACTCCGAGTTGATCTACCTTTGGGTATTTAATCCCAGCATCAACGATGTATATTTCATCATTGATTTCAATGACTGACATATTACGGCCATCTTCATCAAGACCGCCTAATGCCATAAATTTAATTTTTTCCATAAAATCTCCTTTTGTTTCTTAAGTGTATTATACACTAGTTTGTGCACTAATAAAATAAAACCAAGCAGCGCTTGGCCTTATTATATGTTTAATCGAGTAATCTTTTGAGATTGCATTGTTTCTTTATCAACATCGATGATTACAGCATTTAAGAATGCATCACCGAGGGCAACTTTGAAATGTGTCTTTTCATGTAAAATCACATTACGATACAATTCCTCTACGTCACGGCCAATGATTGAATCATATGCCCCGCACATCCCTACATCTGTAATGTAGGCAAGATTTCCAATTAAGCGCTCATCGCTTGTTTGAACATGCGTATGCGTACCGACAACAGCACCCACATCATCTTTATAAACATTTGCGAAAAGCATTTTTTCTGATGTTGATTCTGCATGAAAATCAACAAAATAATAATCATATTCAGTTTCTTCTAAAAGTTGTTCCATATACGGATACGGTGAATCCCCTACGCGATTCATGAAGGCTTCGCCATAAAGATTCACAACGCAAATGGATTTACCCAAGACATCATATGCCTTATAGTAATTTCCAAATTCAACCGGTTCAATGTTTGCGGGAATCAAGAGTTCAGGGCAATCCTCATAGTCATCAATAATCTCGCGCTTTGCGAAACTATGATTTCCCATCGTAATGCACTCAATCCCTGCCGCAATCAATTGATTGTATATTTTCTTTGTAATGCCTTTACCATGCGCTGAGTTTTCGCCATTCGCAATAACGAAATCGATGCTGTGTTCTTCCTTAATCGCAGCTAAGTGGTCGACAACAATCTGTCGACCACTCGCTCCTACGATATCACCAATAAATAGAATTCGCATTACTTAGCTATTTCTAATGCTCGAAGTTCACGAATAACTGTCACTTTAATTTGACCTGGATAAGTCATTTCTGTTTCAATTTGTTCACGAATCTCACGTGCTAGTTTAATAGTCTTAAGATCTGATATTTGGTCTGGAACAACCATAACACGAAGTTCACGACCGGCTTGAATTGCGAATGCGCGTTGTACACCATCTTTTGATGTAGCAATTGCTTCAAGATCTTCAAGTCGTTGGATGTAATTTTCAAAGGATTCAAATCGAGCACCCGGGCGCGCTGAACTTAATGTATCAGCAGCCGCAACCAATACCGCAATGGCACTTGTTGCTTCTGTATCACCGTGGTGAGATGCAATCGCATTAATTACAATTGGATGTTCGCCATGCTTCTTAGCAAGACGCGCTCCCAATTCAACATGCGTTCCCTCAACTTCAAAGTCAAGACCCTTACCAATATCATGGAGGAGTCCAGCACGCTTCGCAAGTTTTTGGTTCAGGCCAAGTTCGGCTGCCATCATCCCTGCAAGATGTGCGACTTCAATTGAATGCGTTAATACGTTTTGTCCGTATGAGTAACGGTATTTTAAACGACCGATAATTGCAACAATTTCACGGTCCATTTTTGAAAGACCTAAATCAAAGATTGTATCTTGACCTGTTTTTTGAATGATTTGGTAAAGCTCTTTACGAGCCTTCTCAACAACTTCTTCAATACGACCCGGTTGAATACGGCCATCACTGACGAGTGTTGTGAGTGCCATACGCGCAATTTCACGACGCACTGGATCAAAACATGACAGGGTTATAATCTCAGGTGTATCATCGATTAAGAGATCAACACCTGTTGCTTGTTCAAAGGCACGAATATTACGGCCTTCACGACCGATAATACGACCTTTCATGTCTTCACTTGGTAACTTAACAATTGAGCTTGTACGCTCTTGTGTAACTTCTTGAGAATAACGTGATATTGCCAATGAGATGATATTACGTGCGACTTCTTCAGCTCTTGTATGAGCTTCATCTTCTTGGTCTTTAATATATGCGAGCACTTCATTTTCCATTTGTTTTTCAACAATTTCGAATAATTCAGTTTTTGCTTGCGAAACGGGCATACTAGAAATTCTTTCTAGCTCGAGAACCTGATTGGCTGTTTGCTCGCCCAAAATGGCTTCCATCTTGTCCAGTTGGTCTGATTTCAACTCTAACTCACGCTGCTTTTGAGATAATTCTTTATCTTTTGACACTAAGTTATTATCGCGCGAGTTTAAAGTATCCTCACGACGATCTAATTTAATTTCATAATCTTGTACTTCTTTTCTTAGTGTTTTTGCTTCTTTTTCTGCATTTAATTTAATTTCATAGGCTTGCGTTTTTGCTTCTAATTGAGCTTGACGCGAGATCATTTCTGCTTTTTCTTCAGCTTCTTTAATTAATGAGTGTGATTGTTCGAGTGAACGATTCAAACCGCGTTTGTTTATAATGATCATCGCAAGAATCATTACCACAAATACGACTACTGCACTTAAGACGGAATAAAGTATGATGTCAGTCATAAATATTCCTCTTTCTATATAGTTTAAATAATTTATATTAGTTTCCTAATAGTACTATCATACTTTATTTAGAGAAATTTCACAAGTTTTTTATATGCTTACGCAGACATTTCATGTCCGGCGAAAACCACCACAAATTAATTAGGTTAAAGCACCATGGATAGCACAGAAAACGCAAAAGAATAATCACGAAAGGATTGATTGTGAGCACATTCATCATCATAAGACAAAACACCCCTATCGGTCCCAAGATCATGGGTAGTAAAATAGAGCCTAGAGGAATCTCTTCTCTCACAAAATGTGTCCTCAAAGAAAAGTCCGACCACGAAATATAACCATCAATACAATCATGATGCTTTCGATACATCCCCAGATGCATCGCTTCATGAAGACACATCACCCACACTACATTCAATACAACAATCGACAACAGTGGATGAATCAAACACAGTACTAACACTCCTTTAGCAAGAATCGTATTCATAGTCTTAACCGTAATCTTAAATATTGATTGATCACTACCGTGATAAAGAATGAGAAACACTGCGCAGCGTGGCCCCTTTCATCACAGTAATGCACACTATCATCAATAAGCTCATCTCTAGCGAAGTTAATTCAAACATGCGTTTCAATTCAAGCACCAAAAGTATGGTTGGAATAATCGCAAGCATTAAAACCACAATCACAATCGTCGAATTAAACTGCTTTTGATCATTCAAAGGAAAATACTTCCCTACAAGCATAAAGAACACCATCGCAAGACCAAGCGATAACGATAAACCATCTCTTAGATACGGTTCAATCATCATTAAGAGTGCCATCTGAAATACCACAACTAAAATGCAGCCAACAAAATGCTCCATATACACACGCATTGAAGACAGTTTCGTTCGTCTCAATAAAAACAAACATTGATCAAACTGTGAATAAGTATAAATCGCTTGCATACATGGCATCATCAACATCAGCGATGCATTCATCGGACTGTACAGTAGTGTTGGCTTGTATACCTTAATCAAACCACATACAAGGATCATCAAACTCATATTCAACTGTGCTTCTTTATGGCGAAGCATCTCTTTCATCACCTTCCCCATCAGTGTTGTTGGAATGATTCTTCCAAACAGAATTCTGCCACCAGAAGTACTCTTTCGATAATCAAAGGACTGAATAAAGAGATACCACACGATAAACACAATCAAGATAATTAATCCAAACAGATTCAAATCAATCCAATAACTTGAGAGTTGCCAGAACTCTGAATTACTGTACGAAAACCATGAGTATATACCTACAATTGTCACTAACAAAGCAACACTTACTGTAGGACCAAAAGCAAATAAGATTGTGTATATCGTTGGGTAAAGTGTTTCCAGAATAAAGAGCGTTAACGGTATTTGAATAATGAGTCCAAGCACTAGTGTCTGAATCATTTCATAATCCAAGTGCCTCATACTCATACCGAGTAAACTTGTAGTCATAATGATACTCACCAAACTCAACGTAAGAGTCCTCCCAAGACTTGATAATACATTTCGTTGAAATAAACTTACACCATAGTTGCGCAGCATTTTATCAAATTGACTTTGTTTCGTAAATCCAAACACCAAAGCAATCAGATAACTTACCAACACAATACAATAACCCGAGAATATTAAAGTTTTCAAAAGACTAATTCGCATATCCACAGTGCCATCCACTAGAATAATTTCCAACATCTCACCCAGCATGTTTTCCAGAATAATGGACATACTGAATAAGAGCGCCACAGAGACCAAGACACCCATAATGATGTAGGAGCCATATTGCTTCATGGAAGAAGAAACAAAGCGCCTGCACTGCTTTAAATAGGTCCTCGCAATGATTTTATGCATTGAGGAATACAAAGACTTCTTCAAGGCTCTTTTTTGCGTGTACATCGCATAGCTGTGCTGGTGATCCTTGTGCTTTAACATCGCCTTTAATTAAGAGCACAATATGCGCACTCATTTGTTCCACGGCCAAGATATCATGAGATGATAACAGGATAGTTCCACCATTCAAAGCAAACTCAACCAAGAGTTGTTTAGTATTCAATATGGCCTCAATGTCCAAGCCTCGAAAGATTTCATCAAGAATTAAAACATCGGGTGCAACCATTAATGCCGCGATGAGTTGAATCTTCTTTTTCATTCCATAGGAATAGGACTGGATCATTTTGTCTTTGTCGTGGACCATGTCATAGCGCTCTAAGAGATCTTGTTTTAAAGCATTGTTTTTAATACCATAGATATTCTCAATGAAGATTAGGTATTCATAACCTGATAACAAGTCAGGTAATATGTTTTCATCAGGAATAAAGAAGATGCTGGGATCATTTGAATTCCACCTAACTTCTCCTTCATATGAAATATGTTCTAAAATGCATTGAATAAGGGTTGTCTTACCCGAACCATTGGGTCCTACGAGTCCCGTAATCTTACCCCTTGGAATACTGACGTCTACGCCCTTTAGGGCCATAGTTTTTGGATATTGTTTTATTAAGTTTTGTATTGATATCACGTTTAAATCACTCCTTATGTATAAATAGTCACCCTGTAATCACTTAATTACCAACTACATTGAAATGATATTGAGAAAAGACTTCTCCAGGAATATGATCCAGTGAAGGATCCCTTACCATTTCTTAAACACCATAAAAGCATTGCGAGATAAACGACTCCCGCAAGTACTAGCAGTACTGCTGTTAGTACTGTAAACCATGCATCCACTGTTTCTAGTTCATGTTTTGCATACAATAACATTTATATCCCCTCTTCTATTTTCGGTGACTATTTATAGTCAGCTGCTTATACCCATAGTCCAATACCCATGTCACCACAAAGACACAGAGGAATGTAAGAATAAAGTACCACTCAAAGCTCAGTGAAGCACGTGCGTATGTTTCTCCTTCTTCTAGAAGTAAATTAAACCCGCAGAACTGAATCGACTTACTCTGAAATAGATTCAAGACCACAAACAAAACGCCTATCACTGGATAGACAACAAATGCCATAATACTTGCCTTCAGACTGTGTTTTTCCATCAATCTCACCCTTTCCTCATTAAGTAAGGTTTTGGGTCGTATAAACCTAAAAATAATGTAAATTTGCGCATAAAAAAACCTCGAACATTTTCGAGGCTTCAATATTATTTCTTGTCTTTAACGACTTCTTCACGCGTTGGAAGAATAATCTTTCGAATGTCTTGTGCGATTTCATCCGCAATGGCTTCATTGGCTTCAAGGAAAGTGCGAACTGCTTCGCGTCCTTGTCCAATTTTCTCATCCTTGTATGAGTACCATGATCCGGCTTTATCAATTAAATCATATTGAACACCTAAATCAATGACTTCTCCAAGGTATGAAACACCTTTACCGTAGATAATCTCAACTTGAACCACTTTGAATGGTGGCGCAACTTTGTTTTTAACAACTTTAATGTTTGTCTTATTACCAACAATATCCGTTCCCTGTTTAATTTGTTCAGAGCGACGAATATCAAGTCTCACAGATGAATAGAACTTAAGTGCTCTACCCCCTGGTGTTGTTTCAGGACTACCAAACATAAC
>LFRM01061541.1_pt1 | contig 10032 bp, 9 predicted proteins | sample 618341 | NCBI WGS metagenome assembly LFRM01 (sample SAMN03654438, study PRJNA283298) | anaerobic digester metagenome | isolation source: pool of bioreactors CSTR01a, CSTR02a, and CSTR03a thermophilic anaerobic... | place: Denmark: Kgs. Lyngby | collected 2014-05-21 | reverse complement strand
TTTTTGATGGTTCACACCGCCATACTATGCTATTGCTTACAGGGTGTAAATAGGATACTTTTTTATGATGAAAGGAGCTCCATATGTCTGACAAGAAACTCTTTATACTGTTGAATCCCCATGCAGCAAAAGGAAAAGGTCTGATTCGTAAGAAAGAGATCATGAGCCTGTTCACCGAAGGGGGGTATGAGGCGACAGTCGTCCTGACTGAAAAGGGCATCGGGGCATCAACGCTCGCCTATCAGGCGACAGTACAAGGGTGGTCAACCATCATCGCTGCCGGTGGTGACGGGACCGTCAACGAGGTTGTAGACGGGATCCTGCGCGCTGTTGCTGAAAAACAGATAGCCGCTCCCAGCGTGGGCGTCCTTCCTGTCGGACGGGGGAATGACTTTGCCTGGGGTATGGGAATTCCTGCTGACCTGAAGAGGGCGAGTGAGCTCATTATTGCAGGAAAGACGCGCACTATAGATGCGGGCATCACGTATGGGGGGAACTATCCCCAGGGAAGATACTTCATAAATGGCCAGGGTATGGGATTTGAACCTCTGGTAAATTTCATCGCAAGTGATTTCAAGCATGTCTCAGGAAGCTTGAGCTATGTACTTGCCCTGATCAAGATTCTCATCGCCCATCCGGAACCATTCAAAGTGCAGCTGACCCTCGATGGGGAGACCCAGTACCTAGAGACCCAACAACTGAGCATCTGCAACGGGCGGCGGATGGGCAGTGCTTTCATCATGGGGCCCGATGCCCTCTTTGATGATGGGCTGTTTGATGTGGTCTTTGCCAACCGACCGATCAAGAACTCACGTTTGCTGTGTATAGCCCTGAAGTTTTTCAAGGGGACTCAGGTGAAGCTTCCTTCTTTCTCGGTTGTCAGGGCAAAAAATGTGAAGCTGGTTTCAGAAAATAACCCCATGCCCGTGCATGTCGATGGCGAGGAGATTTCCAAGGGTTGTGTGCAGTTTTCCACAGAGATATTACCATCTGTTCTCCCTGTTTTCGCTCAATAAAACAAAACCATGTCTAGTAGGCACGCATAAAGAACCTAAAATGTCCTAAATGTTGAGGTTTTATTGTAAAATAGTTCTTTCCTTTTTGGTTTCAATTGACTATCTTATATGTGATTAGCATTTGTATCCGAGAAGCCTATTTCTCAGTTTTATATATTTGTCTGCTTTACCTGCGATCCAGCAAATCCGGTTGACTTCTCAGAAAAGAGAGTATATCCTAAAAAATGCGCGTCTTTTGTAGTTTTACCAGTAATGGCACATATAGTAAGGAGTCCCCACTTGATAAAGGATTTGGTACCGTTCGTACATTTTTATGATCAGGATTTTGTCGATATGTATGACAGGTCTTGGGTATGGATTGACGAACTTTGGAAACAAGGCACTGAAGACAACGGCTTTTCAGGGTCCTATCTTTCCTATCCCGACCAGACCACATTCAATCAGTACTTGTCCTGTTTTTCCGCTCTTTTTCTTGTATACAGCAACCAGAACAACTCCCCGTTCCCCTTGTTGGACTTTTTTTATCAGAAACAAGAAGAAAACGGAGCAATCAGAGGTGATTACTCCATCGAGAATGGTTCCCCGGTTTTTACTGCGGCGAACCCCGAAGGAATCTCACCTCCACTGTTTGCGTACGTTGAATACGGATTCTACCATAAGGTAGGAAATAAGAAGAGGCTGAAAGAGATCGTCCCAATCCTGGAGAAGTACTTCTCCTGGATCCAGACTACCTTTCAGAAACCCAACGGCCTGTACTCAGTTCCCATCTCTTCTTGCGAAAGTGGAAACACTCCTCGAGACAGGGTCTACTATCCTTTGGACTTCAACGCACAGCTTGCGGTGAACGCCCTCTACATGTCGGCGATAGGTGATATTCTCAACGACAAGGAGTTGAGCTTTCGCTATAAGAGACTGTACTTCTCCCTGAAGACCAGGATTAACTCTCTGATGTGGGATCCTGACAAGAATTTCTACTTTGATCTCGATATCAAGGAGAACAGGGTCAAGAACAAGTTCATCGGAGCCTACTGGGCTATGCTTGCCGAGATCCCCAATGACGAGCGTGCTGCCTTCATGATCGAAGACCTGCACGATCCCAAGGAATTCGGTACCGACAACCCCTTCCCTGGAGTTCCCGTATCCTCTCCCGCTTTTAGCGAGAAGGGAAATGGCCACTGTGGTGGAGTGCTTTCGGTCAACACCTTTATCGTCATCAAGGCCTTGGAGAAGTTCAATCAGTTTATCTTTGCAAGGGAGTGTGCCATCAGGCATATGTACTACCTGCTTGATACCCTCCATCCTGATGCCGAGACCATCGGCGATGTCTGGGAGGCTTATCTGCCCAATAAGGAAGGCGCTTCCATAACCAAGGAGATCCCCGGCTTCCCTCGCAGGCGCCTGATGCCTTTTGCAGGGCTGGTGACCATCACCCTGATGATAGAGAATATCATCGGGCTCGATATCTCCCTTCCTCGCAAGACGGTCAACTGGGTCATGCCTTCCCTTGAGGCGATGGGTATCGAAAATCTCTCCTTGAAACGGAATATGATTACAATTCTCAGCAACAAGACCGAACGTGGCTGGGAAATTCGCCTTGAGTCTGAAAAGCTCTACTATTTCACCATTGAGATTCTCGGCGAGAACAAGAAGAAAACCCTTCCCATTCCTTCCGGCAAATGCTCCATGCTGATCGATAAGTTGTAAAAATATGGCGTGGATGGGAAAACTCTTCGGAGGTAGCCTGGGGTTCATGTTTGGTGGACCGCTGGGAATGATTGCTGGAATTGCCTTCGGGCATATGTTTGACAAAGCTGGATCGCTCGTGCCTGGAGAGCAATACCATGCTTCCCAAGACCAGTCGCAGATGATGTTCTTTGTGGGAGCATTCTCTATGCTCGCCCGCATTGCCTCTATCGATGGTGCAGTTACTGCAAACGAGCGGCAGAAGGTGCAGGAGTTCATCAGAGCCGACCTTCGTTTGGGCTTGCAGGCCGAAGAGGCAGCCTGGAAGGTCTTTGATGCGGCCCTTACTGGAGAGGGGACGTTTGAACAGTTCGCTTCCCAGTTCTATCAGAATTTTGCCCATGCTCCGAATATCCTCCAGCTTATGGTGGATATCTTCTACAGGGTTGCTGCTGCTGATGGAAGGATCACTTCAAGTGAAGAGGCCCTCATCAGGCGGGCCGCCCTCATCTTCAGACTCCCTGCTTCCTTTGTTGATGCATTGAGCCGCAACTATGGTGGGTTCGCTTCGGCAGGGGAGCGCTCTTATGCAATCCTAGGCCTTACCAAGACTGCCTCCGATGAAGAGGTCAAGCGTGCCTACAGGAAGATGAGCATAGAGTTCCACCCTGATACCCTGGCCGCCAAGGGGATGGGCGATGAGTTCCTGACCCATGCCACCGCCAAGTTCAGGGAAATCCAGGGTGCCTATGATTCCATCAAGCAAGAGAGGGGTATGCGCTAGAGCCTTCCAAGGCTCTAGGCAAACAAAAAGCTCTCTACCACAAAAAAACATGTACAAAACCTCAAACCTGTTCTATAGTATATATAGACGTGCTCGGGCACGGGTTTTCCTTAGTGGGAAACACTGTCCTCCTACTCCTTTGAATCTTCTCCTCTGTGTCTAAGCCGATAAATCAGAATCTATCTGGAGTATCCAGATAAAAGGAGACCTATATGAAGAAGAGTTTGAGTGTGTTGCTGATGGTTGTGCTCGTAACATCAGCATTGTTCGCAGCAGGTACAGCAGAGGCTGGCGCTAAAATGACAAAGATTGGTGTTTCGATGCCAACCCAAAGCCTCCAGAGATGGAATCAGGACGGAGCCAACATGAAAACCATGCTTGAACAAGCAGGGTATAAGGTTGACCTTCAGTATGCTGGCGACAATGATATCCCAACCCAGGTTGCCCAGATTGAAAACATGATAGCCTTCGATTGCAAAGTCTTGGTCATTGCAGCCATAGATGGCTCTGCTTTGACAGAAGTCTTGAAATCGGCAAAAGAAAAAGGTGTAGCTATCATTGCCTATGACCGCCTGATAATGAACAGTAATGCTGTTTCATACTATGCAACCTTCGATAACTTCAAGGTTGGAACCATTCAGGGAACCTACATCCGTGATACCCTGAAACTTGATTCGGCAAAGGGACCTTTCTACATTGAGCTGTTCACAGGTGCTCCTGATGACAACAACATCAACTTCTTCTTTGGTGGTGCCATGTCCATCTTGGAACCCTACATCAAGAGTGGAAAATTGGTTGTTCGATCGGGGCAGACTTCCAAAGCCCAGGCTGCAACCCCCAACTGGTCAACTGAAGAAGCCCAGAAGAGAATGGAAACACTGATAACAACCTACAATTACGGCCCAAAGGCAAAAAAGCTTGATGCCGTATATTCTTCCAACGACTCTGTAGCCCAAGGTATCACGAATGCTCTCGTAGCAGCTGGATACGGAAAAGAGAACTTCCCCATCCTTACCGGTCAGGACTGTGACAAACCTTCAGTCAAAAACATGATCATGGGCATCCAGAGCATGTCAATTTTCAAGGATACCAGAACCCTCGCCAGTAGTGTTGTAGAAATGGTAAACGCAATCGTCAAGGGAACACCCGTAGAAATCAACGACAACAAGACCTACGACAATGGAACGGGAATCATCCCATCCTTCCTTTGTGAACCTGTATTTGCAACTGTTGACAACTACAAGACCCTCTTGATCGATAGCGGCTACTACAAGGAATCCGACCTAGTTATCAATTAAGTGGAATTTCATATTCTTCAGCAGGCGGACAAGTATGCCCGCCTGCTACTGTTCATCGGGGGGGGGACAAGCAATTGGATAAAATCTTATTGGAAATGAAACACATCACCAAACGTTTTCCTGGTGTCATGGCGCTTCATGAGGTAAATTTACAGATCAAAGAGGGTGAGATCCACGCCATCGTTGGTGAAAACGGCGCAGGAAAGTCTACCTTAATGAACATTCTCTGTGGTGTCTATCCTGTGGGATCTTTCGAGGGAGAGATACTCCTTGAAGGCAAACCCTGTGCCTTTCACAATATCAAGGAGAGCGAACGGGAAGGCATCATAATCATTCACCAGGAACTTGCCCTCATACCCTACCTCACCATAGGAGAAAATATTTTCCTAGGAAATGAGTGTGGTTCCTTTTTTAAAGTCGACTGGGACGAAACCTATGCAAAAGCTGACGAACAACTGAAGATCGTTGGTCTTGAAGAATCCTCCAGAGTCCAGATTAAGGATATTGGAATAGGTAAGCAGCAATTGGTGGAAATTGCAAAAGCTCTCGCAAAAAATGTAAAGATTCTAATCCTGGACGAACCGACGGCATCCCTCAACGACTCAGATGCCAGAAAATTACTCGATCTCCTCTTCGAATTCAAGAAGAAGGGTGTCACTTCCATTCTCATATCCCACAAACTCAACGAAGTTTCTTATGTTGCAGATAAGATTACTGTCATCCGTGATGGCGAAGTCATCCGGACCATCGATAAAGAGCACCAAGGATTCAGTGAAAATGAAATCATCAAGGCAATGGTGGGTAGAAGCCTTACCAACCGTTTTCCCGAACGAAAGCCCAATATCGGACCAGTTAGCTTTGAGGTCAAGGACTGGACGGTATATCATCCCATATTTGCAGGAAGGAAACTCTGTGAAAATATTTCATTCACCCTACATAAGGGAGAAGTGGTGGGTATCAGTGGCCTGATGGGAGCAGGAAGAACGGAATTGGCGATGAGCTTGTTTGGCCATAGTTATGGACACGACATCTCAGGGAAAACGTTCATCAATGGCAAGGAAGTGGTTATGAATACCATAAAGGCAGCCATCGACAACAAACTTGCCTATGTTACCGAGGATAGGAAGGGAAATGGCTTGATCCTGGAAAATTCCATTATGGAAAATACGACCCTTGCTAATCTTGGGGCCATCAGCACAAATCAGGTAATTGATACAGATCTCGAATACCAGGTCTCCAAGGATATCGCACATAAACTCAACACTAAATGTACAACAGTCCGAGATGAGGTCAACAACCTTTCCGGGGGAAATCAACAGAAGGTATTGCTGGGTAAATGGATATTTACGGAACCGGAGATTCTTTTACTCGATGAACCGACTAGAGGAATTGATGTTGGTGCCAAATATGAGATTTATTGCATCATCAACCAACTGGTTGCAGAAGGGAAATCAGTTTTGATTATTTCCTCTGAACTTCCAGAGATTCTTGGTATCTGCGACCGTATTTACGTTATGAATGAAGGCCGGATTGTAGGAGAGATGCTTCAGAAGGAAGCAACTCAGGAAGCTATCATGCAGTGCATCATGCAGTCTAACAAAGGAGCGAAATTAAAGTGATTGAAACAGGAAATATGAAGAACATATTGAAAAAAAATACGATGCTGATAGCATTGATCGCTGTCATGCTGTTTTTCCAGATACTAATCACCTCCCGAGGAATAGGGTCGCTTTTTGCACCGGCCAACATCTCCAATCTCATAAACCAAAACTCCTATGTGGTAATTCTTGCCTCAGGAATGCTCTTGTGCATCCTGACCGGTGGAAATATCGACCTTTCTGTTGGATCTATCGTGGCATTGGTAGGGGCAGTTGCAGGAACCTTAATCGTAAACCTTCAGATGAACATCTTTGTCTCCATTCTAATCTGCCTGCTGGTCGGGCTGTTGATCGGAGCATGGCAAGGTTTCTGGATTGCATATGTAAGAATCCCACCATTCATCGTCACGTTGGCAGGGATGATGCTCTGGAGAGGTGTCGCGCTCCTTATCCTCAACGGACTGACCATCTCCCCTTTTCCCAGTTCATATCAGAAATACTTCACCAGTTTCCTGCCTGCAAATGCCAGTTCTGAAATCATCTTCTCGCTTACCCTTATTATCGGCATCATCATCTGCTTGGCATATGTTGCATATGCTCTCTTTGACCGTATCAAGAAAACCAGAAAAGGCTATCCCACAGAATCTTTAGTTTCCATGATTGTCAGGATGGTACTCATTTGCTCCGCCGTATTGTTTATCTTTTCTCTGCTCGGTAAGCATAAGGGCATCCCTGTAGTTCTTATCCTTTTGGCTGTAATTGTTCTATTCTACAGTTATTACACTTCCAAAACCGTTCCGGGCAGGCATCTGTATGCGCTCGGCGGAAACGAGAAGGCAACACAGCTTTCCGGTATCAACACCAATAGGGTTCTCTTCTCTGCCTATGCAAATATGGGATTCCTTTCAGCTGTAGCCGCTTTGGTCTGTGTGGCGCGTTTCAATTCTGCAACCCCGTCTGCTGGTGACAGCTACGAACTGGATGCAATCGGAGCATGTTTTATAGGTGGTGCTTCGGCCTATGGAGGAACGGGTACCATTAGTGGGGCGGTGATTGGAGCGGTCTTCATGGGAGTTTTGAATAATGGAATGTCCATTCTGGGGATTGATTCCAACTGGCAGAAAGCTGTAAAGGGAACAGTACTCTTGGCTGCGGTTGTCTTTGATGTCCTCAGTAAAAAACGGGTTAAGACGACCTGATCTAGTACCATTGAGTAGTTTCTGATCCCCTGATACCAACCTAGCAAAGGATGGAACAATGGCTGTAACGATAAAGGACATTGCAAAAGAAGCTGGAGTCTCCCGAGGGACGGTAGATAGGGTCCTTCACAATCGGAGAGGGGTAAAGCCTGAGGTTGTGCAAAGGGTTTGTTCAATTGCCCGTGAGATGGGATTTTCTCCCAACAGGGCAGGACAGGTGCTTGCCGCCCGTAAGCAACCCATTAGGTTCGGATGTTTGCTTCCAAGCATTGGCAACCCGTTTTTCGATGAACTTATGGTAGGCTTTCATCTCGCTGAGAAGGAACTCGCTGATTTCGGGGTATCAGTCGATATCCTGCAGGTAAAATCCTTCGATAAGGACATTCATCTCAAGGCCATCGCAAAAATGAAGGCAAAGAACTACCAAGGGCTCTGCATCACCTCCATTGATGTCCCTGAAGTTCAAGAGGCAATCGATGCAATTGTAGCTTCAGGGGTGCCAGTAATCACGGTCAATACCGATATTACGGAAACAAGAAGGATGTGCTATGTAGGCCCTGACTACTACCATGGGGGTCAGACGGCAGCTGGATTGCTTTCTATGATCTCAGAGCAAGAGCTTTCCCTGCTGGTAGTTACCGGGTCATTACATATCAGAGGACACAATGAACGCATTAAAGGTTTTATTGATGGGCTGGAAGAGCATTGCATACCTTATGAGGTAGTATGTACGTTGGAAAGCCTGGATGATGACAAGCATGCCTTTGTAATGACAGAAAGTTGCCTTGAGAAAAACCCTACTATCAATACCATTTTCATAGCGGCAGGAGGAGTCGAAGGTGTCTGTAAGGCTGTCACGGACAGGCCTAGGAAAAAACCTATACAGATTATGTCGTTCGACGATGTCCCTGCAACCAAGGCTTTGGTAAAGCAGGGAGTCATATCCTTCACACTCTGTCAGGAACCCAGGCAACAGGGCTATGTTTCCATCCAGAAGTTATTTTCCTACCTGATGGGTGAGCGCAAGACCCCGTTGGAGGATACCATCACCAAGACCATCATCAAGATATATGAAAATATTGATGACTAGAAAACTGATGCACTTGATATAGCTCCTTTTCAACTATTTTCGTTCAGCCTTGCAAGAGATATGTACATCAAGTATAGCATTCCAAAAAATCATTCAGCATAAGAAGTCAGAAATATAGAAGTAAAAAGAGGGATCAGTTCATGTGAATTGATCCCTTCCATATCTCCAAGTCCTTAGCCAAAGTATCTTGTCTGTTCCAATGCCCTAGAATACCACCCGTCCCCGCAATGACCTTGCCAGGGTAATGCGGTCGGCATACTCCAGGTCTCCTCCGATAGGAAGCCCGCTGGCCAGTCGGGTGATCGCAAGCTCAGGATGGTCCTTGAGGATGTGCCTGATATAGAGGGCTGTGGTATCACCCTCTTCTGTTGGGTTGGTTGCGATGATGAGTTCGGTGAATGTACCTTTTCCAATACGCTTGAGCATCTTGGCAAAGGAGAGGTGCTCAGGTCCCACTCCATCCAAGGGACTTATCGCACCTCCAAGGACATGGTAGAGCCCGTTGTAGGCTCCACTGGACTGCAAGGTCACAATGTCCTGAGGATGTTCAACGATACAGAGGAGGCTTCTGTCCCGTGAAGCATCGCTACATATGGGACATGGGTCGACCTCGGTGAAGCTGCCACATATGGAGCAGGGGAAGATGCGTTCCTGGATGGTTGCAATGGTATCACCAAGCAACCTGTTGTAGGCAGGGTCTGTCTTTATCAGGTGGTAGGAGATTCTTGAAGCTCCCTTGGGTCCGATGCCGGGGAGCCTTGAGAGGGTTTGTATCAGTTGTTCCAGTGCTGTCATGATCAGACCTGTGGCATGAGGGAACCAAGAGGTCCGGCAAACTTTATGCCTTCATTCTTGATCTTTTCCTGGATCTTGTTCGAAGCGTCATTGAAGGCGGAGGCGACGAGGACCTGGAGGGTGCCAATATCCTCGGGGTCGACCATCTCCTTTGCAATCTTCACGTCAGTGACAACAAATTTTCCATTGATGGTGACATCGACCATCCCAGCCCCAGAGCTTCCTGTTGCTAGTATCTTGGGAAGGTTCTCCTGCATCTTCTGCATATTCTCTTGGAGACCTTTCATATTCTTCATTAGTTCAAACGGATTCATATCCATGTAATGCTCCTATTATTCTATTAGGGTGGTCAGTTTCGTAGTTCGCCGCGAAACAGTGAGGCTATGGAACTGAGGACAGGGTCCTCAACCCCCTTGTGTATCGGTTGTTCTGTTTCTGCGCAAAGGACAGTTATTTTTCCAGTAAAACCAGAAATATCCTTGATGAGGTTTCCTAGCAAACCAATGTTCTCTTGAGCAGTATCCCTACAGAATCCTGTAGAGAACGTGAGGTTCAGGCTATTGTTCTCT
>LFRM01017235.1_pt1 | contig 10032 bp, 9 predicted proteins | sample 618341 | NCBI WGS metagenome assembly LFRM01 (sample SAMN03654438, study PRJNA283298) | anaerobic digester metagenome | isolation source: pool of bioreactors CSTR01a, CSTR02a, and CSTR03a thermophilic anaerobic... | place: Denmark: Kgs. Lyngby | collected 2014-05-21 | reverse complement strand
ATGGAAAGAGCGTACTAGCCAGTTGTGGCTGGGTCATGCCGTAGAGAGCATAGGTCTGGTCCTTGGTGTCATCTATCCCACGCCGCAAGAGGTATCTGCCCGACTCTTTATCCAGTTCTATCCGGGCGTAATGGCCAGTGGCGACAAAATCTGCATCCAGCTGCCGGGCTTTGTGCCACAGGGAGCCAAACTTAATCTTTTGGTTGCACAAGATGCAGGGATTGGGAGTCCTGCCCTCCAAGTATTCCCGGGTAAAGGGTTCAATCACTGCCTCGGCAAAGGCCTCTTGGAGATTGATCACGTAATAGGGAATATCCAGTTGGGCAGCCACCCTGCGGGCATCTTCCACTGCGGCCAAAGAGCAGCAGCTCCCTTCACTGCTCTCCTGACCGGGCTGCCAGATCTGCATAGTGACCCCAACTACATCATAACCCTGTTCCTTAAGCACAGCGGCCGCCACTGAGCTGTCAACACCGCCGCTCATAGCTATGACAACCCGCGATTTCCTGGAGTTAGCCATTATTGTTATCGGCATCCTTTTGCTTGGCCAGATAGTCATCGATTGCCTTACGGAGAGCATCTGCCGCGAGATTTGAGCAGTGCATCTTCACCGGCGGCAGGCCGTCCAAAGCCTCAGCCACCGCGGCGTTGCTGATCTCCATGGCCTCTTCGATGGTCTTGCCTTTCACCATCTCTGTAATCATGCTGCTGGTGGCAATGGCAGCTCCGCAGCCAAAGGTCTTGAAACTGGCATCGACGATGCGGCCATCCTCAACTTTGATCCACAGCTTCATTATGTCCCCGCAGACCGCATTTCCTTCAGTACCAACACCATCGGCATCGGGTATCTCCCCTACATTCCGCGGATTGGTGAAATGATCCATTACCTTCTCACTATACATGGCAGTGAGCTCCCCCTCCCAAAATCTCTAGTCTCAATGTGTCTTGCTGTAGGCGTCGGCATCGTACAACGGTGACATCTGCCGCAGCTTGTCTACAATCCCTGGCAGAACTTCCAGCACGGTATCGATGTCGGCTGCAGTAGTACCTCTACCCAGGGTCATCCGCAGGGACCCATGGGCAATCTCATGGGGCAAGCCCAAAGCCAGCAGCACATGGGATGGTTCCAAGGAGCCTGAAGTACAGGCTGAGCCACTGGAGGCAGCGATCCCGTGCATATCCAAATTGAGCAAGAGCGCTTCTCCTTCAATAAACTCGAAACATACGCTGACGTTGCCTGGCAGGCGCTCCTTGGGATGTCCATTGAGCCGAGTGTGGGGTATTCTATCCATGATGCCGTCGATCAATCTATCCCTCAGCTCCCGCTGCCTTTGAGCCTCCTTGTCCATCTCCTCTGCAGCCAATGCCAAAGCCTCAGCCATCCCCACAATTCCAGCTACGTTTTCCGTGCCTGCTCGGCGGTTGTGCTCCTGGGCACCTCCATGGACCAATGGATCCAGCCTGACTCCCCGGCGGACGTATAAGGCACCGACACCCTTGGGGCCGTAAAACTTGTGGGCAGACAGGCTCAACAGATCAACTCCCAGCTCTTGGACATTGACTGGAATATGCCCCACAGTCTGCACGGCATCGGTGTGAAAGAGGATCTTCCGCTCCCGCAGGATCTTACCGATCTCGGCGATTGGCTGGATAGTACCGATCTCGTTGTTGGCGTGCATGATGCTCACCAAGATGGTCTCCGGTGTCAAAGCCGCTTCCACGGCAGCTGGATCAACTAGACCGTCAGCATCCACCGGCAGCACGGTGATTCTAAAACCTTGTTTTTCCAGATAATGACACGGATTGTACACCGCGTGATGCTCAATGGCCGATGTAATTATGTGGCTGCCCCGCCCCCGCAGCGCAAAGGCCGCGCCTTTGATGGCCAAATTATCTGCCTCCGAGCCGCCTGATGTAAACACGATCTCCCTAGGTGATGCCCCTATGATTAAGGCTATCCTGTCCCGGGCCCGGTCCAGCGCCTGCCGTGCTGTCCTGCCAGTATCATAGATGCTGGACGGATTGCCGTACTGTTCCTCTAGAAACGGCAGCATCGCTTGGAGAACCTCTGGGCGCATTGGTGTTGTCGATGCATGGTCCAAGTATATCCGATTCACTTCTATACCCCCTGGTATCAACAATGGCCCCTGGCGGAATCCTCTGGGGCGGCATCCGGCGGCGTTTCTCGGCACAAATCTGCTAAAGTCGTGGAATCCAGGACTTCGATCATGCTGTCCCGAAGCCTCTCCCAAAGGCCCCGGGTAGGACAAGAGGCATGGCGGTCGCAACCGGCATCTGCATCTAGTTCAACACAGCTCACCGGTGCTATTGGCCCTTCCAGAGCCCGGATCACGTCTCCCACACTGATGGCCTCCGGCGGGAGAGCCAGTACATAGCCGCCTTTGGCTCCTCGGACTCCCCTGACTAATCCTGCCTTTCGTAATGTGCCCATCAGCTGTTCCAGGTAATTCTCTGAGAGGGACTGCTTTTCTGCCACTACTTTCAGCGGAATCGGACCTTGTCCGTGGGCAGCGGCCAGCTCGTACATAGCCCTAATCCCATAACCGCCCTTGGTGGAAATTCGCAATGCACTGATACCCCCTAAGCTAATTCCGACCAACCTGCTAGGAATTACAAACAAATAATAGCACTCGATTTAGGGGGTGTCAATATGCTTTCGGCGAATTAATTGTTCCGCTGCTCTTTTGGTCCAGGCCCATGGGACGCCCTCTTTCCCCGACAGGCAGGCCACCTCTCCTCTAGTTTTTCCTCAAATCCTTCTCCAGAAGGCTCGTAAAAGACCGCATCTTTGATCTCGTCGGGCAAGTACTGCTGCTCCACCCAATGATGGGGAAAATCATGAGGGTATAGGTAGCCGATGCCGTGACCCAACACCTCTGCCCCGGAGTAATGGGCATCCCGCAAGTGTTTTGGCGGCGGCAGGTTGCCGGTCTTCTCCACCATCTCGGCAGCCCGGCCAATCCCCAGGCAAGCAGAATTGCTCTTAGGTGCCGTTGCCAAGTACACCGCAGCTTGAGATAGGATCAGCTTGGCCTCCGGCATCCCCACCCGTTCCGCGGCCTGGGCCGCTGCATTTGCTACCACCAATCCCTGGGGATCAGCTAAACCAATGTCTTCGGCGGCTGAAATCACCAGCCGCCTGGAGATAAACCGAAAATCCTCTCCCCCCGCCAGCATTCTGGCGATCCAGTACAAGGCGGCCTGGGGATCGGAACCCCTGATGCTCTTAATCAAGCAGGAAGCCAGGTCATAGTGGGCATCACCTGCCCGGTCATAACCGATGATCCGGGTCTGCAAGACCTCTTCCAGCAGGCTGCGGCTGATAACCCGCACGCCGTCAGGCCTCGGTTCAGCAATTTGCACCGCCAGCTCCAGGCTGTTGAGAGCTATCCTGGCATCACCATCCGCAGCCTCTGCCAGGTAGGCCAGCTCATCTTCACCCATCTCTATGACAAAGCTTCCCAACCCCCTGGCTTCATCTGCCAATGCCCGCTGCAGAATCCGGATGATGCTTGCCGCCGGCAGCGGCTCCAGCTGCACCACCCGGGAACGGGACAACAGGGCCCTATTGATGGTGAAAAAGGGGTTCTCAGTTGTCGCTCCAATAAGCACCAAAAGCCCTTCTTCCACGAAGGGCAGAAGGGCATCCTGCTGTGCTTTATTAAAGCGGTGGATCTCGTCGAGAAAGAGCTTGGTTCCCTGGCCGTAGAGCCTGCGCCGCTCATCTGCTTCTTCCACCACTGTCCGAATGTCTTTGACAGTGGCCATTACGGCATTAAGGCGGACAAAGTAGGACTCTGTCATGTTGGCAATGATCGATGCCAGGGCCGTTTTCCCGGTACCGGGGGGCCCATACAGGATCAAAGACTGGAGCTGGTCTTGGATAATTGCCCGGCGCAAGAAACTCCCTGGGCCCAGGATCTTCTCCTGCCCCTCAAATTCATCTAGAGAACGGGGCCGCATCCGCACCGCTAGGGGAGCCCGCTGCCTGATAGATTCCCGACTGGCATGTTCAAAAAGGTCCATGCTCATTCCTCCCCTCCACCATCATCGCCTGTCTCCATGATCCAAACCACCCGCCAAAAGGCCCCTCACCACTGCACCGGCGGCGATCAGTCCAGCAGCCGGCGGTACAAAGGCTATACTGCCCGGCGGCTGCCTGCCCTGGGAGGAGGCTTTTCCATCAGCATCACCCATCTCTTCTCGCGGGCCTTGGGGAAGCTCAGGGGAAAAGACCACCTTTACTCCCTTGGTTATGCCTAGATCCCGCAATCCCTTCCTCACCACCCGGGCGAGAGGATCATTGTAGGTTTCAGAGATATCCACCACCTGGAAGGCTGCAGGGTCCAGCTTCCTGCCGGCACCCATGACAGAGATAATGGGAATGCCTCGGGCAAGGCAGCCGCTGATCAAGCCAATCTTGGGCTTAATGGAGTCGATGGCATCGATGACATAGTCAAACCCGGGATTCAAGAAATCTTCATCCCGTTCCGGCTGGAAAAACTCCCGCCTCACATCCACCCGGCAATCGGGATTGATATCTTGAATCCTCGCCTGCATAACATCTACTTTGTACATCCCCACGGTACTGTGGAGCGCATGCAGCTGCCTGTTGATATTGGTCAATTCGATGCGATCAAAATCCACCAAGGTCAGGGAACCAATCCCCGACCGGGCCAAGGCCTCTGCTGCAAAGGACCCCACTCCTCCGATGCCAAAAACCGCCACCTTGGCACCAGCCAAGACTGCCAGGCCCTGTTTTCCGATCAAAAGCTCTGTCCGACTAAATCTATGTAACATAACCATCCGGCACCCTTTAACCCTTAATCGACATAGATAAGGCTAGGCTTTCCACCCGCCAGTCTACCTGACCGATGCAAACCCTAGCCTTGAGATCCCCACCATGCCGCTATTTTCCTGACCGTTAATGAACCTGCCCTTGGCAGGTGGGTGCCCGCCTGATTGCTTTATGTGTCCTCCCTCAGAGGCTTACATGCCACAATCAGAGTCCAGGCTCCCTATGTTATGGTGTTGGCTCATAACATAGTCAGATTGACCACGCACACGGTAGGGCAAAAGCCAATGGATAAAAGGTTTCTGACCTGTTCCTTACTGCAAAATCATAATACCATAGAACTCCACTGGGTGCAAGTCAGGATTCCGTATAGAAAGCCTAATTCCAGCCCCTTTTTCTTGAAAGTATGGCTGGCTTTACCATCGTTTCCCGCAAGACGCTAGTCATCGCTGTGATGTGCAGACTTCACCCGCTTCTCCGCCTCGGGCGTCAGGCGGATATGCAGCTCCCGCAGCTGATTATCCATGGCCGGTGCCGGCGCATCGGTCATCAGATCCTGGGCACTGGCAGTCTTGGGAAATGCAATTACATCCCGCAGCGAACTCTTCCCAGCCAACAGCATCACCAGCCGGTCAAACCCATACGCGATACCGCCATGGGGAGGTGTACCGTAATCAAAGGCCTCCAGGAAGAAACCGAACCGGCGCTGGGCCTCCTCCTGGGAAAAGCCCAGGGCAGCAAACATCTTCTCCTGCACCTCTCTGCGGTGGATGCGGATGCTGCCACCGCCCAGCTCAGTCCCGTTGAGCACCAGATCATAGGCCTGGGCCCGGGCCTGGACTGGATCTGTGTCCAGAAGATGCTCATCCTCCGGCAGCGGTGCTGTAAAGGGATGGTGGGCTGCCTCCCATCTGCCTTCAGTCTCGTTGTACTCAAACAGCGGCCAGTCGATCACCCACAGCAGATCCCAAGCGTCACGGTCGATGAGCCCCAGCTTTTCCCCAAGATAGAGCCGCAACCGCCCCAAAACCTCGGCACAAACCTTGTACTCATCTGCAACGAAAATCAGCAAATCCCCGGGTTTGGCCTCCATGGCCTTCACCAGGCCAGCCAGCTCCTCGGCACTAAAGAACTTGGTGATGCCCCCTCGGCCGCCTTCCTCAGTGACAATCAGCCACAGCAGTCCCTTGGAGCCATAGGATGACGCCAAGTCCACCAGTTCATCGATCTCTCTTCGGGTAAAGGCAGTGCCGGCGCCTTCCACGTTGATGCCCTTGACCACACCGCCGGCCTTGACGGTTTCGCTGAACACTCGAAAGCCGGTGTCTTTGACAACTTGGGAGACATCTTGCAGCTCCAGGCCGAACCTGGTATCAGGCTTATCCGATCCGTACCGTTCCATGGCCTCTTGATAGGAAAGCCGCCGCAAGGGCAGTTCCACCTGCTCACCCAAAAGCTCCTGGAACAGAAAGGCCACCAATGCTTCATTGAGAGCCATGACATCATCCCTGTCCACAAAGGCCATCTCTATATCCAGCTGAGTGAACTCAGGCTGCCTGTCTGCCCGCAGGTCTTCATCACGGAAACAGCGGACAATTTGGAAATAGCGGTCAAACCCAGCCATCATCAAGAGCTGTTTGAAAAGCTGAGGGGATTGTGGCAGGGCATAGAATTCCCCTGGCTGTACCCGGCTGGGCACCAAAAAATCCCGGGCTCCCTCAGGAGTACTCTTGGTCAGCATTGGTGTTTCAATCTCCCAAAAACCCCGAGCATCGAGGAAATCCCGCACCAGCTTGGCCGCCCGGTGGCGAAGGGCCAGTGTTTCCTGCATATCAACTCGGCGCAGGTCCAAGTATCTATACCTTAGGCGCAGTGCCTCATCTACCCCGGTGTGGCTGTCTATGGCAAATGGGGGGGTTTTCGCACTGTTAAGTACTTCCAGGGCCTCAGCGTAAATCTCTACTGCACCTGTGGCCAGGTTGGGGTTTTCCATGCCTGGCAGACGCCCCCGGACTTTGCCTTGGACCCTGATGACGAACTCGCTGCGCAGCTTCTCTGCTTCGGCAAAAGACTGGGGGGCAATCACTTCCGGATTGAAGACAACCTGCACAAGCCCGGTTCGATCCCGGAGGTCAATGAAAATCACCCCGCCGTGATCCCGCCTCCTATGCACCCAGCCGCAAACAACTACAACTTGGTCTATGTGTTCCTTCCGCAATTCTCCACAACGATGGGTCCTCTCAAAACTCATGCTGTCACTCCTCCGCTCCCTGGCAGCCAGCAGTGGGCAGCTGCTCCTTCAGCCAGCCCTCCATGTCAGCCAAAACTACTTCCTCCTGGCGGCCGCTCTCCATGTGGCGAACCACCGCCAGTCCCTGCTCCAATTCATCTTCACCGATAATGACCGTCCAGACTGCGTTCAGCCTGTTGGCTGCTTTCATCTGGGCCCGCAGGCTCCTATCTAGATAATCCATCTCCGCTGCTATCCCAGCCCGCCGCAGGCGGAATGCCAGGTCCACCACGGCTTTGCGGGTTGCACTTGTACCTGCCACATATACTGCTGTACCGCCGGTATCAGGTGGTTCCCAGCCCCGGTCCTCCAGGGTCAGGATCAGCCGCTCCATGCCGGCTGCAAAGCCTACCGCCGGCACCGATGGACCTCCGGCCTCCTCGATGAGGCCATCATAGCGGCCGCCGCCGGCGATGGCAGACTGGGCCCCTAGCCCAGAATAAACGATCTCAAAGACGGTCTTGGTGTAGTAGTCAAAGCCCCGCACCAAGTTATGATTAATGACATGGGGAATATCCAACAGCTGGAGATATTCCTGCACGGCATCAAAGTGTTCCTTACACTCAGAACATAGAAAATCCAAGATAGGCCTAAGCCCAACCTTTGCTCTATTGCAGGCTTCATCCTTGCAGTCCAAAACCCGCAAAGGATTCCGCGTCAGCCGGCGCCGGCAGTCGGCACACAGATCGTCCGCCTTCGGCTCCAAGACATCTATCAAGTAGGTGCGGTATTCACTGCGGCATTGGGGACAGCCGATGCTGTTGATCTCTACCTGCAGATTATCTAGCCCCAGCCGCCGCAAAAGCTCTGCAGGAATGGCAATCATCTCAGCATCGGTGGCAGGGTCTTGGGTCCCCAAGGCTTCGGCTCCAAACTGGTGGAACTGCCGCGACCGCCCTGCCTGGGGCCGTTCGTACCTAAACATGGGGCCGATGTAATACACCTTAATGGGCTGGGGCTCGCCGTACAGCTTGTGCTGCAGGTATGCCCTAACAACCGGTGCAGTGCCTTCAGGCCTTAAGGTCAGGCTGCGGCCGCCCCGATCGACAAAGGTGTACATCTCCTTTTCCACAATATCAGTTGTCTCGCCGATTCCCCGCTGAAACAGCTCCGTTTCTTCGAACATGGGGGTGCGGATCTCTTGATAACCGAACAGCCCAAAAATGTCAGCCAATTGCTCTTCGATATACCGCCAGATTCTGCTCTTTTTTGGTAGCACATCTTCAGTGCCCCGAGGGGTTCTTGCCAGCAAGTCCAACACATCCCTTTCCTCGGCGTGTAAAGTATCTTACCCAACTTCCCGCATTGCCAGTATGTATAGGAAGANNCCGCCACTCCGGCCAGCATGTTCTTCTACCCGCACCATCAGCCTTACTCAGCAGCTGACGCCTCTTCGGAGCTGTCGCTGGTCTGCGGCTCCTCTACATCCTCTGTTTCCTCTGGAATTCCTGGTTCATCTGCCGCCTGGCCAGCTGCCTCAGGCTCCTCCGCTTCCTGTGCCTGCTGCATCTCTTCATAGGCCTCATTAATGGCTAGGATCTTCTCCTCTTCCACCTTCACCAGTTCTTCTTTACCCATCCGCTGATAGGCGCCGAGGAGCTGCAGGTGGAGCAAGAGATCCATCGGTGCCGCATCCGATGCCTGCTGGTATGCTTCAACTGCCTTCTCAGTATTGTCCTGGTTCTCGTAGAGCATGCCTACCATCATCCAAAGCTCAGGATCGGTCTCTGCCTTGGCAGCAGCCAACTCGTAATGCTCAAGGGCACGCTCCTGGTCATCCAGCTGCTGATAGGCCTGGGCCAGCGATGAGTGGAGGTAAGGATCAGAGTCATTGGCCTTTAGTGCCTCTTCGTATGCCTCAACAGCCTCCTGCCAAGAGCCTTCCCACATCAGCTTGTGACCCAAGATCGCTGGATCTTTGATCTCCACCCGAGCCGCTGCCTTTACTTCGGCAAACCACTCATTGAGCTTGTCCCGGTTCTTCTCGTTCAGCAGCTGCTGCCGAAGCCCTTCCTTGGCCTCTTCAAACGCGTCTCCTTCTGCTTCCTTACGGTCAGTAACCTGGATGATATGGTACCCGAACTGGCTCTCCACTGGGCCCACGAGCTCGCCAACTGCCGCTGCAAAGGCAGCTTTTTCAAAGGGCTCTACCATCCTGCCCCGGCCAAACCAGCCCAGTTCACCGCCGTTTACTCCGCTGCCGGGATCATCGGAATGCTCCTTGGCCAGCTCAGCAAAGTCGCCGCCTGCATTTAGCTCCTCCATGAGCGCTTTTGCCCGCTGCAGGGCTGCCTCCCGGGCTTCTTCGCCCTCATCTTCCGGTCTAATTAAAATATGCCTAGCATTCACTTCTTCAAAGGCTGCCTTGACTTCTGCGTCAGTGACCTCAACACCCTTGACAACCTCTTCCTGCAGCTTCTCTATCTTCAGAGAGTCCCGGAGCATTGTCTTTAGGGAGCTAGCCGTCAGGCCTGAGGCCTTCAAGTCCTGTTCAAAGAGCTCCTTGGAGGAGTAGCTGTCTTGAATGGCCTGGTAACGCTCGTTAACCGCTGCCTCTTCTACTTTAATCTTGGCATTCTCCGCTGCCTGGTAGAGCAGCTGCTGATTGATCAGCTGGTCCAGGGCATAGTATTGGATCTGGCCCAGCATCTGCCCCGAAATAGGCTGCCCATACAACTGCTGCTGCTGCAATACATTGAAATAAACTTGATAAAAAGCCGTATAAGGAATTGGAGTACCGTTAACCACTGCCACAGCCGCAGTTGCACTGTTGCCGAACAGGCTTGTCCCGCCGGCGTAGAGCATACCACCGATAAAAGCGACGGCGATAATGCCTACAACCACCTTGGTACCTTTCCGCATTCGAGCAAATATCATTTTTACTCCCCCCGCTCTTTTCAAAGAAAAAGACAGATTTATTGTATGT
>LFRM01390903.1_pt1 | contig 10035 bp, 10 predicted proteins | sample 618341 | NCBI WGS metagenome assembly LFRM01 (sample SAMN03654438, study PRJNA283298) | anaerobic digester metagenome | isolation source: pool of bioreactors CSTR01a, CSTR02a, and CSTR03a thermophilic anaerobic... | place: Denmark: Kgs. Lyngby | collected 2014-05-21 | reverse complement strand
AGATGTGTATAAGAGACAGCTCCACTAGTATCCATGGTGCTGCGGCGGTGCTGGTGCGGTCGATCATCTCATTGCTGGCCAGGACATAGGCGTCCCACTTATCGCGGTTGCGCCAGTCTTCATCGGTGAGTTTGTAGGGTTTGTCTGCCTGCCGGGCCATGAAGCGTTTGTACTGCTCATCCTTGTCAATATAGAGAAAAAATTTCAGGATCAAAGCGCCAAAATCCGCCAGCTCCTGTTCCATGGCATTAATTTCGCCGTAGGCCCGCTCCCATTCCTCCGGGGTAGCAAAGCCTTCCACCCGCTCCACCAATACCCGGCCATACCAGGAGCGGTCAAAGATGCTCATCACTCCGCATTTGGGGAAGTTGTTGTAAAAACGCCACAAATAGTGGTGATCCTTGGCTGCATCCGAGGGCGCAGAGGTGGGGTTGACCGTATAACCGCGCGGGTCCATGCTCTTGGTCAGCCGTTTGATGGCCCCGCCCTTGCCAGCCGCGTCCATACCTTCAAAAACCAGGATGGTCGGTACCCTGTTGGTGTAGAGCGCATAGGCGAGTTCCTGTGCCTCCTGCTGCAGGGCCTTGCTTTTTTTTAGATACGCCTCCTCCTCAAGAAACAGATCTGTTTTCAGATCCTGCAGGCAGGTGGTTTCACGATTGTAGGCGCGGATAAAGGTCTTGGCTGTTTTTTGCTTGCTCAGGTGACGGTCAACCCCCTCCTGAATGAGGCGGATGGAGGTGCCCAGGATATATTTTGAGGCTGCTTTGCGGTCTTCCGCGGAGAGCAGGTGCCAGGGTGCAAAATCGAAGTTGGACAGATTCAGAATGTTGGAAAAGTGCTTCTCGTACTTTGTATAGTGTTTGTTTTGGTCAGTATCATTCTTGGTGACCAGAAATTTGCGGTTATCGTCCTCAAACAGTTCACCAATGCGTTCCTGCTGGGTTTTTTGAGTGATGTTGAGGAAAAATTTGAGGATGACCGTGCCATCATCGTACAGCATTTTTTCCGCATCATGGATGCGGGCGATGCTTTTTTTGATCTCACCCTTGTTCAGGTCAAGATCGTTCATCATGTCGTAATAGCTGCTGCGGTCAAAGATGGCGAAATCGCCCTTGGCCGGGATGCGTGTCCAGAAACGCCAGGTAAAGGAGCGTTTTTCTTCTTCTTCGCCATCGCGTTCAAAAACATGCACCTGAAAGGCCCGGGTATCCAGCTCGCGCACCAGGTCATTGATGGCATAGCCCTTGCCTGCAGATTCCCAGCCCTCGATGATAATCAGAGCCGGTATATTCATATGGATACACTGTCGCTGCAGCATGGCGAGTTGCGCCGCCAGTTCACTTCTTTTCATGGCAGCAAAGGGATTGTTCTTCTCCATTTGGGCTAAATCCACGTTTGTCAGCATGGTATTCCTTCTTGATGCGGTTGGGCAAAATAGGTTGGTTGCCTGCTGCCAGCCTGCTTCAGCTTTCAGATGGACGAATGATCGAAAAGGATCACATCGTTAAATAGCCTAATCAATTTGTATCGCAATGGCAGTCAAAGCGCATCGGCTAAGAACAGGATGTCCAGTCCGCTTCTGATTGTATTCAATCCTTTGTACAGGCGGGACGCAGACCGTCAAGCAGGTGCATCAGGCTTAGGTAGGGGTGACTCCACAAAAGCCTGGGGCCAGCATAGCGCATCACCTCCCTGATGCGAGTGCGTTTATCCGGTGCATAGCAATGGATTGGGCACTTGGCGCAGGTGTTTTTATTCGCTTGGAAGGGGCAGCGCTCAAGGCGTGTTAGGGCATAGCGCAGCAGCTCAGCGCAATCCGGACATGGAGCAGTGTCCTGAGTATGCTGGTGGTGATCTTGACAATATTTTTGAATCATAAGTGTAACGGTGCGAGCCTCACGCCGCATTCGTGAGGACTGGAATTCGAACGGGTTTTTCGATGCTGTCATGGTTGAGTAAGTGTTGTTTACCCTATATTGTGTTTTGCGCGCTGCCGCCAAGCAAAAGCAGGTGAAGGAGTGGTTAGAAATAACCGGATTATTATCGATAAAGGCCCTAAACAAGATCCAGCCTGAAACCATTTTTTCACGTAATATCAAGATGATGTTTTAAAAATGAATTCCAAAAGCAGAAGCTGCCGTCTGTGTCTGTTTATAGCTCTTGTATCAGTTAAAACTGGCTGAGTTTCATTGAGAGCCACTTTATCGATTGTATCGGGCATGAACTGTATATCATAATAAGTTATCAGTGTGATCAAATAAACCTTGATGCCTTGTAAATTATTGAATAGCATGCGGGAAAAAGAGGGCAGGTGCAGATACGATTTGTGCATTCTTTCCGTCTTATCGGCACCGGGCAGACAGGGATTCAGCCGGCCACGAGCAAGGGTTGCCTATGAAAAAGAAGAGTACACTGACCTATGTCGCCGTTTTTTCAGTTGTGGTCGCGCTGCTTGTGTTTGTCAACTTGGTGCGGGAATCGAAGATGCTCTCCTATCTGTCGACTGATGCCGAGGCCTGCATCACCTGCCATCCCATGAACACCCTGTATGCCACTTGGCAACACAGCTCCCACCGCAGTCGAACGGTGTGTATTGACTGCCATCTCCCCCACGACTCCTTTGTCAATAAAATGATGGCCAAGGCCAGGGACGGTTTGCGCCACTCTTGGGCCATGACCTTCAAGACCTACGGTTACAATCTGCGGGTTACCGATAATGCGGCCGGCCGCATTCAGGACAACTGCATCCGCTGCCACGGAGAGATCGTTTCGCAGATGATGGATAACAGTCGTTTGTACGCCAAGGTTGAAGACAGCACGGTGAGCATGGGCCGGCGCTGCTGGGAATGCCACCGCACGGTGCCGCATGGCCGTATGCGCAACCTGACCGCCACGCAAATCAATTTCCTCGAACGGGATATTCAGTAACCACAGGAGAACGGTATGAAGAAATCATTAGTTGTAACGACCCTCGCTGTGCTGGCTATTGTGCCGATGGTGCTCTTGACCGTTTCCATCCGTGAAAACAAGGCGGATCAGGAAAGAATCAACACGATGGCCGCCATCAAGCCTTTTGAAACCCGTTCGTCCGAGTGGGCCAAGTATTACCCCCGGCAGTACGACAGCTACATGCTGACCCGCACCAGCGATACCCTGACAGATGCTCTCAAGGATATCCCTGCTCTGCCGATTCTCTGGGCCGGCTACGCCTTTTCCAAGGATTATAATGCACCACGCGGGCATTATTACATGCTTGAGGATAATCACAACACCCTGCGTACCGGTGCACCGATTGATAACAAAACCGGGCCGCAGCCGACCGCCTGCTGGACCTGTAAATCTCCGGACGTCCCCAGGATAATTGCCAGGGATGGCGAGATGGAATATTTTACCGGCGCTTGGGCCAAGTACGGCAATGAGATTGTTAACCCGGTTGGCTGCGCCGACTGCCATGATCCAAAAACCATGCAGCTCACCGTGACCCGCGACTATCTCAAGCGCGCCTTAGATACCGAAGGTACGCTTAAATTTCCCAATGCCACCCATCAGGACATGCGCTCTTTGGTGTGCGCACAGTGTCACGTGGAATATTATTTCAAGACTACTGAATGGGATGACAAGGGCGAGAAAAAAGAGGCCAAAGTGGTGACTCTGCCTTGGGAAAAAGGCTTTTCCGCTGAAGAAATAGAAAGTTACTACGATGAGTATGGCTTCACCGATTTTACCCACAAACTGAGCCGCGCCCCCATCCTGAAGGCGCAGCATCCGGAATATGAAACCTATCGTACTGGTATCCATTTTCGTAACGGTCTTGCCTGTGCAGATTGCCACATGCCGTATGTGCGTGAAGGCGGAGTAAAGTATTCTAATCACCAGGTAGGCAGCCCGCTGGACAATATCGCCAACACCTGCCTGAACTGTCACCAGGATACCGAGGCAGGCTTCAAGCAATTGGTTGAACAGAAACTGCAGCGTAAAAATGAGCTTGCCAAGGCAGCCACCGAGTCCCTGGCCAAGGCCCATCTCGAAGCAGCCAAAGCTTGGGAATTGGGTGCAACCGAAACTGAGATGCAGGCTGCCCTGCAAGATATCCGCAGTGGCCAGTGGCGCTGGGATTTTGCTGTAGCCAGCCATGGCGCCTTCTTCCATGCACCGGAGGAAACCCTGCGGTCTCTGGCAGGCGCAGTGAATTACGGTCAGGAAGCGCGTATCAAACTGCGGGCCATTCTGGCCAAGTATGGTGCGGCTGATTATGAGGCGCCGGATTTCTCCACCAAGGAAAAGGCCCAGGCAATCGTGGGTATTGATCTGCCCAAGGAAGCTGCAGAAAAGACCAAGTTCCTCGACGGCTTGCGCAACGAATGGTTCAAGCAGGCTGAAGAAAAAGGCGTTTTCGACCCTGCCTCCCGTAAGGACATGGTTCGTAAGACCTCGTATTAAAAAGTCAGGTTCTAGCGTAAGTACATACAGGCTCTGCTGCACCTTGTGGCGGAGCCTGTTGCATTGTCGGTAACCGGCTGTGTAGAATGCAGCATCGCTAAATCGTCCTTTAACTTTTTTGTATATTCTGTTAGACTTAATATCTTTTTGAATAAAGGCCCGGCATCTATATGCGCGGGCTGTTTTCGTGTTTCACGGAGGATACATGGCCAGCGTCGTTGTTGTCGGGGCACAGTGGGGAGACGAGGGTAAAGGGAAGGTGGTCGATCTCCTGACCCGCTATGCCGATTATGTGGTGCGCTTCCAGGGCGGAAATAATGCCGGTCATACCCTGGTGGTGGAGGGAAAACAGTACATTTTTCACATCATTCCTTCCGGCATTCTCTACGAAGACAAGGTTTGCGCCATTGGCAACGGAGTAATTGTCGATGCCGAAGTGCTCATCCGCGAAATGGATGACTTGGCAGCAAAGGGCCTGCAGGTGAGCCCGAAACGGCTGTTAATCAGTAGCAACGCTCACCTGATTATGCCGTATCATCGCCTGCTTGATCAAGCCAGGGAAGGCGTTCTCTCCACCAGTAAGAAAATCGGCACTACCGGCCGGGGTATCGGCCCCTGTTACATGGATAAAGTTGGCCGCGTTGGCTTGAAAATGGGTGATCTGCTTGATATGGCCCTGTTCCGCGAAAAGCTGGCCGTATCGATTGAGGAGAAAAACTTTCTCCTCACCCGTCTATATCAGCAGCCCGCCATTGACGCTGGTGCCATTGCCGCAGAGTTTGAAGTGCTGGCCGAGCGGCTTGCGCCCTATATTGGCAACGTATCCGTTGTACTCGACCAGGCCAGAAAGGAGGGCAAGCATATCCTTTTTGAAGGAGCGCAGGGAACCCAGCTGGATGTGGACCATGGCACCTATCCCTTTGTTACCTCATCGAATACCATTGCTGGCAATGCCTGTACAGGAAGCGGTTTCGGCCCAGTCCATATTGACGCTGTAATTGGTATCATAAAGGCATATACAACCAGGGTAGGTGGTGGTCCCTTCCCCACGGAGTTGCTAGAAGGTGACGCTATTGGCGACCACCTCCAGAACAAGGGGCATGAATTCGGGGCAACCACCGGTCGCCGCCGCCGTTGCGGTTGGTTTGATTCGGTTGTGGCCAGGGATGCAGTGCGACTCAATGGCCTGACTGGTTTGGCTGTTACCAAGCTTGATGTGCTCTCAGGCTTAAAAAACCTGCAGTTGGCCACCCACTATCAGGTGGAAGACCAGCGTTTTGACCGCATGCCGGAGAATATCCGCCAGGCCACCCTTGTTCAGCCAGTATACGAGACTGCGCAGGGCTGGGAAGAAGATATCTCAGCCATCCGCGCCTATGACGATTTGCCCCAGAGCACCCGTGATTACCTGCAGCGCTTGGAAGATTTAAGTGGAGTGGCGCCAGTCATTGTATCCGTTGGCCCGGAGCGTGAGGCTACCATGTTGCTGCGCAATCCCTTTGAAGGGGTGTAAGTCTGGCGAGTTTCCCTGCCTTGCCAATTAACAAGACAGTGATTATTCACAAAGTCGCGACGCAAGCACATCTCTGCTCGCGTTGCAACTTGATGCTGTATCAAATAGTTGGGGGAGGAATCCTGGAGACCACTCTCCAGGATTTTTCTTCTGGGAGAAAGTGAATGGCACGTATAACCGTAGAAGATTGCTTGCACCGCGTTGAAGGCGGTAACCGTTTTGCTTTGATCCATCTGGTGGTGGAGCGCATCCGCCAGCATCGCAAGGGTGAACCCTTTTTGGTAGAGGGTAAGAACAAGGAAGTGGTGATGACCCTGCGCGAGGTTGCAGCCGGGAAAGTATCCCTGGAAAATATTCATGAGCTGGGCACAAAACACAAAAAAGAAAAGAAAAACGAGACGGCTGGAGAAGCAACCGCGACCCCGTCCGCATCAACGACTGAAGTGTGATGAGCGAGAGCTATTACGATATCCTGGCGGTGGAGAAAAACGCCTCGGGTGAAGCCATAAAAAAGGCCTATCGCAAAAAGGCAATGAAGTACCATCCGGATCGTAATCCGGGGGATGCCGAGGCGGAGATGCGCTTCAAGGAAGCTGCCGAGGCCTATGAGGTACTGAGCGATCCGCAGAAGCGCCGCATCTACGATGTCTACGGCAAGGACGGTCTGCGCAGTAGTGGTTACCGCGGGCCCGGGAGCAGCGAGGATATCTTTTCGCACATCAATGAGATGTTTGGCGATATCTTTGGCTTTGGCGGCGGTCGCAGCCGCCGTCAGGATCCCAACGCACCGGTGCAGGGCTCAGATTTGCGCTATGATTTACGCATCTCCTTCATGGATGCGGTGCATGGCGTGGATAAAGAAGTGGAAATCAGCAAACGTGAAACCTGCTGGACCTGCGAAGGTTCGGGTTCCCGTCCAGGCCATAAGCCGCAGACATGCCCGACCTGTCATGGCCGAGGCCAGATCCTGCGCTCACAGGGCTTTTTTCAGGTGAGCACACCCTGCCCACACTGCAGTGGAGCCGGCCAGGTGATCACTGAACCCTGTCAGGACTGCGGTGGCGAAGGTTTGGTGCGCAAGGAAAAAAAGATGAATATCCACATCCCTGCTGGGGTGGACAACGGTTCGCGCATGCGGCTTTCCGGCGAGGGCGAAGGTGGTCGTCGGGGTGGGCCCTCAGGTGATCTGTATGTGGTGTTGCATGTGGAGCCGCACGAGTATTTTCAACGCGAAGATCAGACTATTTTTTTGAGACTGCCGCTGGCTATGGCCTCTGCTGCCCTTGGTTGCAGCCTCGATGTCCCCACTATTCATGGCAATAGCAGGCTGGATATTCCTGCAGGAGTGCAGTCAGGCGACCATTTTACCATGCGTGGCCAAGGTGTGGTCAGTCTGCGTGGAGGCCATCGTGGCGATATGATTGTAGAGGTACAGGTGCAGACCCCTACCCGCCTGAGCAAGGAACAGAAGGAACTGCTGCAACGCTTTGCCGAACTGAGCCAAGAGCAAGAGGATGGCGGTTTTTTCAGTCGCCTCTTCCAGGGGCATCTAGGTAAGCAGAAGAAAAAAGGCAGAAGCGGCAAGGAACATGCGGCCCATGGCTGAAGAAGCGCGTTTTACCCATTTCACTGCAGGTGGTGAGGCCCACATGGTCCAGGTGGGCACAAAAGCTGAAAGTCAGCGCGAAGCTGTTGCCGAAGGATCGATTACCATGTCATCGCAGGCCTTTTCTCTGGTGCAGGCAGGCAGCATGGGTAAGGGTGATGTGCTGGGCGTTGCCCGTATCGCCGGTATCATGGCGGCAAAACGGGTGGATCAGCTTATTCCCTTGTGCCATCCCCTGGCCATTACCCACGCAGGGGTTGATTTTACCCTGCAGGAAAAGGAACACAGGATCGTTATCCGGGCAGTGGTCGGCACCACGGGCCGCACCGGGGTGGAAATGGAAGCACTGACAGCGGTTGCAGTTACGGCTCTGACCATTTATGATATGTGTAAAGCTGTGGATAAAGCCATGACCATTTCCAATATCCGGCTTGTCCGCAAAAGCGGCGGCAAAAGCGGATTGTTCGTGCATCCCGCCAAAGAGGAGGAAGGCCATGACAAGTGAAGAATTGCAGACCTTCAAGAAGCAGCTTGAAGATATGAAGGCGTCGATCAACGCCGACGTGGAGCGCACGCTGGATACGCTGAATTCCCAGACCGGCAATATTCCGGATCCCAATGATCGGGCCAGCATGGAGTCTGACCTGAGTTTCGAGTTGCGTATCCGTGAGCGGGAACGCAAACTCCGCGAAAAAATCGATGAGGCGCTAGCTCGGATCAGTGATGGTTCCTATGGCACCTGTTCAGATTGCGGCCAGGATATTTCGCTACAGCGCCTGGAAGCACGGCCGGTGACCGAACTGTGCATTGACTGTAAAACCAAGCAGGAAAAGCGTGAAAAAGAACAGGGCCGCTGAGCGCTATGCCTGAACTGCGCAAAGACCCTATTCTTGGCCGTTGGATCATCATTGCCCAGGAGCGGGGCAAGCGGCCTACGGATTTTTACGTTGATGTCAGCACGAAGAGCAAGGGCGGCTTTTGTCCGCTTTGTCCAGGCAATGAAAAAACCACACCGCCCGAGGTGCTGGCCTATGGCCGCAACAACGGACAGGCCAACACCCCCGGCTGGACGCTGCGGGTGGTGCCGAACAAGTTCCCGGCACTGGTAATCGAAGGCAATCTGGATAAGGAAGCCGAAGGTCTCTACGACCGCATGAACGGCATTGGAGCGCATGAGGTCATCATTGATACCCCTCATCACGATGCCAGCTTCACCCATCTGCCACCGCAAGACCTGCAACTGACCTTTATGGCTTTCCAGGACAGGATTCGGGACCTGTCCAGGGATATTCGCTTCAACTATGTGGTCGTGTTTAAAAACTATGGCAGTGCTGCCGGAGCTTCCCTGGAGCACTCCCACTCCCAGCTGATTGCCCTGCCGGTTTTGCCGCGGATGATCACCTCTGAACTTGAGGGTTGTCTTTCCTATTTCTGCTACAAGGACCGCTGCATTTACTGCGATATCATCCGGCAGGAACTGCAGCAGGATATCCGCCTGGTCTGCCAGAACGAGCACTTTGTTACCCTGACTCCCTTTGCGCCCAGGTCTCCGTTTGAGCTGTGGATTCTGCCCCGGCAACACAGTTCTTCCTACATTGATATGCCCGACTCTTGGCTGCCTTCGCTTTCCCGCATTTTTTCTGAAACCTTGCGCCGGCTCGACAGCTGCATAAAAGATATCCCCTATAATTTTCTCCTGCACACCCAGCCACTCCGCACAGGTCCCCTTGAGCATTACCACTGGCACTTCGAGATCGTACCCAAGCTGACTTCCATTGCCGGCTTTGAATGGGGAACAGGCTTTTACATCAACCCCATGCCGCCGGAGCTGAGTTGTTCATATCTGAAAGAAGTACAGCTATAAGGAGGGAGCATGTTACAGAAAAGAATTTTGATTGTGGATGACGAACCCGCCATCCAGCTGTTGTACAATGAAGAATTTACCGATGAAGGTTATACGGTGGAAACAGCCTTCAACGGTGAGGCCGCCTTGGCCGCCTTCAGTGCCAGCCCGCCAGATCTGGTGATTCTGGATATCAATATGCCCGGCATCAACGGCATAGAGGTGCTCAGGCGCATGAAGGAACAGTGTCCGGATTTGCCGATTGTGCTCAACTCCGCCTACCAGCAATTTAAGCAGGATCTTGGTGCCTGGGCCTCGGATGCCTATGTGGTTAAATCCTATGATATGGACGAGTTGAAAGACACGGTACGCAAGCTGCTGACCTGACGTCCAATGCGCTAGAAAATCGGCCAGCAGCTGCGTTTGTTATACGGGCACCCCTATGAAAGACATTCAAAATCTGCCTGACAGCCGGCGCATCAATATCCGCAAGGTGGGCGTCAAGGGAGTGAGCTACCCGGTCATCGTGCTTGACAAAGCGCACCGCGCCCAAAAAACTATTGCCACTGTCAACATGTACGTCAACCTGCCGCATCATTTCAAGGGGACGCACATGAGCCGCTTTGTGGA
>LFRM01059374.1_pt1 | contig 10035 bp, 6 predicted proteins | sample 618341 | NCBI WGS metagenome assembly LFRM01 (sample SAMN03654438, study PRJNA283298) | anaerobic digester metagenome | isolation source: pool of bioreactors CSTR01a, CSTR02a, and CSTR03a thermophilic anaerobic... | place: Denmark: Kgs. Lyngby | collected 2014-05-21 | reverse complement strand
GGCTGTCGCAGAAATTTGCACTTGGCGAACGGACCCGGTCTTTTGCGCCGTCACTTTGCCGGTAGTAGATACCTTCGCAATATCGGGGTCAGAACTTGTCCACGTTACCCTTTTGTTGTCGGCAGCGTCGGGCAATGCGCTGGCTTTGAGGGTGATGCTCTTGCCGGAAGCCACTGCATCACTGCCCGTGATGACAATCTCACTGACCAAATTGGAAACGTTCACCTTATAGGTAGCCTTGATGCCGCTGCCATCCTGTGCGGATAGGGTGATATTCGCGCTGCCCTTTTTGAGGCCCGCTACAAAACCGGTTTCTGAGACAGTGGCGATCCTGTTTGCGCTGCTCTTCCACGTGACATCCTGCATAGCATCCGCAGGAATAACTGCCGCAACGAGCTGCACCGTGGGGTCCCCGGAAGACAAATCAATGCCGATGGTCCCTTTTTCCTCTACCGGTCGATCGTTTGCCTTAAGGGAGATACCGTAGGCCAACGGATAGACGGTTACTTCATGGTTCCCGGAAACGCCGGAACCGTCCGTCGCTTGCGCGGTAAGGGTGACAATGGTGATCGCGGGTACACGCTTGGCGGCTGCCGCCTTGCCATTCTTTGCCACGCTCAATATGTCAGGGTGGGAACTGGTCCATGAAACCTGCTTGTTGTCTGCCTGTTCCGGGACAACTGCAACTGTGAGCACCAAGTTTTGATTGGCTTTCATCTCGGTTTCCCCGGAAACGGTAACACCTTTAACTAGGTTGGCAACGTTGATCTGTATCTGCGCGCTGACGCCGCTGCCATCCACAGCGCTCGCAACGATTGTGGCCTTGCCCGACTTATTGCCAGTGACCACGCCATACGCGTCCACGCCGGCGATGGTTGGGGCGGTACTCTTCCAGTCAACACCCGGCCAGGGACTGTCGGGCGAAACCTGCGCACTGAACTGCAGTTCTTTTTGTGCGCTGGACAGGTCGATACCCTTAAGCTGACCGGTCGCATTTTCATTTCCCAAAAGGATTTTCACTTCTCTGATAGATTCAATGGGAACAAAAGGAATGCGGAGTGCGTTCGCTGTTACTTGCGCCGCGCTGCCCACAAATCCATGCACACTGACCTTAGGACTGCTCGTAAACAACATGCCGGGATCAATCCTCCGGATATTGTCCGGAAATGACACTTCTTCCAGATCGGGACAGCCATGGAACAGGCCGCCCAATGTTTCCTGCATTCCCGTGGATAGCACGACTCTTTTGAGGTTTTCGCTGCCGTGAAAAGCACTGTAACCGATATCTGTCACGCTGCTGGGAATGACCAGGGATTCCAGACCCTTGCCGGAAGCAAATGCGCCCAATCCGATGGTCCGCAGCGCTTTGGGAAGTTCTAGCTCCTTCAAAGAATGCAGACCGGCCAACGAGCCATCCCCGATGGTTTCGAGACTACGAGGCAATGTTAGCCTCTGAAGGCCGTGACAATTGAGAAACACGCGGTTTTCTAGTGCTGTGATGCCTTCGGGCACCGTGGCGCCGACCAAGCTGAAGCAATTCTCAAACGCGTTGGCGCCGATTTTTCGAACCGTGATGGGAATGTTGATGGAAACTGCACTCCGGCAGTTCTTAAAAGCGCTCCGATCAATGCTGAGGATACCATCGGGCAACGAAATGCCGGTCAGCGTGTCCTTGTTCATGAACGCAGCTTCGCCAATGGCAGTCACCCTGTGTCCGGCGAGTGTTTCGGGAATGGTGACATCAATCGCGCTGCCGACATATCCCGTTATCACAGCATCGCCGGACGCGTCGAGGGAGAATTTGAAGCTGGCATCCGCTTGCGTAGCCCATGCCAGGATCGGCACCAAGAGGATGGCAAGCAGCATCAGGAGAATGCTAACGCTTTTTTTCATATTGCGGTCCTTTCCGTATCAAATCAAATAGTTGAGGGAAGGAAATATGTCAATCATCAGTTCCCAGCGGCAAATTGGAGGTATTTCGTCATCACAAAACCTTCTTTTTTGCCAAAGCGCACCTTTGTCCACTCCTCTTCCGTGGATGTTACTTCAACAACCGTACCGTTGGGAATGCGGTCCACGATTTCACTGTTTCCTTTGCCGCTGCGACGCATGTTGACGGGACCCTTGTTCGATGTGTCCACTGTTGCAGTGTTGCGTACAGACTGTACAACTTCAGTCTCCGTTCCCGCGCTTGTCTCACTTTGGGACAATTGCACTTGTGCAACAGTCTTGCCGGCATCTGAGGAATCGTTGCTCACGTCCGTCCGCGATGTCAGTTCTTCCGCTGTCGAAGCGTCCACGGCTTGTACAACGGGCAGGTCATCCCCCATGCGAGCATCTCCTTCGAAACTTACCACTGTATCAGTGTCCGCAATGCAAATCCAGGTCTTGCCGCGCTGCAAAACGATTTCCTGGCCATCTTGGTCAAAGAAAACAGTTCTCTCCTGCACTTTGTTGCGCGCCCATGCTCCTGCGATGTAACGCCCGCCAATAAAAATGTCAGCCGCACCGCCTCCCACCACATCAGGAAGCAGGGGATTCAAAGAACTGTTATTGTAAGTGAGCCGGGTTCGTTGCACAATTACATTTGCATAGGAAAGGGGCTGCTCCGGCTTCATTAGGTCCATGTACGGGCCTTTCACGGTGTGGCGCTGATAACTCTTGGAGTAGGTATCGTAGACATAGGCGGAAGCTGTGTCCGGGTTCCCTTTGTGGTTGATGGTGATCTTTTCCGCGGCAGGCCCGGAATGGATTGGATCATCCCCAAACAGAAAAGGCCGTACAGGAAAGGTGTAATCACGCTGAGCCATCAGCTCGCTGAGCTTGCTGGCATACACCGTGACATTGTGTGGGGCAGCATGATACCGGACGCGTTCATAATAGTCCTTATATTTGTTGCCTATGCCGTCAATGTCCAAGCCTTTTTTGGTCACACCATAATTACGCAAGACTTCCTTCACGTTGCTGCCTTCCGCTTCCTGCTGGCCAAAATGGGCAAGTACCGCATCCCACTCCTCACGCAAATCCGCGTGCATAACGCGCGCTGAGCGGAGGGGGCCCGCCTCATCGGGGTAATGGTCGGAGAACAGAGCCGTCATACGAGTCCAACCGCCCCCTTGGATAGGAAGCTCATACATGATATCCGCGTCAGCAATTCCCCATTGCGGAAGCGCGCCCAGATTGTTGTCAATCTGTACAAGGATGGGGATGTAAGTTTCCTTGTTCAGGGGGAATCCTGTAGTAGAGCTTTCACCTGAGATGGCAGGATGGACAACGAAACTTCCGTCCCCTCCTCGACCGGCAAGCTTTATGTTGCGGGTAAGAACACCCTCAATGTACGTAGTGTTTGCGGCGCCCTCTGCGCTCCCCGCAAGAGTGGCGAGTAGCAAGATGAGCATGATTGCAACGATGGTGAATTTCTTCATAACTTGATTCCTTTCAATTTCGTTTCTCCAAACTTATAGCACAGAATTAACATATTCACAACTATTTCGTCACAAAAGGCACATGTCCGCTGAGGCGAAAACCGCCGCGTGCTCAGTACGGAGCAAACACGAGGGTAGGGGATTCATCTATGTAATTGAGGGAAATCGTCATATCGTTGAGCGACCAGGTCACGTCCCCATTTTCATTGACGGTAATGGGGTCACTGTAGCGCGTATAGAGGGAAATGAACGCCGCAAAAAACGACTGGATGTTACGTAGAGTATAAGTGACTCCCGACAGCTTATCGTTACTAAACTGATATTCTATTGTCGCGGGCAGGCGGTAAACGGCGATGTCGTCTACCCTCAGTGTGTTCCCTTGGGCCTGCTTGTTTTCAAGCGTTTCGACGTCTGCAGTTGTCATGCCGAAAGCCGCACCTCTTAGCGATTCATACGTGATTTCCTCCAACACTTCCTGTTGCGAACCCGCAAGCCCATGGATGTATTTCCCCCGGGCACTGTAGTCGTCAGTATATTCCCTTGCGACGCGCGCCAATCTCCATGCACCGTCCACCTTAAGGAAAAAATACCGTTCGTTGTACTCAACCCAATCTTCCTGGGAAAAATGAAGCATCAGGACGCGGCAGGAATACGACTTGTTGCCCACGCGCACATTGAACTCCATGTGCTCATCTTCGAATGCGGTCACGTCAACGTGCTCAAAGCCCGGCATGTCTGGCAACTTGCTGTAGCCCTTTCTGCCTTCAAAGCCGCCAAGTCTCCTGATAGCCTTAACGCGCTCCTCGCGCGGCAAGGCTTCCAGTTCCCGGTTATACCCCTCCAAATTTCCCGCATACTTGAAAGCGAATGGCACAGGATCTCCCGTGAGTCCTTCCACGCTGTCCAGAATTTTGTTCAGTGAATCGTCCAGGCCAGTCATCTTCTTGTTGATGAGGTTAACCTGATTGACCTGCATCCCGCGGAAGAGAACGGTGGGATCAAGCACTTCATAATACATGAATCCGTAGATGGTGAAATAAGGGGCCGCATTGTTGAACGTAATAGTCAGGAACTCACCCAGCTCGGGATGGGTGAAGCTGGCGCTGGTGGCTGCGGCGGACGCGCCGGACACCATCGAAAGCACAAGAAGCAATATAAGCGCGCCGCTGATATTCTTTTTCATAAAACTCTCCTTTTTGCGAGTGGCACACGCCGTTCAGCTGCAAAAAACCGATGTCGGCGTCCTGCCCCATGATTCGGTTAATTATACCTTGCAGGAACGTATCCGTCAAACCTTAATCGTTTTCCATAGTACCCGGGCGCACGTGTAGAGTCAAGGGTCGTCGGGTATGATTCAATTAAGGAGGTTGGTCTTATGAATAAGAAGAATGGGCGTTTTTATGGCGCGCTGACCGGCTTACTGCTCATCGTTTCTTTGGCCGCGGGCACGCTTGCCGAGACTCCCCCCGTGGAAACGCGTCGTGCAAACACTGACTATCAACCCGCTTTTGCTGGGCAAACACGCGCTCCGGGCATGAAAACGAACGAAACATACCGTGTTGACATATTAACGCAGGACCTGGATAAGCCATGGGCGCTGGCGGCGCTTCCGGACGGCCGCCTCGCAATCACGGAAAAAGACGGAACCATGAGGCTGTATCGTACGGACGGCGCCCTCAGCGGCAAAATCGTCGGATTTCCCCAAGTAGAAAGCGGCGGCCAAGGCGGCCTGCTCGATCTGCTGCCCGCACAGGACTTTCAAGCCAGCCGCATCCTCTATTTCAGCCTGGCTGAAAAAACCGCCGAAGGCTCCCTGACCGCTGTGGGACGCGGCAGGCTGAGCGACGATGAAACCAGGATCGAAGACTTTCGCGTTCTTTATCGCGCCTATCCCTATTATAATGTTGGGGCGCACTTTGGCAGCAGGCTGGCATGGGGAAAGGACGGCTCTTTGTTCGTTTCGACGGGCGACAGACAAAGCGCGGGCACACGAGCCATGGCGCAGGATCCTTCCAGCGGCTACGGAAAAATTATCCGCCTGTCCCCGGAAGGTCAGGCGGAAACCTACTCCCTGGGGCACAGAAATGTGCAGGGTATGGCGGTACATCCCTTAACGCAGGAACTGTGGGCAAGTGAAATGGGGCCGCGCGGCGGTGATGAAATCAACCTTATCCTTCCGGGCAAAAACTACGGGTGGCCGGTTATCAGTTACGGCAACGAATACAGCGGCCGCCGCATCGGCGACGGGCTGACGCGGCTTGAGGGCATGGAACAACCCGTCTACTACTGGGATCCCGTTCTGGCTCCCTCCGGTATGTCATTCTACGCTTCAGAAGCCATCAGCGAATGGCAATATGACCTTTTTGTCGGGGGGCTGGCGGGCCAACATATCAGCCGCCTCAAGATTCGGGACGGTCGCGTTATTGGTGAGGAGCGGCTGCTGGAAAATGAGAACCAGCGTTTCCGCGACCTCGCGGAGGGTTTGGATGGCGCACTCTATGCCGTCACCGACGGGGGAAGACTGTACCGGATCGGGCCGTAATGCCGCTTTGGTGTATTCCACCGGCACTACGGGTATAATGACAATGAAGATCAGAAAAGTCTGACTAAGGAGGATACTATGAAAATAATCGAAGTGGGTCAAAAGGCCCCGGAGTTCACGTTACTGGACACGCTGGAAAACCCCGTGCATTTATCCGATTTCCGCGGCAACAAAGTTCTGTTGTCGTGGCATCCGCTGGCCTTTACCGGTGTGTGTACCGACCAAATGCGATCGCTGGAGCGCAACAAAGAAGTATTTAAGCGGTTGAACACTGTGCCGCTGGGGATCAGCGTGGACCCTTCCGCGTCCAAGCACGCCTGGGCGGCCGTGCTGTCTATTAAAGAAACGCTGTTGCTGTCGGACTTCTGGCCCCATGGGAAGGTCGCGCAGGAATACGGCATATTCATTGAGGATTGGGGCACTTCCGGCCGCGCCAATATTATCGTGGATGAAAAGGGGATCGTCCGGTGGGTGAAGCAATACGAAACGTCTGAACTACCCGACATTGATGAAGTGATTTCGGCGCTGAAAAAAATCTAGATAATTGAGCTCATTTAACCGGCCTCCCACCTAATTAGGGAGGCTGGTTTTTTTCGTCAAGGCTTGACAAAAAAACGCCGAAACGGCACAATCATGTCAGGAAACACACCGGAAGATAAGATTGGGAGGCTTTGCACGCATGAAGAATTTTATGGATAATGATTTTCTGCTTTCCACCAAAACAGGGCGGACACTGTACCACGACTATGCCGCGAAGATGCCTATCGTGGATTACCACTGCCATATCAACCCGCAGGAGATCTACGAAGACAAGATTTTTTCTTCCTTGGCGGAAGCGTGGCTGGGCGGTGACCACTATAAGTGGCGCGCCATGCGCGCTAACGGCATAGATGAGAAATTTATCACGGGCTGCGATACGTCTCCCTTTGAGAAATTCGAAAAATGGGCTGAGACAGTGCCCAAACTGATAGGCAACCCCTTGTACCATTGGACGCACCTGGAATTGCAGCGGTACTTTGGCATCTTTGAGCCGCTGTCGCCCGCAACATGCGGCTCCATCTGGGAAAAAGCGAATGAATCACTTAAAAAACTCTCGGTGCGAAATATGATCATAATGTCCAAAGTCAAAGTCATCTGCACAACTGACGACCCGGCAGACGATTTGGTCTGGCATAAGAAACTCAGGGACGATGCCGCCAGCCCCTGCCGCGTGCTTCCTGCGTTTCGCCCGGACAAAGCCGTCAATATTGACAAAGCGGGTTTTCAGGAATATCTCATAAAGCTCGGCGGTGTGTGCGGATATGCCATTAGCGACCTGGATACACTCAAGAAAGCGCTCAAGGAAAGACTCGAGTATTTCGTGTCGCTTGGCTGCCCGGCGGCCGACCATGGGTTGGATTATATCGTGTGTGACCGGAGCGCAGACGCGAACGCGGTTCTTCAAAAAGCGCTGCGCGGCGAAAAGGTAACCACGCAGGAAGCCGACGCCTACAAAACCGGTCTGCTCTGCTTTTTTGCTGAGCTGTACCGGGACAACAAGGTAGTCATGCAGCTCCACTATGGCGCTACGCGCAACAATAACCCCCGGATGATGCAGCTGCTGGGACCGGACACCGGCTTTGATGCGATCCGCGGCGAAGCGGGCAGCGGCGAAGCCATCGGTAACCTTTTGGGGCTGATGTCCCATAACGGTGATTTGCCCAAGACCATCATTTACTCCCTCAACCCTACAGATAACATTCAAATTTCGGCGGCCATCGGCTGTTTCCAGAACGCCGATTACCCGGGCAAGCTGCAACACGGAAGCGCGTGGTGGTTCAACGACACCAAACGGGGTATGGAAGAGCAGTTGAGCACCCTTGCGGATTCCTTAGTGCTTGCCAATTTCGTGGGCATGCTGACCGACTCGCGCAGCTTTTTGTCGTATACGCGGCATGAGTATTTCAGGCGCATCCTGTGCGCCAAAATCGGCGATTGGGTGGAAAACGGCGAATATCCCAATGATTTGGATTTTCTGGGGAAGATGGTGCAAAACATATCATACAACAACGCCGTCAATTACTTCGGGTTCAGCGGAGGCAGCCATGCATAACACGAACACGCTTTGCGGATACATTCCCTATCCGGCATCCCTGCATCATCTGGACGGTCGTGACATTTTTATCACCAAAACAAACGAAGGTGACAAGCTGATCATCACAGGGGAAAATCCCGGCTTTGTGGGCGAAAAAGAGGATGGCCATTTGGTGGCGGACCTGACGCACGAAAACGCGCTGTCGCTGCGCCGCCTGTTTCCCTTTACGGCGCCGCGCACAGGGCTCAAGAGGGGCTGCTCCATGGGTGTTGGCGACAGGCTCGGCATTGCGACCACCGGCCATTTGCGCGCTTTCAGTCGTTTCCCAAACATTTTCCCTGTTTTCGCGCAGCAATCAATTCGCGAGTTGACGCTCACCGGCCGCAGCTTTGATGATGTACTGGACTGCGTCACCTTCGCCGTTTTCCGCGAGGGGTATGAAAGCGGCTTTGGTGCAGACGGCGACCACCTCAAAAAGCCCGAGGAAATCGCCTATGCCCTGCGGTCAGGATATTCCATGATTACGCTGGATTCCAGCGAGCATATCCGGGGAGATTTTCCCGATGACTACGTCCCCGCCAAGGAAACGCAAACGCGCTACCTGGGAAGTGCGTTTGATTTGGGCGACGGCCTTTCGCTTGAGTTTGCCGCGGCGGATCTTGGCCGCGCCGCCTATATTTACGATGAAGCTATCCGATTCATCATGGACATGCATGAGCAATTCATCAAAGGCAGGGACGTGGACTTTGAGATCTCCATCGATGAAACCATGACGCCCACCACGCCGCTGGAGCATTATTATGTTGCCAGCGAATTGACGCGTCTGGACGTACGCTTCGCGTCCCTTGCGCCGCGCTTTTGCGGGGAATTCCAAAAAGGCATCGACTATATCGGCGATATCGCGCAGTTTGACAAAGAACTCATGACGCATGCGGCGATCGCAAAAAAGTTCGGCTATAAGTTGAGCGTGCATTCAGGATCGGACAAGTTTTCGGTCTTCCCCTCAGTAGGCAAGCACACGGACGGCGAATTTCATTTGAAGACGGCCGGCACCAACTGGCTGGAAGCCGTAAGGTTGATTGCTCAAAAAGCGCCAGCTCTTTACCGGCGGCTGCACGAGTACGCGCTCAGCCACTTTAGCGAAGCGACGAAGTACTATCATGTTACAACCAATCTTGATAAGATCCCCGAACTAAGCGCGGTGGCAGATGGGGACTTGCCCATGCTTATGGAGATGAACGACGCGCGGCAACTGATGCATATCACGTACGGCATTCTGTTGACGGCCAAAAAAGAGGATGGCACCTTCCTTTTCAGGGATGATCTATATACCCTGTGGGCGGAATATGCCGAAGACTACGCACAGCTGCTTGACCACCACATCGGCCGCCACATGAGTACTTTACTTGGATAATACTACCTATAGTACGCTTTCACCAGTTTTAGCGCCTCAGCCATTTCCTCTGGGGTATGCGGAGTGGGCTCAAAGCTGAGCGTACCGTCATAGCCGATGTCTCCGAGGGTTTTAAGGATCAGATCAAGCTGCGGAGTTGCCTTGCCAAGCGGTAATTTGCGTTCATTTTCACAGATATGGACATGGTGTAAATGATCTTGAAAGCGTCTTAGCTCTCGCGCATCCTCATTTTCGTACAACAGGTGCACGCTGTCCGCCAGGAGCCGCACACGCGGATGATGAATGGCCGTTACCACCTTCATGCCGTCTTTGAGCTGATTGATGAAATTGGCTTCATACCGGCCAATCGGTTCCATACACAGCACCATATCGTACTCTTCGAGCAGCGGCAAGATAACGGTGGAAACAAGATCAACTATTTGCGCGTACCCCGCCAAGGCGTCGGTTCCTTCAGGCAGATTGCGCGCGCCGGAAGAACCAAAAACGATTTTGCGGGTCCCCAAAAGCTTGAGCCTTGGCAACACATGGTCCATGTACCGTTTGGCCGCGGCAAAATCGCGCCCGGGTCCTGTTAAGCGCA
>LFRM01400811.1_pt1 | contig 10037 bp, 8 predicted proteins | sample 618341 | NCBI WGS metagenome assembly LFRM01 (sample SAMN03654438, study PRJNA283298) | anaerobic digester metagenome | isolation source: pool of bioreactors CSTR01a, CSTR02a, and CSTR03a thermophilic anaerobic... | place: Denmark: Kgs. Lyngby | collected 2014-05-21 | reverse complement strand
CTCCACCCAAAGAATGATTTCGTAAAAGAGTTTTTTAAAGGGGAAGGCATTTTGACCATTCTCTCAAGAAAACTTGCAGTAGATTATGCAGAACCTACAATTTTAGTGGGAGAGCCCCTAGATGAAAATGCTACCCTCAGAGACGTTCTAACAGAGATGCTGTTAAGGGGAGAGGAAATGATAACTTTAATAAATGGAAGTATTTCTTGGGAGAAAATCTTAAAGATAGCAGGAAGTGAGATAAATGAATTCAAATAGGAAGGGATTAATCATTGCAAGTATTTTGGCCCTTATTCTCGCCATTTTAGTTGTATACTCCAAGGGTTTCGAATCTATATTATATAAATATTTTTCTGCTAAGAGTGCCCAAGGTTCACGAACTCTATTAGTGGTTTATTTTATGGAGCATATTTGGATGGTCCTCTTATCAAGCTTCATTGCGGTGACGCTGGGGGGTATTCTGGGCATATTTGTAACGACAAATTATGGCCATGAATTTAAAGATATACTTTTAAAGGCCGTTAGCCTTGGACAGTCTTTTCCTTCACCGGCTTTGCTAGCTCTTACAGTGCCAATTCTAGGATATGGAATAAAAGGAGCGTTAATCGCTCTGGTGGTATATGCTTTGATGCCAATTATTTATAATATAATAATAGGCATAGAAGAAGTACCCAAGGATATAATTGATGCGGCAAAGGGCATGGGCATGTCAGAAACCGAGATATATACGAAAGTAAAAATTCCTTTGGCTTTAAATGTTATCTTGGGCGGGATTAGAACTGCCTTGGTTATAAATATCAGTGCAGCAACCTTAGCGGCGGCAGTGGGAGCCGGTGGTCTTGGAGTTTTGGTCGTAAATGGCGTAAGAACCTTTGACATGGTTTTAATATTAGAAGGTGCCATTCCTGTAACTTTGCTGGCAATAATTGTAGAGCTTTTATTAAAGGAACTACAACAACAATTAATGTGGAACCAGTAGAACAATAAAAACCTTCCCTCAAGTATAAATTTAAAGGGGATATTTATTATTGAGCAAAACAAGTGGTGCGAAAAACCAATTAAGCTTTAAAAATATTTAGAAAAAGGCAAAAATAATAAATAAACTTCTTTTAGATAATATGATAGTTTTTTTAAATTAAACCGATTATTATGCATAAAAGAATATATATGGATATACTTAAAATGTATTACATCCTTAAGTGGTGTATCCATAAAAGTGTCATTGGTGCAGTACCAAAACTCAATTTTAAGTTTAGTAATTTATTTGAAATCATAAAGGCCGGTTCAAAGTGATCAGTATCATATTTTTATAGAATTTCATAAACCAATTGTCCTTATATTCTTTTTCAAGATTAAAATGAAACACCTCTATATTCTCTTAGTAATACTTTCGCTTAACAAATATTTTTTCTGCTAATTTCATATTGTTGTTTCTTTCGGCCAAGGAACTCATTATCCTTCTAGGTAAATAAATCAATTAAAGTACATCCATTGTTCCTTTTGCTACCTGATCTTACATAGGTATTATTCAAATAATCCTTCAAGCAAGCTTCTTATATTAAACTCTGTGTCAACTCCATTAGCTGAATTCGAATGATTATATTCATTGTTGTGAACTTTATACTGTTGCACTGTAAGTTAGAAACAAAGTTATTTTGTTTCTGAATTTTAGCTATTTTCTTCTAGAAACTTTAGTCGAGTATTCAAGCACTACTTTTAACTTTCTAGCACCATGATTATTCCTGATTTGAGTATAGGTGTGGGTTAGAATGTACTATTTGAAATTCTTCGTGAGAAAGTTTAAATTCTGAAAATAGTTGCTAAGCTAGTTTTATTAATTGAGGATGAAATTAAAAATTTCATTGAAAGGATCCGTTATCATCACGAAAAATGAGTCAAGAGTATGAAATGATACTACTTGATTTAAGGGAGGGTCAATATGCCATTACCAAAAGATGAAACGCTTATTTTCTTTAGTAAACCTGACAATGCTTTAGTTAAGGCTATTTGTGGTCGTCTAATCCCAGGAAGCCCAGAAGATCCAGGAGCTGTCGAAGCTGGAGCTCACCAGTACATTGACCATGCTTTAGCTGGGTATTATCATTCTCAGAGAACGGCCTACCGACGAGGTCTAACTGCTATCAACGCCTATAGCCAGAGCCAGTATCAAAAAGAGTTCGTTGAGCTCAGCAATGACCAGCAAGATAGCGTACTGACTGACATGCAAAAAGGTACAGCCACAGGCTTTGAGAGCCCCAAGGCCCCTGATTTTTTCAACACTCTTTTCCAGCATGTTCGAGAAGGTACCTTTTGCGATCCAGCCTATCATGGCAACCAAAACCTCGTTGGATGGAAGATGATCGGTTTTGATGGGGCTCAAGTAGCTCATTTTGATAGCCATATGCAGGTTGGAGCTGATCAATCGGAAAGAACACCTATTTTGACTTTAGCGGATATGGAAGAACTAAACTTTCCAGCTCCAGAGAATGGGTATTAAAGGAGGCTTATATGTCATTACCAAAAGTTGATGTAGTTATTGTTGGTTGTGGTGCCGCAGGGGGAGTAATGGCGAAGGAATTATCCACCAATGGAATGAAAGTGGTAGCCCTTGATCGAGGCGACTTTCTTCGCACCCGTGACGTGGCTCAACTAGATGAACTAAGATGGCAAACCCGTGGGGAATTGCAAGAGCCTATGATAAAGGACACCCAAGTTCGGTGGCGACCCGATGAAAAGACCGATACAATCGGCCTTCCATTCTTGATGGCCTCGGGTATAGGGGGTTCCACCCGTCACTATACTACCCAACACTGGAGAATGTTGCCTCATCACTTCAAACAATATAGCGAAAATGTAGCGCGCTATGGAGCCAGCGCCATACCTGTGGGTACCGGACTAGTGGACTGGCCAATGACCTACGAAGATTTGGCGCCTTTTTACGACAAAGTGGATGAAGAAATTGGGATATCTGGCAAAGCGGGAAATATCAACGGTACTATACAAGCTGGTGGGAACCCCTTCGAAGGGCCACGCAGTAAGGAATATCCTATGCCACCGCTTCTGCAGAGTACGGTTTCCCGATTGGCTAAGCCTGTTCTGGAGAGCTTGGGCTACAATCCGTTCCCAGGTCCATCTTCTATAGCTACTGAGAATTATAAAGGTCGACCCGCCTGTACCTACTGTAGTTTTTGTACCAGCTATTACTGCTTCATAGGTTCCAAAGGTAGCACCAATGTAACGGTGCTTCCCGTGGGAATCAGCTCAGGGAACCTGGAAATACGCCCCAATGTTCGTGTTATTAAAATCAACAAAGATAGCGGCGGAGGCGAAACCACGGGAGTAAGCTATATTGATGCTACCGGCAAAGAGCAGGNNAACCCGCCAGCCTAGTCATCTTATCAAGCTATACCTACGAGAATATTCGTCTGCTACTCTACAGTGATATAAATAAGAACGGTATGGTAGGTAAATATTTCATGGACCATCACTATCCTTTTGTCTGGGGTTATTTTGACGACACGGTAACTAATCCGAGCACAGGACCCTGGGCGGCCAATGTGGCCATCGATAATTTCAACGGGGATAATTTCGATCACACAGGTCTGGGCTTTATTGAGGGTGGTGTGCTTGAAGCACTGGGAGGAGATCTACAGGCCATCGCCGGTGCAGGCGTAGGTTCCTGGGCTGTTCCAATGCCCGACGACACTCCTAGCTTTGGGGAAGGCTACAAGCAAGCTCTCAAGAAATACTTCAGGCGCATAGCTTCGTTTATCTCTCAAGTTCCTTCTCTGCCCTATGATGCCAATTACTGTGATTTAGATCCGGTGGTCAAAGACCAGATAGGGATGCCTGTACTGCGAATTACCTACAATGCCTATGAAAATGAAATAAAAGCCTGCGCATTTATGCAGAACAAAGCCGAGAATATTCTCAAGGAAATGGGAGTAGCCAAAATGAAAAAGGCTGGACTTTTTACTCCCCCGACAACTACACATGAAGTCGGCGGCGTTCGCATGGGCACTGACCCCACCAAGTCGGTGCTGAACAAATATTTGCAAAGCTGGGAACTGCCTAACCTGTTTATTGTCGGTGGAGCCGTTTTCCCCACCTATTTCGGATACAATCCTACCCATACCATTGAAGCACTGGCTTATTGGTCAGCGGATTATATCAAAACGCAGTGTAAACCTGGGGGTTCATTAACTCAATATTTCTAATAGATGATTGTGGATATGGTGGTAATAGATGAGTAAGAAAAACTCTGTTTGTTATTTTCCTGTGATATAAAAATCTAACTCACCCAGTAGAAGGTTTTCGGTAAATAACAATTCTAAAACTAAAAGGGGAGTATATACTTAAAAAATGGCTTTCCGCTTTTAAATGAGACGACTTAGATCCAATGTCCTAAAAGGCATTGGACGGTATGGCAAGGAAAAAAGAAAGAACCCCTAGGGTGGGATAAGATGTTGCTTTTTCTGAGCTGACTTAGTGCTATTTCACAGAATGTCATAATCAACTATCTTGCTACCTAGGCCAAAGGCTTAACAGATCCAAAGGAGAAATAGATATGGAAATGGAAATTGCTTCCACTAAAGATATTGATCAGGGTGAAATGTTGGGTGTTGAAAAAAATGGTAAGGCTATAATGATTGCCAATATAAATGGCACCTTTCATGCGATTGGGAGTGTATGTACTCATATGGGCTGCGACCTTTCAGAAGGCACCCTCACTGGAGATAGGGTGCAGTGCAGATGTCATGGCTCAGTATTTAATGTCAAAACGGGAGAGGTGGTAAGCGGACCAGCCGAGCGGCCTGAACCTTCCTACAGTTTAAGAATAGATGGAGATAAAATACTAGCCGATCTATAAAAATCTCTAGATTGAGAGTAAATTTTAAAGGAAGGAGAATGATATGGAGGAAGTTACGGATGTTAAGGTTCCTTTTACGCGATCAAACGCCAAAAAGTGCATCTGCTGGCAGTGCACTGTGCAAGCTGATAGTGCCTGTGTCAGTAAAAACGCGGAAAAAATGGGCGAAGTTATGAGCAGCAACTTCTTTGAGCCTGAAATTGTTCCGGGCTTGTATTGCTCCAGTGGCGTGGCATCCTGTAAAGATATTGAAACCAGTCGGCCATGTATTTGCTACGAGTGTCCCATTTTTCTAGACTACAACTTGGCTGAGTGCCAACTAATAGAGCATTACTGTAAAAATGGCAAAGCAAAATAATCCGCAGAAAAAGACCCACTGATTTAATTAGAAACTCCTTACTAAGGCAAGATTTCAAGCAAGTTGTATTATCGATAATGACCAAGAATCCCTGCTTTTAAAGTAGGGATTTTTTGCCTCATATCCTTATCGCGTAAGAAAAAAACAAAAGATAAAAAGTGGCATAACCTTTTGGGTCATGCCACTTTTTTAATTAACGGATACAATCACAGTTCAAGTTTGAAATGGTTGTATATTCTGTATTTATACCGACTCAAATTAAGGGCTTTATATTGAATTTGAGCTATAATTTGATAACTAGCTCCACTAGGGTGAAAGTTATCCGGTGACAGATTTTGGTCTAGATGATTTTGGAACACTTCCTAAATAGGTATATAGGAAGATTTAAAATCCGAGTCAATAATCAAACCAGTCTCGAAGTTCCATTCCAGTAGAAATCTGGTTTTATTGGTTCTTCTCTACCCTAGGGATCATATAAACCAATAAATACCAATTGTGCCTTTGGATTGATTGCTCGGATTTGACTAATTATAAAATTCAAATTCTTGTATAGTTATTTAATGCTTCTTTAAAGGAGATATTCATTGTAGGTTCATCGGTATACTCCAGACGGTTTAAGTCGTTTCCTCCGATAGAAATAATAATTAAATTAGCCTTACTAAGGTTGGGTGTATAGGAGATGTCTTTCATCATTTCTGCAAGATCTTTGCTTTCGTATCCTGGGATGGCGATATTGCTTATTACTATTGGCTTCTTATTTCCTTTATTTATTAAATCCACAATTCTTTTTCCTGTACCAAGTTTTTCTTCATCGCCATACCAAATCTTTTGTTTAATAAATTATATGGTCTTTACGCTCAAGTTTTACAATGCTGCTCCGGTTTCTTTTTTAAGTTGCTCGGTGTAGAGATTAAAGTAGGAAGCTTTTTTCTCGAGGAGTTCATTGTGGGTCCCGGCCTCAAGGACTCTTCCATGATCAAGAAGGATGATCTCGTCGGCTTCTTGGATGGTGGAGAGGCGGTGGGCGATAATTATCGTAGAGCGGCCCTGACTGAGCCTTTTAATACTTTTTTGTATAATGCCTTCGGTGTGGGAGTCGATGCTGGCGGTGGCTTCATCTAGAAGCAAAAGTTTCGGATTTCCTGCCAGAGCTCTGGCGAAGTTTATCAGTTGACGCTCTCCGGCACTGAGGTTTTTACCCCCTTCATCTATGGCTTCATCCATGCCTTTTTTCAGACGCTGAATCATCTCAGCCCCACCCAGTTCTTCTAAGGCTTTTTTAGCAACTTCCAATGTGATTTCTGGGCGGTTAAAAGCAATGTTTTCATAGAGGCTTGCCTTCATTAGGTAGGGATCTTGGAGCACCATGGCACACTGAGCTCGGAAGTTTTGCAAGTTGAGCTCTTGAAGAACTTGGTTATCCATAAAGATCTCACCTTTTTCATAGGGGTAGAATCCGAAGACCAGGTTCATAATGGTGCTTTTTCCTGAACCGGTGGTGCCAACAATTCCCAAAGTTTTCCCAGGAGGCAGATGGAAGCTCACTTCTTTTAAAACCGGTTGATTCTCCAGATAATTAAATGTAACATCTTGAAAACGTACTTCTCCTTTAAAGAAAATGGTTTTTTCTTTTTTAGGAATAATGGGGATTTCCAATAATTCACTTAGGTGATTATAGGCCCCTTTGGCACTTTCCAGTTGCCCGATGCGCTGCATAATATTTTGGAGTTGGTTAAATATCTTGATGCTAAAGTCAATGAGTAGATACATACTTCCTAGGCTGATTCCCTTTCCGCTAAAGTGGCTTAGACCAAAGAATAGTAGAATCATAGCCCTGGTAAAAGCCCCTAGGAAACCAATGGCATTCCAGCTGGCAAGGGCCTCTAGTTTTGTCATCTGCAGTCCTGTGTCATAAAGGTCACTACTGATATCTTCATATTCAGAAAGGAGTAGGCCTTCTTTTCCCATGCTTTGCATTAGGCTCATTCCTTGAATGCTTTCACTTATATGGGCATTGACAGCACTGAGTTGCCTACGGTACTTGGTGTTGTAACCTTTGGATTTCCTACTATAAAAAACAATAAGACCTGCAATCAGCGGTAGAGGAGCTAGGGCAATGAGTCCCATACGGAAATCTTTTATAAAGAGTATGCTGTAGATTCCTATGAGATACAAAGCAGCAATGAGCATTTGTGAAAGGACGGTTTGGAAAAGAACGCGAACATCATTGGCATCATTTACAAGGCGGGACACCAGTTGGCCTGAGGGGTGAGTATCAAAGTAGGCTACAGGAAGTTTCTGAACTCTATGGAAGACCATTTTTTGTAGATTTGATGCAATAGCATTGGCGCAGCGCTGAAAGCCATAGTTGGCCAGATAGGACAGGAGACCGCCTAGTATCATAAAGATAAGATAGGCAACGAGAAAATAAGCATAGATCCTTGGATCGCGAGCGCCTTGTCCTTCTATTAGTTCTTTATCCAAAAGGTGGGCAAGGATTAATGGAGATGCCAGCTCGGCTCCTACGGTGGAAAGCGCCAATAGGAAACTTAGGATAAGATTTTTTCTTTCTTTTAAGGCAATGGGAAGGAGAAATTTAAACATCATTTCCTCCTTGTAGGAGCCATTGTTGCCAGTACCATCCCCTTAAACCCAATAGTTCTTGATGAGTGCCTCTTTCGCTAATGCGACCCTGATTAAGAACGATGGTTTCATCACAGTTTTTCACAGCACTTAGGCGATGGCTAATAAGAAGCAGCGTCGTTTCTTTGGGTAATTGTTCTAAATGCTTTTCAATGTGGCTTTGAGTTAAATTGTCCACAGCCGAGAGGGTATCATCAAGAAGAAGAAACTTCGGTTTTCTATAAAGAGCCCTAGCAAGACTTAGACGCTGTTTTTGGCCTCCGGAAAGGTTGATCCCATTTTCTCCAAGGAGGGTTTCCATTCCAAGGGGCATCTCGACAAGGTCTGGCAAGAATCCCGCCATATCAANNCCGCCATATCAAGGCAAGTGCAAAGATAAGGGCTTTCTTCTTCACCAAGAAGAATATTCTTTTTAAGGGTTTTAGAAAATAAAATATGCTCCTGGGGTACAAAGCCGAGGGTCTGGCGGTATTTTTCTAAATCTATGTCTTCGAAATCCTGTCCATCAAGGCGAATACCCTTAACTAAGGGATAGATCCCCAGCAGTTGTCGTAAAAGGGTTGTTTTCCCCGAGCCGATAGGTCCCACAATACCCAATCGTTTTCCCTGGGGCAGATCAAGATTAATGTCAATCAGGCTAGGATTATCTGTGTAGCTAAAGTTAACATCTTTAAAGGAAAGATTTCCTCCGGGAGACAAGATCCCTCCTTTAGGTAGGGGTTCATCATCGAAGTTTAGGAGTTCTTGAATTCGGCCCCAACTTGTTTTAGCTTGTTGATTGACGGCCATATATTCACCAAAGGCCATCATAGGCCAGGAGAGCATTCCAAGATATAAATTAATGGAAACAAGCCCTCCAAGACTTAATAGACCGCTGCGCACATATGCGACACCAAAGGCCATGGCAAGGAAAAAACTCATTCCAGGAATGGCACGACCGGTGAAGTTGAAAAGAGAAACGTATTTTGAAACATCATTTCTATCTTTTCTTAGACTCTCGCTAAGGGTGTTTAGCTTTTCTTCCTGGGCCTCTTCCTGTACATAGGCCCTTAGAACTCGAAGTCCCCGGCTGTGGGCTAGGACCATGGCGCTGAGCTCATCGGTACGCTTTTGGGCCCTGGTAAAAGACTCATCGATTTTGCCTTCGAGATACTTGGAGGCGAATATAAGTAGGGGCAAGGGTAGTATACTTACTAGAGTCAACTGCCAGGATATACGCATCATCAATAGAAGAATAACAGCGGGATAAAAGGTGCTGTCCATAAGAGCCATCATGCCAAAACCAGTATAATCCCCTAGGCTTGACACATCTCCCGTGGAACGAGACATGATCTCACCGCTGCTATGATGGTGAAAAAAGAAGGGATTTTGATGGATGAGCTTTTCCATTATCTTTTTACGCAATTCATGCATAGCGGCATTGGCTGCATTAAATAGGTAGAAATCTGCAAAATATCCCAGAATATAATTGATAAGGCTTAGCGAAAAGAGCAAAGCCATTATTAATTTATAGGTGCTAAAGGTAAGTGTATTGCTTTGAAGTCCATCTCTAATGATCCCAACAAACATTGGTGGCACCAAAATAAAGACATCAATAAAGACCAGTGCCGTAAGTGCAATATGATAGGATTTTTTGTGAGCCTTATAAAACCATTTGAGCTCATAAAGTAAATGAAACATATTTCCTCCGAACCAGAAAAACACCCTGGGGGGAATCTCTAGAAAACCCATGGAACTATGCTAAAAATAGCACTATACATAAGCAAATGTCAAGGCAGATGTTTTCTATTTAACATTCCTCTTTTGTGACTAATAAAAATTATTTAGGTCAGTTTTCAAAGTAAAGGCAACACTGTGTTGAAATCATCTCTGTTTAATGAACTACTTGCATTATCAAGGTAAAAGAGACAGGAATGCTTCTTTGTATAAGCACTATTTCCTTGTTTTTTATGGTATTATAAGACAAAGCTTCTCTTTATCTCCTGGTTTTGAGCGAGACAAAGAGGAGTCCCCTTAGTAAGATGGGATTTACTAAGGTAAATGGGACCCCTAAAAAAGCTTGGATTATGCGCTTCTTTGGCCATAGTTTCGCTTACTTTAATTTATTTCTAAAGTAGTGGGGGTTTAGGTGAATGTCTTTAGGGGGAATCTTTTCCCAATTTAATA
>LFRM01304468.1_pt1 | contig 10037 bp, 8 predicted proteins | sample 618341 | NCBI WGS metagenome assembly LFRM01 (sample SAMN03654438, study PRJNA283298) | anaerobic digester metagenome | isolation source: pool of bioreactors CSTR01a, CSTR02a, and CSTR03a thermophilic anaerobic... | place: Denmark: Kgs. Lyngby | collected 2014-05-21 | reverse complement strand
GCTCGGATGAGCATTTTCTTTCTTTTTTGCCTTTGACCTTGACATTTGTTTAATAATTTGTTTTTTAGCAGCTTTGCTGAACCCCTGACGTAATTGCATGTTCTCTATTTTTTGTGTAGCACTTGGGCGCAACATAAGCTTTAGGCCGTCGAAATCAATCGGTTGCCAAGATGTGTTGTAAACTCTAAAATCCAAGTGTTGCTCATTGGCAGCACTGTATACCATCGTTACATTACCGGTTTTAATATTCTCGCAAATTCTCTTCCAAAGCTCATCACGAACGCGCGCACTGACATTACCTACATAGACCCCGGTATTGATTTCAAACAGCCAACCCGTTAAATCACCTCGCAGGCTTGGTGGACAATTCGTTAGTGTTATTACCAGCACGTTTATTTCACCACCAATTCTCCGTATCCCTCTGTAAGCGCATATTCCTGATCTTCATCTAATTCCTTGCCGTATGACACAGCATTTGCTACAAATCCTTTAAGGTTGTCCCATAGGTATAGTACATTTACTTCGGGTTCCTGTTCGTCGGCTTCGTTGCCTAATAACAGCGAGCGGATGTCACGTACTGCTCGCTCAAGTATGTGCCCATCAGAAAACTTTTCACGCATTTTCCTGCGTGTGGCTGAGCCTACGTCGGGCGGATTGTCAGCAGCAACCTCAAATGCTACTGGTATGGAGAAATCTGCTTTGTATAAGTCGGCGATATCATAAACAAAAGAACATTCATGGCCGGTATGTATAAAACCAAGGCCTGGGGAGCAACCGAGTGCTGCTATTGCAGCATGAGCCACTCCGTAAAGGCAGGCATGAGCAGCTGATAGAGCTTTGTTTATTGTGTCTCCCGATTCATAGTCATTCGGGTCATATTCCCGGCCGTTCCATGCAACACCTGTTTCATTCGAAAATTTACGATAAATTGCTCGGACGCGTGATCCTTCTTTTCCACGGAGCTGTTGCATTGTCATATTTTCTACATTCTCGTTTGGAAAACGCATTTGATACATCTTCCGTGCAACTTCAATTCTTGTACGGACGTTAGATACAAGGCTGGCCTGCTGTATCAGCAGTCGTGCCGAATGTGCTGCCGGACGCCCGTGAGCATAATACCGAACACCATGTTCACCTACCCATACAATGCTTGTACCCGAATTGCCTATCAGTTCAATAGCCCGATGAGATATATTTGTCCCAGGCCCGAGCAGCAAAACGCTGAGCGATGCAGCCGGAACATGCACCGTTCCACGTATGTCGGTTATGGTAACTGCACCGTCCTGACGGTTTAGTCTGCAATGCTCAAGGTAAAGGAAGGTTATTCTGTCTTTTATTTGAGGCAAAGCATGTAAATCCGCTTTTTTCATACCGGGGACATTTGCCAAAATAATCACCTCACATTTGTGCAAGGGTGAGCAAACCGCACCCATACGCCTTTGCCCGCCCGATACCGCACACAAGCGCATGTTTTAGTTTTTCAACATCTGTAATCATTAAAATGCCTTCAAACACCGCTGTGCGTATTGTTACTTTTGTTCCGGGATTCTTGAAAAAAATCTTCCAATTGGTTTCAATGACATCGAACGAATCTTCATATACGTCAAAGCCATTTTTGCATGCTCTCGTTTGTAGCCACTGTTTCTGTTGCTTTGTTGTGACATGGGCGTGAACTTCTCCGCGTTTACCGATAGCAAAGCTGCTGCGGACAGGATTTGCGCATAGTCGGAAATGCCAGTTTTGTCCCGTTTCAAGCCTATCCAGAAGCTTACTGTAGTCTTTTGTCTCCCATAGAGGGTCGTCCGAAGGGCATCCGAACTGTTTGGCTATATGTGTAAGGTCAGGCTGTTGTGTGCTAAGTATCAAAAGATAGCAATTGCCATTGAGATGATCAACCCGCCATAAATTTCGCTGCCTTTCGCCACAAAAAGCTTGTTCAATCGCGCCGTGCAGGATATGGGGAGATGAAAGAGCACGCATCGTATCCCTTCGGCTTTCATTTAAACGAATACGTGAAAGATACATATTTATCACTCCAATGCAGACATGGCATCATGTCTTGTGACTTTTGAACTCGCGGTAATACTGTTGTCTGTGGAGATGAGCTTGGAGGTTTCATAAATCCGACGAAAACCATACCGCCGGTGACTCTGATCAAAAGAAATCGGTACATCACGGAGCAGATAAAAGGACGAATGGCTATCGTCGGCGTCAAGTATAATACGGAGTGTTTCGGGTTGATCGTGCTTTTGTTGTGCCATTGTTTGCCGACCTTCCTCCAAGAGAGCCTGTTTGAGTGGCTTGTCCTCTCTTATCCCAAGGCATAGTCTGCCTTCAGGCGGACAAGAGCGCCTGCCCAAATATAGCGGGAAAGCTGGGTTGTTCAGCGCGTATTCAATTTCGTGCAAAAGGCCAGGATCACCTTCAAGACCGACCAAAAACACAGCATCTAAAAGATAATAACGATATGTAACATAAGCTGATTTTTCACTTTTTGCAGTGTGAAAATCGCACAGCAATTTGCCCTCTTTGTCAATTCTGACCCCGAAACGAAGGGCCTGTAAGTCCTCAATACTTTCGTTGCGTCTACGTCCGAGAGCCGCTGCTATAAGGCCGATAACACCACTTTTTGTGGGTGCATTCTCAGTCCGTCGCCAATCAAATTTAGAATCGGAGCCCCATGACTGCATTGGCGCGGCTAGCCGGAGAAGTAGTGTACTCATTTGTTTTCTCCCCATAATTCGGTATCTACCTTATGCTCCAGTATCACAAGCAGCTCATCCAGTGTTACCGTTTCGCCTATACCGGTTTCGGCAAGGGGAGCGCCAGTCGTAAGGGAAAGCAGTGGATATCCGGCGAAGTTTTCATAAACGCTTTTTGCGTGTGTCGCCAATCTTTTCGCAGACTCCAATACATATCCTTTCTCACTCGGTGGTACTGCCTGTTCAAAAGCACCAACAAGATTTATCGGTTGATTGCGCCTTAGTGTGACCATTACTGCGTCTGGAAGGGTGCGATTAGCAAATGTATTTTGCTTTCCGTCGGGCATTGAGCAAACGAAGGCATAGACAAAGTTTTTAACGGCAGTTGCGGTTTCGTCTTCGAGGTGCTCGCCAAGGGCATGAACTGCAACAGTTGCATAACGATAAAGTGTTGAAGAGTTGTATTCTACTGTACCTATGTGTCCGGCACCGGTACTGTCCTCAGGTGAGAGGTCATCTACTGCTGTAAAATAATCATATTCGTTAGTTACTCTGTGAGTGGAAATACTGTGTGCCACCTGAGCACATGCGTCGGTGTTAAGTGATGGTTCATCGGCTACCATGCGTCCAAACAAAGCTATCTCAATGCCGGGGTATTCATTAAGAGTGCGTATAACTTTCTGTTTAGCTTCTTTTGATGGCGATTTTTGAACAGTCTCAGGGTCTTCCAAAGCCAAACGTGCGAGTGCTTTTGCTTGTGCCATGCTCATAAAGAACAGGGCACTTGTTGTTTTTTCGGAATCCTTAATTTTCAGACCGGCAGATTTTAAAATTGCAGTTGCCATCGCTTCAGCATCGGCATTGGCATCGAGGCTGCGGATTTCATTCGCAACCATATCTACAATTCTCTTCGTACGGTATGCCAATTGCTCATCAGGATATAAATCTTTGAACATGAGTCGAACTGCTCTTTTCCAGCATTGAGATGAAACTCTTGCACGAGTTACTCCGCCGTATATGGCGATTTTAGGGCTTCCGGTGTCATCGCGGTTTATGCAGCTTGGTGGAACCGTCTGCAAAACATGAATGTCAACAAAAAGTCTATTATTCATAACAATAACCTCGCTTTTATATATGTATAATTTTTAGTTGCTAGTCAGACTGTGTTTCGTTGCTTGAATTCTTAAGATGCCTGTAAAAATCTCTTCCCCAGGAAAGCCTTACGCTGTCTCTTTGAGTAACCGATTGAAAGCGGTAGATATCCTCTGCTAATGCTGAATAGTCGAGGGGCTTGTCCTCAGCTTTAAACAATTGTATAAGGCCGCGCAAATGATGGAAGAATTCTTCCAGACTATCCGAAGTTGCCGCTGCATCAAAACGGCGCTTTATACGCATCATCTTATCCTCACTATCGATAAGTGAACCTGCCGCCGCGCCAAGAGAAACACCATCTTTATGCATGCACTGAATATTAATATCCTTGCTTTGTTGATGCAGAGCAAATAAGGTTAGTGGGATATATACAGCCCACTCGCCGCGTGAGGGAGCATCGGCTTTGCCTACCATAGATTCGGGTAATTGAGCAAGCGTCATTTCCCAAAGGTCAGGCATACTGCCCGGCGGCTTGCTGATTCCTCTCCGCAGTTTTGCCAGCTTGGCCCGCACTGCTGACTCGTTTGAAGATTCACAGAGCCGCATGATTTGCCATTTCACATATGAGCCTGCCATTTTGGCTTCATCAACCATTTATTTACCTCCATGCAACGCTTTACGTGTTGATGTGTAGTATAGAAAGCGATTGTACGCTTCAGACGCGGTATAGCGGATCCTTTTTTGGGTTTTATCATCTTCTATTTCCCGACCTACAAAAGCTTTTATTCCTGCTTTTTCAACAAGCTCGGCGCCAATTTTACGGACTATGCGCTGTGCTGTTCCAAACCACTCATCGCAGGTACTGTCAATGTCATCATGATCAGGGTCAATACTTTCCAGCCAAGCCCTAAAGGGAAGATCAAGCTGATAATAACATTGTTCTTTAGTCATATTCATTGCTGTTTCTCCGCTATCATCACCTGCCGCTCTGGCTATATCTCTGCCCAAAATAGCTGTTTGTCTCACTAGTTTTTCTGATGTGTTAATTTCTTCAATAATTCGCCATATCCAATGTTCGTTTGATTTTTTCGTCAGATTTGAATTAAATGTTAGTGTGTCACTGAATAGGTCATTTATAAAGAAGTCTTTGTCTCCGTATTTCACGCCGGCTGTCTTAATAGAAAAATGAGATTTTGAAATTAATTTCTCATATTTTAGACGTGACAGCCAGTTAATAATTCCTGGGCGTCGTTCATTATTTTCACTTTGTACGAGAAGGGAAGCAAAGTCACGCCATAACTGGCGAGAGGGATCATGCCTTTTTGGGGTGTATATTGGTACATTTGATGCGGTTTTATTAAGCTTCCATATAGTCATTTGCTCACTGAAAGCATTTTCACTTGAGAAAAAGTCTCCGCCTAATAAGTAGTATCCAGAAACTTTGTCATTTTCAAATTGAAGTGCTATTCGTCGCGACTGTATTGTATAGAGACTCGAGAGATTTCGCGGTAGGGGAATAGCTGTTCTTTCTTCCGACCGTAGTTCAAGTTCCCAAGATGGCTGCTCCTTATCCCAGAGAGAATTTTCACCGTCAGGTAGTAGTATAAGGTTCAGCATAAGGGTTTCAAATAGACTTTCACCTGCTGCCATTACAAGACCAATTTTACCCAACCAACCTGCTCCGGGACTTGGTAGCCCTTTTTCACTAGGCTTTGCGGCTGTGTCATCGAAAGCATTGATAAAAAATACCCATCTTGCTGCTTCTGCATAACTAAGCTGTTGCTTGTTTTGGCCTGTGCGCTGAGGAAATAGTCGGATTTTGTTTCCGCTCTCTGATATTTCTCCATTTAGCTTGGCTGCAGTGTAGTATGTAGCCTTGCCCAAACTCGGTACTTGAAAGAAAGATTTTTCAGGTGGGTAAAGATAAAATCGGTCTTTGTAATGATTGAGGTACCGGGTTATTATACCCATTGGCAAAGAGCCTCTCTCAAAAAGCTCACTCCATCTTTTGAGTGCAGTCTCAGGAGATTTTATATCATCGAAACGCCCATCCGGACTATAGCGCGCGAATACAGCGTGTAGAATCGCAAGCAAAAAACGAAGCAGAGCAATGTCCTGTGCGGGCACTTCTCCGGATAAATCCTTAAGCTCATGTGCTCGGCTGAGTGTTTCTATAATCGAAAGTTCTTCGGTTTTTCCATCATGTCGCATTACGAGAATCCATGGGTCGTACAAAAGGCAAAATTCTCGTTCACTCATGTTACTCCTCCTTACATAAAATCAAGCCATCTTCCTTGTCATATTTCAAAGAGTATCCGCAAAGTTTAGTAGAGAAATTATTATTCAATATTAAACACAAACTGCCCTTCAGCCAGAATGAAGATTGCCAGGACGGAATCATGTCTATGTTTATTCTCTCAAGCTCCATTATAGTGTTTTTAATTTGCCAATTAGTGCAGAGAACAGGTGGTAGTCTTACGCTCTGACATGCTATCATCCGAGCAGTGTTATCGTCGGGAACAATGTGGCTAGGCAACCTTAGGCTATTGTTAATCCATGGCATAAAGCGCAGGTAGCCATCACTATCTTGCCATAGCAAAAGGACTTCAATTGAATCTGGAGTATCTCGAACTGCGGCTTCTCCTTCCGTGTTCGATACATCGGTGTTGAGCCAATCAATTATAGTTGCATTTTGCTGGGGCGGGGGAATGCGGTATGCCTCTGCTCGGCGTTTTTTATCTTCAATTAGCAAATTCCATTCTTCTTCCGCCTTCTGATATTCAGGAGTGTCAATGATTTTATAATTCGTGTCGTATGTTTTATTAACAAGCACAGGTATGTCTTGCGGCAGATTAATTACTGGGGGAAGAAGTGTTTTTGTGCGACACAACAGGCAATCACCATATATATGGCTTGCTCCCGAGTCAAAGCGGATCCCTTCAGCCCCCAGCACAAGGCAGCAGGGTGTGCTAAGCTTCTGAGGTCTTGGGTTTTGGTTATGCCGATGCAGGCGTCCGATTCTTTGCAAAAGCAAATCCATCGGGCATAAGTCGGTAATCAGAATATCAAAATCGATATCTAGAGATTGTTCCAAAACTTGAGTGCCAATGACTATGCGTAATTCCGGTCTGTTAACTTCTCTACAAGGTTTTCCAAGCTCTGCTAATAACTTGCGTTCTTTTTGTGCTCGGTCAGGGGCTATAAAACGCGAATGTATTAGCAACACCGCATCGTTTCCAAAATGCTTTCTAAAAATCTCTGCAAAATTTTGTGCTCTCTCAACGGTATTGACAATTATTCCGGCACAACCGCCGCGATCAAGAGCTGATGCAAGGTATGAAGGTAGGTCTTGGTCTGAAATATGTTTAATATATACAGTTCTGCTTGCATGTACTGTGGGTAATATACTTTGTTTTATGTCGCCGTTATCTGTGTAGGTGACAACCGGGTATATCGATATGTCATCAAAAACAAATGAGTTTGTATAATCACCTATTTCTGAGCTAAGTCCTAACGGATCGCTCTGTATTTGGTGATTTGGACGGGCATTTATATATGCGTCAATTAACATCTGCCGCTTTTTTATCGGCAAAGTAGCTGATAAAACAATAACTGGGACATGGTAAGCGCCAAGATATCGCAAAGCAGTATCAAGATATTGACTCATGTAAGCGTCATATGCATGGCATTCGTCTATAATAACCACTTTGTTTGCCAGCCCTAAATGCCGGAGCATTACATGCTTATGCTTAAGTGCTGACATCAGCAATTGATCGATTGTGCCGACCACAAAATCGGCCAGTAAAGCTTTTTTTGGGCCTTTAAACCATTCGATAACAACTGCATTGTCAATAAAATCAGAATGCGTTGCAGCGCTATATCCGTCTGCTAAGTTCCGGAGAGCTTGATAATGTTCGTTAAATTGATCTTTTGAGTGCGCAAGTCTTATTGTATGAACTTCGTCATCAAGATTTCTAACCCAATCGAGAATACGTGGGAAAATTCCGTCCGAAGTGGCTTGTGTCGGTAAAGCAAAAAATACTCCTGCTCTACCGGTTTTATAGGCGAAGATTTCCGCTGCCGCCAATGCCGCTTCAGTTTTGCCCAAACCCATAGGAGCTTCGAGCACGAGAATGCCAGGCTCATTAATGCCAGATGCAATATCTACTAATGCTGACTGCATTTTTCTTGGGTTAAATTCAAATCTTGATTTAAAGAAACTATCGGACATCCATTCGTTGCCGGGTATCCATTGTGACGATAAATAATCTATTTTATTCCATGCAAAATCAATTCTGTTATTATCATAATGAAAAGCGATGGGTATATCGGTTCCATAATATGAAAAAAGATTTACATTGCTGGCAATCCAATCGCACATAATAAGCAATCCACTCAGAATAATCTGCGACGATTGATTTGGTATAGGAAGGTCGCTTAATGATTTAAAGCCTGCTATATGCAAAGCAAAATTAATTAATTCGTCCCAAAGGTTATCCCAAATGTGTTGATTATCTTTATCTATGTAGTAATTCTTATAATAATTATTAATACTTTGAGTGCTAATCGTATGGCTGTCAAATGGTTTTCCATGGTGAGCACCTAAAATAGAGGTGATATTTTTATGACAACCTTTTGATTCTAGTATAAGTTGGGTTGCTAGCGCGTGAGGTGTTTTTTTAGAAAACTGGAAGTCACTATAAACAGGTAACGAAATCCCTACGTACTTTAATCTATCGTTTATCTCTTCATCAATATCCTGTGGTGTAAAACTTGATGGTTTTGCTTGAAATACAGGCGTAGCTTTACCAATATCGTGTGCAGCAGCCAAAAATACAAATAATTCTTCTGAAAAACCTCGTGGGGATATACCTTGCTCAATGATCTGCCTTGCACCATCCGAAAGCCAGTGATTCCAAAGTTGTTTTGCCAGCTCAGCAGAATCTATCATATGTATAAAGAGAGGAAGCCAATGAGGGTCATTATTGCTCTTTTTGGCCCAGAGTTGCATGGCTGCATTACTCAGGTTTTTCATATTATTGATTCTCCTTGGATAGGTTTAATAAAGAAAGGTTAATTTGAAATCAACAATATCATCACTTATCATATGCTATATTATAATAAATAATATAATTTGTCAAATATGGAAATTATCCTCTGATTTTCTTTGTTTAAAATTAAAAATTTCAAGTCTATACAATATAGGATTTTCAATATTGTCAATTACCACATGACGAATATTGTTTTTTGAGTCAAATTTAACGATTTGATATCTACCGTTATTGAATGCTGAAACATAAAAAAATAGGATAAAATTTATCTTTATCGCTTTCTGCTTTGTCGATAACAATTGTTGGCACGCCATACATATATCATAATAATTTGGACAAGTTTTATCACTATGACTACAAAGAGGGTCTGAACACAAGTTTACTGTTTGAGCGGATTCATTTGACAACGAAATGTATTCTATTGTATCATTTTTTAGGAAATAGAAATTGCCATTATATATAAAACTATCAGAGCTTTTATACGGTAGGTTTTTATATTGATTTGCAGTATTTCCACATGATACAGAGGTTAATAAATATGTAAGTAACAAAGCATACAAGAAAAGAATATTAAGCCTTTTCATAAATATACCCTTCTTTAATAAATAGTATTGTTGATATATTATTGGCCACCTACATCATTGACCGACCCATCCATTTTTCAGATTCTACATTAGCAATGCTCAAGGGCATAAAACGCTATATTGAGAGTGAAGGTACTGGCAGCCTAAAAAACGCAGTAGTCGGGTAACAGAGGATGAGGTCTTTACCCGACTGCTCTATTACGGAACAGTTCAGATGAGCATGAGCACAGAGGAGTTCCATAGGCAGTGGCTTGGCATTGAAAAGGCGAAGGAATACAGAACAATTGACGATATTATCCCACCGGATATTTTAGACCGGCTATCAAATGTCAAGGGGGTATAAAAAGGAATCTCCCCCGACAAGAAGCCAAGGGAGATGAGAAATATCTATTTCACATTTTGAGCTGCGATGATAAACCTGTGTTGCAAATCAGATATAAACCCATGCGATTCAATGTCATCCTGTAAAGCGCATAGTCTCGCAAAATTCCTTTCCACAGAAAATCTCGGAAAAGACCATTCGACAATCTTAGCCCAGTAAACGATGGCGCCAACATCATAGAATTTCACTTCAGGAAAGCACTCGTTTGAGTATCTCACCAAGAAAC
>LFRM01268680.1_pt1 | contig 10041 bp, 9 predicted proteins | sample 618341 | NCBI WGS metagenome assembly LFRM01 (sample SAMN03654438, study PRJNA283298) | anaerobic digester metagenome | isolation source: pool of bioreactors CSTR01a, CSTR02a, and CSTR03a thermophilic anaerobic... | place: Denmark: Kgs. Lyngby | collected 2014-05-21 | reverse complement strand
TGGAACTTGTACTTCAAAACTTAAACCTAGAAGCCTACGATAGGCTAGATTTACTTTAATCTCTTCACAAGTCTTCCTCATTGAGTTAATACCAAAAAGTTTATTTATGAAGATCATCTTGAATAGAATTACTGGATCGATGCGTCCACGTCCTGTGTTTGAGTAAAGAGGATCTGTTAATGTATTAATAAAAGACCAGTCTATAAATTAATCGAGTTTACGAACGAGATAGTCAACTGGTACTAGATTATCAAGAGAGTCCATAACGAATACTTCATTCTTATTTATGTATTTTTTTGCCATATTTATCACCTAAATATATTACACTATATCGCCAATTTTATGACTTCGACTGTGGTTAAATATGTCATTTAACTATGATAAACGGTTTCATTTCTTAACAATAGAAATGAAAAAGCTGTTGACACATTTGTCAACAGCCTGAAAGGTTCCCTTGGGAACCTTTTTTATATGAAAATGTCATCTGTTCGATCTTCTGTTTCTTCTAGATTTTGAGGATCAACAAATTCACTTGATTTTATACACTTACCTGCTGCTAAAGAGGCTGGTACATCAATAATCCTCTGATTGGTAGAACCACGATATAGAATTTCTAGATTCTTCTTTCGCATGTAGAATCTACCATCAATGAGTATGTCCAATTGAGATAATAGTTTTGCCACGAATGGGTCTCGGTGTCTCATAAGTGCTTCGAAAGTAAATCCTGTATAGGACCAAAGATTATATCCTTCTTCTTTTAGTCTTTTAGCTATAGTGTATAACTGTTCTGCTTGGACAAAGGGTTCGCCACCTGAGAAAGTTACCTTTTTAAGGTCCTTCTCTAATATGGCTTCAATTACCTCTTCAACACTTACTAAGTCACCACCATCAAAAGGAATAGATTTTTGATTATGGCAGCCAGGACAATTGTGTGGGCAACCTTGGGTGAATACAACGGAGCGGATTCCTTGTCCATCTACTATAGAGTCATGTATGAATGAGGCCAGTCTTATTTTCATAGACTATGCTTCACTCTCTCTTTCTCTTCAGCTTGTTTAGCGTTATTAAATCGATCTAATGTACCTACTAGATATCCGGTAATACGACGAATTCGTTCAAATCCATAATCACCTTCAGCTTCAGTTCTTCCACATGAAGGGCATGTTTCATTAATAATACCTGTATAACCACAGATAGGATCACGGTCAACAGGGTGGTTGATTGCTCCATAACCTATTTGAGCGTCATGCATCATACGAACTACTTGTTCAAATGCATCCAGGTTCTGAGTAGTATCACCATCAAGTTCGACATAGGAGATATGGCCACCATTTGTTAGTGCATGATAAGGTGCTTCTAATTCCAATTTCTCTTGAATGGTAATATCGAAATAAACAGGAATATGGAATGAGTTTGTGTAGTAGTCATGATTGGTAATATTTGGAATGTTTCCAAATATTGAGCGATCAATTGATACGAATCGACCTGATAATCCTTCAGCAGGAGTAGCAATTAATGAGAAGTTAAGTTTGGTTTCTAAAGTGTAAGCATCAGCTTTATCACGCATGTGTTTAACAATTTTTAATCCTAATTCTTGAGCTTCAGAACTTTCACCATGATGTTTTCCAATGAGTGCTTTTAAACATTCTGCAAGTCCTATAAATCCAAATGCTAATGAACCGTGCTTATAGACTTTATGAAGACTGTCATTTGGTTTTAATGATTTGGAATTTTTCCAGACACCTTGACCTAATAAGAACTTGAAGTTAGAAACTGACTTAGCACATTGAACTTCATAGCGTTCAAGAAGTTGATCTTTAACCAGTTCTAAAAGATGATCCAGTTCACGGAAGAAACCATCGAAATCAGGTTTATCATTGTTTAGAATTCCGTGTTTAATTCCAAGACGTACAAGGTTAATTGATGTGAAACTCAAGTTTCCACGACCAATAACTTCTTCGTTGTCAGGATCATTGATATCTGACATAACTCGGGTTCTACAACCCATATAAGTAACTTCGGTTTCGTAACGACCTTCTTTATAGAATTCTTTATTGAAAGGTGAGTCGATGAATGAGAAGTTAGGGAATAAGCGTTTTGCTGATACCTTAATTGCTAATTTAAATAAGTCGTAGTTAGGATCTTCTGGGAAGTAGTTAACACCTTCTTTTACCTTAAAGATTGAGATAGGGAAAATTGGAGTTTCTCCTTTTCCTAATCCTGCATCCAGTGCTTTTAAGTAGTTTTCCAGTACCATACGTCCCTCTGGAGTAAGATCAGTACCAAAGTTAATTGATGAGAAAGGTACTTGAGCACCGGCGCGTGAATGCATGGTGTTTAGGTTGTGAATAAATGCTTCCATTGCTTGGTAAGTAATACGATCTGTTATTCGAAGTGCTTTATCATAAGCCAAATCAAGAATTTTAATTGCTTTTGGATCTTCTTTATAGAGACTGTAGAAATCTTTAATATCCATTGTGATGGATTCTTGCTTATCGATGAGACGAATCGTTTTATCCCAAGTGGTTTTAGTTAGTAGTTCTTGTAACTCTAAAAAGTCATAAAGTTTTTGCTTAAACTGTTTCTTAAATGTATAGAGTACACCAGGTGCCATATAGTAATCAAAAGCAGGGATCGATTGCCCACCATGTTGATCGTTTTGGTTGGATTGAATTGCAATAGCAGCTAATGCAGCATATGAAACTATATCCTTTGGTTTACGTAGGTGACCATGTCCCGTAGAAAACCCTTCTTCAAAGAGTTGCTCTAAGTTAATTTGGTTACATGTAGTTGTACCCATTGGAAGGAAATCCATATCATGAATATGAATCTGTCCAGAGTCATGTGCTTCATAGAAATCTTGAGCCATTTGATAAGCCTTAGCGAATTCTTTAGAAACTGTTGAACCAAATTGTAACATCATACCCATTGGTGAGTTACCATCAACGTTGGCATTCTCTCTCTTGGAATCTTCTTCTTTAGCTTCATTCTGGTTAAGCTTTTCAATAGCCTTTAGAAATTTATGTTGCTTGGAAATAAAAATCTTACGAGATTCATTACGTCTATTTCTATATTGAGTAAAAGATTCATAAATATCGATATAATTCTGTCTTAAGAGTTCGCGTTCAATTAAATCTTGAATGTGTTCAATTGAAATGAATTCATCTGATAAAGAAATAACATCAATCTGATTCAAAACAGAAGAATAGACCCTATTAACATCTTCACCTGTATATTTTGGATTTGAAATGGAATCGAAACCTTTTTTAATAGCTACGGCTATTTTTTCACCGTTAAAGTCAGCTTTTTGATTATCGCGTTTGAGTATTGTAATTTGTGTCATAATTGGAATCTCCTTTGTTAACATCATCATAATATTGGCTCTACAGAAGTTCAAGATAAAACCCATAACAATTTGATAGTATTGAACTTCACAAGTTAAAACGATAAGGAATTAACGATTAGCGTTATACCAATGGTAAATTATCCGAAATATTCACAAAAATATGCTATAATGCGATTAGGAGGAATTACTATGATAATTGTAAGATTAGATCGTGTTATGGCAGATCGTAAAATGTCATTAAGAGAACTGAGTGAAGCAACAGGATTATCAGAAGTTAATTTGTCAAAACTAAAGAATTCTAGAGTGAAAGCCATCCGTTTTTCAACATTAAATTCGATTTGCACTGAACTTAAATGCCAACCTCGAGATATCCTTGAGTTTGTTTATGATATATAAAGTTTATGTGAGTAGATCCACTTGTAAATAAGGGCAAAAAAAGTGTATAATAAGACATGGTTAGTTTGCATCTCTTATGGATGCAATAGATGAGGTAGAAAACATGGTTAAAGTTCTATTATTAATATGTTCTGCGCTTTTAATAATTCTATCATTATTACAAAGTGGGAAATCAGAAGGATTTACTGGAGCATTCTCTGGTTCATCAAGTCTAGATTTATTCTCAAATACGAAAGAACGTGGTGCTGAGAGAGTGATCTCAAACATAACAATGGTCGTGGGTATTTTATTCATTACTTTAGTTATCGTTGCACTTAAACTTCAGTAGAAACCGCACAAGGCGGTTTTTCTTTTCTTATGGATAATAAAATCTATACAAAGGTTCAAGCTTACTTTGAAACCTATAATGAAATTCAAGTGTTTGATACTCTGATAGAGGATATCGCTAAGACACTTTCTTTAAGCATGAGTGATGTGAAACAGGTAATGGATGAAATGATTCATGATGAGACTGCAATTCTTGTTAATGATCAGTTTTATTTATTAAATGGAAAACCTTATGCTTATGGTCAATTTAAAGCAGTCCGTGAGAACTTCGGATTTGTTGAGACTGGACAATCATCTATTTATATTGGTAAAGATGATTTTAACGGTGTTATAGATTTGGATCATGTTCTGGTTAAAATCGTATCTTCCGAAAAAGAGTATGGTGTGGTTGAAGCGATCATTAAACATAATAAAGAATTTATCTTAGGTACACTGGTTTCATTGAATGGTGAATTCCAATTCAAAACCTTTGATAAGAAAATATTTAGGGATGTAGAGTTTGCTCAACAACCTAAAGGTGTTGCCAACAATGATCGCGTGATTGTTAGAATCGAAAGTTATGACAATCCACTTAAAGTGTCATTGGAGTCTGTATTGGGTCAAGCTGATGCACCAGGAATGGATGTATTAAGTGTTCTAGTTGAAAATAATATACCAACTGAATTTGATCCTGAAGTTTTAGAAGCGGCAGCAAAAGTTCCTGATTCAATTTCTACAAGTGATATCAAGGGTCGTGTAGATCATCGTGATCAATATGTTATTACCATTGATGGTGAAGACGCTAAAGATCTTGATGATGCTATTTATATGGAACGTAAAAACAAGGGATATCGCCTCTATGTTCATATAGCCGATGTTTCTCACTATGTAACTCAAGGTTCTGTAATTGACGAAACTGCTTTTGATCGAGCATCATCCGTCTATATGGTGGATCGTGTTGTTCCAATGTTACCTCAGGTTTTATCCAATGGGATATGTTCATTACACCCCAATGTGGATCGTTTAACCATGACAGTTCAAATTGATTTCGATATGAATGGTAGAATTGATGATTACCATATCTATGATTCTGTAATTCAATCCAAACAAAGACTGTCATACAACCAAGTGAATTCAAATGAAGATCTTGGGGAAGCTCAAGAGATGGTTGAATTGATGTTGGAGTGTGCAGGTCGCTTACAATACAAACGCGAACAAGCAGGTTCAATCGGATTTGATTCTGATGAGAGTCAATTCTTAATTGATGCTGATGGTAAAGTATTGGATGTTTATAAACGCACCAGTGGTGAGGGTGAAGCAATGATTGAAAGCTTCATGGTATCAGCTAACGAGGTAGTTGCTCAATATGCCAAATATCAATTCTTGCCAAGTGTTTATCGAGTCCATGAACACCCATCAAAAGAAAAAATGCAGGATTTATCGCATACACTTCGTATCTTAGGATATACACTTAAAGGTCAACTTGAAAAAGTTCACCCTCAAACATTACAAAAGGCTTTAGATTACTTTAAAGACAAACCAGAATACCCAGTCGTCTCTCGATTGATGTTGAGATCAATGTCAAAAGCACGCTATGCACCTGAAGCAATTGGTCACTTTGGTTTAGCCCTTGAAGATTATACACACTTCACTTCACCTATTCGACGTTATTCAGATCTACTACTACACCAACGTATAAAAAAATATCGTGGTAAAGTATCCGATAAAGTACGTGCAGCTGATGAAGAGTTTGCTGAAAAAGCAGGGCTTCATATTTCTGAACGTGAACGCGTTATCTTAGATGCAGAACGAACTGTTGAGAAGATAAAGAAATGTCAATTCATGGAAGATAAAGTTGGAGAGCGCTACGTTGGATTCATTTCAGGTATTTCTGGCTTTGGAATGTTTGTAGAACTTGATAACACTGTTGAAGGTTTAGTTCATGTTCGTACGATGCGAGATGACTTCTACACATTTGATGCTAAGGCTCAAAAACTGATTGGAGAATCAGGTCGCAACGTTTATGCTATTGGGCAAAAAGTTAAAGTTAAACTTGTATCGGTAGATATGGATGAAAATGTCATAAACTTTGAGCTTATTAGAGAACGTAAACCATTCAAACACAAATCATCACAAACTGGACGAAATCGCAAAGATCATCGCACTTTATCTAGTAAAAAACGAGGTACCAAAAATGTCAAACATCGCAAAAAATCGTAAAGCATTTCATGATTATTTTATTGAAGATACTTATGAAGCAGGAATTGTTCTGCAGGGATCTGAAATTAAATCTTTAAGAGAGGGTAAAGTTCAATTGAAAGATGCCTATATTACTTTCATTAATAATGAGGCATACATCAAAGGACTTTATATCGATAAGTACGATCAAGGGAATCGATTCAATCATGATGAAACCCGTGATCGAAAACTACTCTTACATCGTCATGAAATATCTAAAATGCAAAAAGCAGTTCAACTTCAAGGCTATACTATCGTTCCTTTAGGAATCCATTTATCTAAGGGACGCGCTAAAGTCTCCATCGCAGAAGCGAAAGGGAAGCACCTTTATGATAAACGTCAGGTTGAGAAGGAAAGAAGCATGCAAAGAGATATTCAAAAAGCAATGAAGAATAATTACTAAAATACACTGAGTCCCTGGGCTCAGTTTTTTTCTATTATTACTGATATTATATTAATAAAATATCTGTCTCTTTGTGAAGATATTCAATGATTCGATTATTATCATTTGAAACTTAAGTGTAGTCTAAAAAAACACTCGACATAACATGAGTATTCGAACATATGATTTGATTTAAAAGGTATCTGGGTGTATTATGTAGTTAACACATGGAGGTTCAAATATGGAACTAATAATCGGTTTAGCGGTAGTAGCACTACTCGTATTGTTTGTAATTTCAATCTATAACGGATTGATTCGTTTAAGAAATATTGTCGAAGAAGCATTCTCAACAATGGATGTTTACATGAAAAAGAGATATGACCTAATTCCTAATCTTGTTGAAACGGTTAAGGGTTATGCAAAACATGAGTCAGAGACCTTAGAAGCGGTTATTGCAGCTCGTAATAAAGCTCAATCTGCAACTTCACCAGAAGCACAAATTGCTGCAGAAGGCGACTTATCTCAAGTAATGGGAAGACTCTTCGCATTAACTGAGTCATATCCAGATCTTAAAGCTAATACAAACTTTATGGATTTACAAAAGCAGCTACAAACTATTGAAACAGAGATTGCTCAATCACGTAAATACTATAATGGTAGCGTTAGAACATATAACACTAAAATCGAAGTGTTCCCAAACAACTTGGTTGCTGGAATGTTTGGATTTACTAAAAAACCAATGTTCGAAGTTACGAATGCGGAAGAACGCGAAAACGTTAAAGTATCATTCTAAAGAGGCAATGCCTCTTTTTAAAGTGTGGGAGTGAGATAATGAAACATTTTAAAAGACTTATTTTATCTTTAATAATCATGGTCCTATTGGGTACACCTGTTTTTGCTCAGGGTAGTCAAGGTCATGATGTTTATGGTGACAACTATTCTGTTGATATCTTTGTGCGTGAGGATGGTTCGGTTGATTTTGATATTGATTTAACCGTAACATTTAATGAACAACGACAAGGGATTTATTTTACTGTGCCTCAAAAAGACACTAAAGATTTCGTAATCAATGGTGAAGAAGTGAAGCGCGAATATTTCTTCCCAGTCGATTCTATATCGTCATCTACACATGAAATAGATGTTGATTCAAATCGTACAGCAGTTAAGATTCGAATGGGTACTCAAGGTGTGTTTTTAGAAGGAAGACAAAACTTCAACCTGAAATATACGATACATACTAGAGAACTTAATTTGAATGGATTAGATATGTTCTACTTTGACCTACTACCTGGTGTCGATCGAGATTATGTTGTAGGTAATTTGGAATATACTATCAGATTCGAAAAACCAGTTTCGGGATCTTACTTTGTATACAATCCAAACAACGATACTCAAGAGTACACACTTTCTAATAATGAAATTAAAGGCTCTTATAACAAAGAGTTAGCTCGTGAAACAGTTACTGTTGAAGTCCCACTAGGGAATGATTATTTTACTTTCCCAAGAGTTGATTATGTCAAAGACGCCTTTATTGTAGGTGTTGGGTTTGCAGTACTGATTTTACTTGGATATGTTCTTTTTGGTAAAGACCCAATAGTGGTTGAGAGTGTTGAATTTGGACCGCCAGAAGGTATTTCATCAGCAGAAGTTGGTTATATTTATAGAGGTATTACTACTTCTAAAGATATTGTATCTCTAATCGTTTATTGGGCATCCAAAGGTTTCATCAAAATAATAGAAGAAGATGGAGACATCACTTTAGAAAAAATACAAGACTTACCAGCAAACTGGAATATTGAAGAGATTCGTTTATTCAGAAAAATCTTCGGAAAAGAAACGCAAGTTACATTGAGTAGCCTAGACAATAAGATCGGTGAAACAGTACTCCATCTACAGGCTTCAGTTCCTAGTAGGTTTACTAAAGATAAATCGATGCATATTTATGATCGAAAATCATCAATGATTAAGCTGCTATCGATATTCCTTTTACCACTGATTCCAGGAGCAATGGGATATGCAGTTGTTCTATTAGAAACATCTTATACAGGTGATGCGATGGTTGGCTTCTTTGTTGGATACGGTATATTCTTTATTCTCTCAGTAATTGGTTCATCCATACTGGCATTTGATAGAGTCTATAAAGTACAATCTAGAATCATTAATACCTTCCTGATACTTGGACCAGTCTTCTTAATTGGAATCACTTTAGCAAGTATCTTTGGAGCAAAAGATAACAGTGTATATGTAATTTCTTCGCTTTTAGTTTATTCGATTGCTCTGTTCTTTGCTGCTAATACTAGCCGTAGAACACAAAAGGGAGCCGATTGGGTTGGACAAATTCGAGGACTTAAACGCTTTATTCAAGTAGCTGAAAAAGATCGTCTCATTCAACTCGTTGAAGAGACACCATATATTTTCTACGATATTCTACCTTATGCCTATGTACTAGGTGTAACTGATATCTGGACTAAAAAGTTTGAAAGTATTGCAGTTCAAGCACCAGATTGGTATGTATCTAGCAATCCAAACTTAACTACATTTATGATGATGAACCATCTCAATCGTTCTATGTCATCCATGTCATCAACACTGACTTCAATCCCTGTATCCTCAGGATCTGGTGGTGGTAGCTTTGGTGGCGGCGGTGGTGGAGGTTTCTCCGGTGGCGGCTTTGGTGGCGGTGGAAGTGGTAGTTGGTAATTACCATTTGATATCGAAATCATCAGTATAACTTTTAAATTTAAGAATCAAATTCTAAGCGAGACATAAGAGTCTTGCTTTTTTATTATATTGGTGTTTATTTTACATGTTTGATTGAGTTAATTATATTAGAGAATGCTTACTGGCAAGAACTTGTAGATTGTAGGGAAATGGTAATAGTTGTGGTAAAATACTTTTAAGGCGGTAACGTTATGAAAGTGTACTTTGAAGGATTTAAAATAAAAACAGTAATTGCAGTATTGCTAAAATTTGTTGAAGCTTGCTTTGAATTACTTTTACCATTATTAATGGTAAGTTTAATTAATGATGGCATATTGTTGGGGAACCAAAATCATGTATTTAAGATATCAATTGTGATGGTCTTGTTAACAGTATTTGGATACTTAGCATCAATCACTTGTCAGTATTATGCATCCATTATTGCTCAAAGAGTAGGTGGGCGTATTCGTCTGGATATTATGCAACACTTATTAAAAATGGACCAAGGTGTGCGCGACCAATTTGATCACTCTTCCATGGTTATTAGAACTACAACGGATGTCGATCGTGTGCAAGATATGATTGCGCGTACAATACGTCTCGCTGTTAGAGCTCCCATGATCATCATTGGTAGTGTTTTTGCTATGTACTTACTGAATCCACAGTTGAGTAT
>LFRM01312359.1_pt2 | contig 10042 bp, 8 predicted proteins | sample 618341 | NCBI WGS metagenome assembly LFRM01 (sample SAMN03654438, study PRJNA283298) | anaerobic digester metagenome | isolation source: pool of bioreactors CSTR01a, CSTR02a, and CSTR03a thermophilic anaerobic... | place: Denmark: Kgs. Lyngby | collected 2014-05-21 | reverse complement strand
CCCGTCTCGCCGTCATCCGGCAAATCTCCTGCAGCATTTCCGGAAGTCGCTGCATCTTTGCCGAACAGGCTGCAGGCTGCCAGCGATATGACCAATATTATGACTGTTACTATGAAAAACAGCTTTTTCATCTGACTCCTCCACTCTTTCCCGACGTGATTCCATACCATTACCGGTATCTTATACGACGGATCACGGTGCGTCAATGTTCCCGCCGCGAATCAAGCGCCAGAGTTCCTGCTGAAAAAATCACGCATCGATGTTCTCGCTAAAAATCGCACGTCAATTCCCCGCCGCAAATCATGCACCGGTGTTCCTGCAACAAAATATCGCATCGACGCTCCCGCTGCAATATTCCTGCAGTCAGCTGCAGCTTCGGTCTGCCGCCTCACCGCAGTACCTGCCTGCCGCTGTATTTGTCACCACACAACTCCGGCCAGTTGCTTCTGTCTGACGCAGTACCTGCCGCTGCTTCTGTCTTCCGCCGCCCAGGCCCGCTTCTGCATGCCGCCATCAATATCAGTCAACAGTTATATAGTCTTTTATGCTCTCGAACCGGTTCTGCTTGATCCCCGGCACTTTCATGATGTCCTCGATCCTGTTGAACCTGCCGTGCTTCTCCCTGTAGGCTATGATATCCCTCGCCTTCGCCTCCCCTATTCCGGGAAGGGTATCGAGCTCATCTATCCCGGCGGTGTTTATGTTAACCAGCCTGATGCCATTCCGTCCATCATGGGCATCGTCGCCGCCTCCGATCACTTCCGCGTCGGGCCCGCTGCCGCTGTGTACCACTGCGCCCTCGCCGGCAGCATTTCTCTCATTTTTTGATTTTATGACCAGCATGACATTTTCATTCAGCGTATACACCATGTTTATGTTTTCTGCATCCGCATCTTCAGTAAGTCCCCCCGCTTCCCGGACGGCATCGCATATCATCTGGCCTTTCGTGAGCGTTACAATTCCCGGTCTCTTTACACATCCCACTACGTAAACCTTGATTTCATCCTTACTGCCGGCAGGACCCCCGACCGGTCCCGCTGCTGCTCCGCCGGCCTCCCCGCCGCCCGGCCCTGCGCTGCCCGCAGCGAGGCCTGTCCCTCCCGCTGCATCCGCAGGTGCACCGCTGAAACCGCCCGCATCCACGGAATTACCACTGATGTCGCCCGTGGCTGCACCGCTGAAGCCACCCATACCTTCACCAACATGGCCGCCTGCTGCCGAAACTCCGCCCGGGCCTGAAACCGGCCGGACACCTCCGGCCCCGCTGTTTGCCGACGGCTGCTGCATGCGCGTCTGTCCATCCTCGATTATTATGTCTCCCCTGCTGCTGAGCATTAAACTTCCCAAAAGCGCGCCCAGCAGAACGAGACCCGGAACAATGAATATAATGAGTTCTTTTTTTATCTCCATCTCTTTTCCAAACAGCTGGACCTTCATGATACAATTCCTCCATTTTTTATATTATTCTTCCTGCCAGTGTTATTTTCCTTTATTTTCCGATACACTTTTAAAATTTTTTAACTTTCACCGCGATATTTCTGCTATACTCTAATTGATAGAACATGTCCCGGAGGGTACAGATGAAAAAGCTGCTGACACTGGCAATGATCTTGCTGCTGACAGCAACGAATATCCCTGTCGTATTTGCAAAAACTGCAGATGCACAGCCGCCCCAAATCGACGCCGCAGCCTACATACTGATAGACGCACAGAACGGCGACGTGCTGTGCGAGAAGAATTCACAGGCATTAGTGTATCCCGCCAGCACGACCAAGATAATGACGGCCATACTGGCACTCGAACTCGGGGATCTCGATGAAGTCATGACTGCAAGCCAGCGGGCAATAGACGCCATAGGATACAACGGAAGCAACATAGGGATAATACCCGGCGAGAAGATCCGCCTGGAAAACCTGCTCCAGGCAATGCTCATAAGCTCCGCCAACGAAGCTGCGAACATAGTTGCGGAAAACATATGCGAAAGCACAGGGGAATTCCTGGAACTCATGAACAGGCGGGCAAAGGAACTGGGAGCGGTCAACACTCATTTCACCAATCCGAGCGGCATCCATGATGATATGCATTACTCCACCGCGGCCGACTTGGCGTGTATTTCCAGGTATGCAATGACGCTGCCCAAGTTCAGGGAAATCGTCAGCACACGCAGCTTTACGATGCCCGCCACTAACAAGCACTCAAAGTGGCCGGAGCTCAAAAACACCAACAGGCTCCTGCTTAACAACACGAGCGAACTGTACGAGATCAACGGCATCAAGACGGGGTTCACCGGTCCCGCCGGCAACTGCCTCATTTCTTCCGCAAGGAACGAAGACGGCATGGAACTGATCGCCGTCGTGATGGGCGTCAAAAATGAAAACGCCGCGGAAAACGTGAGGAAATACTCGCAGGAACTGCTGGATTATGGTTTCACAAACTTCGAACGGGTCGAATTGATACAGAAAGGCCGGGTATACAGGAACATAAAGGTGGAAGATGCGGCAGACATTTACGGCCTCGACCTGGTAGCGGAAGACTCCCTCGTCCGCGTACTGCCCAGGGACGTTTCGCAAAGGGACCTCCAGGAAGTTTCGCATATAAACGGGGAAATACACGCCCCTGTCAACAAAGGCGACAGGATAGGATATGTCGAATTTCTGAAAGACGGTGTTTCCATCGGCAGGGTAGACCTTATAGCCGCAAGGGATATCGAATACAAACCGGCCCCTGTCTCACTTGTTGAACTGACGCAAAACCCTCAGACTGTCATAGAAAGCATTACTGAAAACCTCTATTTCAAAATCGCCGTGTGCTGTGCAGCCCTCGCCGTGTTTGTCACTATAGCGAGGCAGTTCGTTAAGGCGCTCTCACGCAGGTCCCGCAGCAGGAGATACTATTAGTCAGGTATTTACTGAAAAACGCAACATAATATATAATATATGGGCGGAGAATCGCAGTATTCTCGCCATTTTTTTCAAGGGGTGTTATCCAGATGACAACGAAACCTAACCGTGAAGTGCGCCACATTAGGGATTTCAAGGATATGCTCGAGCAAAGCACAAAACTCTACGGCGATAATGAGGCATTCTACATCAAGTCGGACGACGGGACCTACAAGGGGATAAAATACAGGGAATTCAAAAAAGAAGTCGATTCATTCGGCACTGCCCTGGTGGATCTCGGGCTAAAAGGGAAATTCGTCGCAGTGATCGGTGAAAACCGGTATGAATGGTGTCTCACTTACCTGGCTGTCGCAAACGGCGTCGGCATCATCGTGCCGCTTGACAGGGAACTGCCCCGGGAAGAGATCGAAAACCTGCTGATCCGTTCGCATGCCAGCGCAGTGGTCTTTTCCGGGAAGCACGAAAAGGATATGCGCATCATATCTCAGACAGACCCGCAGGTGGAATACTTCATCAACATGGACGCCGATGATGACGACGGCAGGTTCCTCTCAATGAAAAAGCTCATGCAGAAAGGGGCGGAACTGCTCGATTCAGGCGTTCGAACATATATTGACGCCGAGATCGATCCCGAGGCGTTCGGCATCCTGATCTTCACCTCGGGCACGACAGATCTTGCCAAGGGCGTCATGCTTTCACACAAAAACATCGTCTCCAATATCATGTCTGTCTGCTCCGTCCTGTACATAGACGATACAGATTCGACACTGATCATGCTTCCGCTCCATCACACCTACGCATGTACCACCAGTTTCCTGCTGATGCTGTACAATGGATGCAGGATCTCGTTCATCGAGGGGCTGAAGCATATCGCGAAGAACATGAAGGAAACCAGCCCGTCCATCGTAATGGCGGTGCCGCTCCTGCTCGAATCCATGTACAAAAAGATATGGGATTCCATCAACAAGCAGAAATCTGCATACAAGGTGAAGGTAGCGCTGGGGATCAGCAAATTGCTGCTGCTCTTCGGGATCGATGTGAGGAAGAAACTGTTCAGGCAGATACACGAAAACATGGGCGGCAGGCTCAGGCTCATCATTTCAGGCGCTGCCGCGCTTGACCCCGCAGTATCGAAGGGTTTCCGCAACTTCGGCATCCCTGTGATGCAGGGTTACGGCCTCACGGAATGCTCCCCCATCGTTACGGTGAACCAGTTGGAGAGGTTCAGGGACGATTCCATCGGGCTGCCCCTGCCCTGCAATGAAGTCATGATCTACAAGCCCAACAGGGAGGGCATCGGCGAGATCATCGTCAAGGGCAGCAACGTGATGCTCGGGTATTTCGAAAACAGCCTGGCCACGGAAAAAGCTCTCAGGAACGGCTGGTTCCATACCGGAGACCTCGGCAGGATGACCAGGGAAGGTTTCTTCAGTATCACCGGCAGGAAGAAGAATGTCATCGTCACAAAGAACGGCAAGAACATATATCCCGAGGAAGTCGAGGCTTACCTCAACAAGAGCCCGTTCATAGCAGAATCGATGGTTTACGGCAAGGAAGACGAGGCTTCGGAAGAAACCTTCGTATACGCTATGATCGTCCCGGCCATGGATATGATAAGAGAAAGGCTTGGCAAGACAGAAGTGGCGGAGGACGAGGTCTTCAGGATCATCGATGCCGAAGTAAGGAACGTCAACAAAAAGATGCCGCTGTACAAGCGCATACTCCGGTTCACGATACGCCAGGAAGAGTTCGCCAAGACATCGACAAGGAAGATAAAGCGGTATATGGAGAAAATAAGCTGAAAAAGGTTCGGTGACACTCCTCTGCAGGATGTATCCCTCTATGGTTGAGGAATGTCTCTTATTGGCTGAGGAGTGCTGCCGCGGGAGAAAGCACGGGGACGGTTCCCACAGGGACCGTCCCCGTTTTTCACAACTGAAAATTTTGTCACTCGGCTGCCTTGACTTATTTCACGACTATATTGACCAGCCTGCCGGGCACCGCTATGACTTTCATGACTGTTTTGCCTTCCAGGAGCTTAATGACCTTTTCATTCTTCATTGCGGCTTCCTCGGTCTGTGCCCTATCCAGGCCGGAAGGCACCATTATCTTTTCCCTGATCTTGCCGTTGAGCTGGATCACTATCTCCACTTCGTCCCTGGTAAGCTTCTTATCGTCCCACTTCGGCCACGGCTGGCTGAAGATCGAGTAAGGTCCGCCCATCTGTTCCCAGAGTTCCTCGGCAAGGTGCGGTGCGAAAGGCGCCAGCAGCTTCAGGAGGTCCATCACGGTGTCGACAAAGAGCCTGTGATTCTTCCTGCCCGTACTTTCGTACTTGTAGAGCGCGTTTACAAGCTCCATTAACCTCGCTATCGACGTGTTGAACTGGAACCTGTCCGCATCCTCGGTGACTCCCTTTATGGCCGTGTGCCTTACGAAGTCCAGTTCCTTTTCCTCGGCACCGTATTCTCCCTCAAGCGTCCTGTCGAGTGCAGAAGCCGATTCGATCAGCCTCTCCACCCTTCCGACGAACCTCGATATCGCCTTGATGCCGTCATCGCTCCACGGCCCGCCCTCGGTATATGCAAAGCCGAAGCCGAGGTACATCCTGAAGACATCAGAGCCATACTCCTTTATATAATCATCCGGCGATATGGTGTTGCCCTTGGACTTACTCATCCTGTTGCCGTCCGGACCGAGGATCGTGCCCTGGTGGACCAGTGAAAGGAACGGCTCGTCGAAGTTAAGGTATCCCATGTCGCGCAGGGCTTTCGTCACGAACCTCGCATACAGCAGGTGCATCGCCGCGTGCTCGGCGCCGCCCACGTACTTGTCCACGGGCAGCATCCTATTGATCCATTCGGTGTCGAACGCCTTTTCGGAGTTCTTATTGTCAGGATAGCGCAGGAAATACCATGACGAACACACGAAAGTGTCCAGCGTGTCAGGGTCCCTTTTCGCCGGCTTGCCGCACTTCGGGCATGTCGTATTGATGAACTCGCTGCATTTTGCCAGCGGCGATTCGCCGTCCGGGGTGAATTCCACGTTGTACGGCAGTTCAACCGGCAGGTCTTTTTCAGGCACGGGCACGATGCCGCAGTCGTCGCAGTAGATTATCGGTATCGGGGCTCCCCAGTAGCGCTGCCTCGACACCAGCCAGTCCCTGAGCCTGTAATTGATCCTGGATTCGCCCCTGCCCTGGCTGCTGAGCTTCCTGACTATCTCCTGCCTGGCCTGGGCAGAACCCATACCGGTGAATTCAGCGCTGTCGACCAGGATGCCGTCCTCAACGAAAGGCAGCGTATCATCGACGCCTTCCCCGCCTTTTATGACACGCTTNNATTCAGCGCTGTCGACCAGGATGCCGTCCCCGACGAAAGGCAGCGTGTCGTCGACGCCTTCCTCGCCTTTTATTACTCGCTTTATGGGAAGGTCATACTTCGTTGCGAATTCATAGTCTCTCTCATCGTGGGCCGGAACTGCCATGACGCAGCCCGTGCCGTATCCGGCAAGCACATAATCGGCTATCCAGATCGGCACCTTGTCGCCGTTGACCGGATTGATTGCGTACGCCCCTGTGAAGACGCCCGTTTTCTCCCTTACTGTCGACATCCTCTCGATTTCAGTCTGCTTCTTCGCCTGCTCCCTGTACTGCTCCACTGCGTCCCTGTATTCAGGCGTCGTGATCCTGTCCACAAGTTCGTTTTCCGGCGCAAGTACCACGTAGGTCACGCCATACAGCGTATCCGCCCTTGTTGTGAACACCTTGAACGAAAAACTGCCGTCCGCGCCTTCAAATTCGATCTCGGCGCCCTCGGACCTTCCTATCCAGTTCTGCTGTATCTTTTTCGTCTTCTCGGGCCAGTCCAGCTGCGGCAGACAGTCCAGCAATTCCTGCGCATAGTCCGTGATCTTGAAAAACCACTGCGTCAGGTCCTTTTTGGTGACCTCGCTCTTGCACCTTTCACATGCGCCGTCGATCACCTGCTCATTGGCAAGCACGGTCTTGCAGCTGGGGCACCAGTTGACCGGCGCCTTCTTCCTGTACGCCAGCCCGTGTTCATACAGCTTCAGGAATATCCACTGGGTCCACTTGTAATACCCGGGGTCGCAGGTGACCACCTCGTAGTCCCAGTCGAAGGTCGCACCCATTTTCCTGAGCTGCTCTTCCATGGTTTTGATATTCGAATATGTAGAATCCTTGGGATGGATGCCTGTTTTTATCGCATAGTTCTCGGCAGGCAGGCCGAACGCATCGAACCCCTGCGGATGGAATACGTTCCATCCCTGCATCCTCTTGAGCCTGGCCCAGGTGTCGGTAAGTCCATAGTTGTACCAATGGCCTACATGGAGATTGGCTCCCGAGGGATATGAAAACATTTCGAGGCAGTATAGCTTTTTTTCGATATTATTGCGGTCGAACCTGTACAAACCGGTTTCTTCCCATTTTTTCTGCCATTTCTCGTCTATCTTCGTTGAATATGCCAAGATAAACAGCTCCTTTCAGATCTTCAGCCCTCCAAATCATGACTGTTCCAGTTCGTCCGGCGTCCTTATCCTGCCCTCGGACCACAACCGCTCAAGGTTGTAGAACTTGCGGTCTTCCTCGTCGAATATATGTACGACCAGTTGCCCGAAATCCAGCAGGATCCACCTTGCACTCTGGTAACCTTCCCTGTGGAGGAGGTTGTAGCCGGCCTCGCCCATCTTTTTTTCAAGTTCGTCCGCCAGCGTCTTGATGTGAGTCGTCGATGTGCCGCTGCAGATGATGAAATAATCGGCGAGGATCGAGACTTCCGATATGTCGATTATCTCGATATCCCTGGCCTTTTTGTCTTCCAGTATCCCGTACGCCGTTTCTGCAATTTTTCTGTTCCCCAAAGCTTACCTCCTGTATCATGATTGATTTAATATTATACCACTAATGGAGACGATTTGTGAATATAGAATCGTTCACCGGCATCACTCCCCGCCGTCGCTCTTCCTGCCCTTTCTGAACATCTCGTACACGCTCATTGCCAGCAGGAAACCGCCAAAGATCTTCCTGAGCAGTCCGGCCTCCATCGATGAGGCCGCCAGGGAACCTGCCAGTGCGCCGATCAGGCCGAAAACGATGATCGGGACCGCCATCCTGAAATCGATACTTTTGTTCCTTATATGTATTATCAGCGCCACTGCGGCTGTCGGGATGAAATACAGCAGGTTGACACATTGAGCGACGTGCTGTCCCGGGTTTACGGCAAGGACAAGCGCCGATATCAGTATGGCCCCTCCGCCCATCCCCATCCCGCTTATGATCCCTGACGCAAGGCCAGCCAGAAATAAAACGATCCGGTTCCAGTTACTCAATCCGTCTTCCCCTTTGATTCTCTCCCTAAAAAATCATTTTAAGACCTGCGGCCGCCATGAACACCGCGAAGATCCTCCTGAGCAGCTTGTCCGGACACCTGTTCAGCAGCTTCGCACCGATGTATCCTCCGGCAAGTCCCCCAAGTGTCGCCATGACTGTAATTCCCCAGTCCGCGTAACCCTTTATGATGTAAAACACCGCACTTACGACAGTAAGCGGCAGTATCACGGCTATGGCGGTGGCATGGGCCCCGTGTTCTTCCGCTTTCAGCAGGTGGACCATAGCAGGTACTGCTATCGTACCTCCGCCGGAGCCAAACAACCCGTTGGCAAGGCCGGTAACCAGTCCGATCACCGCACACAGCAGGAAATCCGGTCGCTTCCTTTGGCCGGACGCCTCGTGACCGGTCGAACTGTACCGTTTTATGTCATGTTCCATGTCATGATACTCCATATCATCATGTCTATATCACGTTTCTCCTGTATCCATATTGTTCGAAGTTATCCCCTGATTATGCATTTTCGATATGTGTCCGCTGTCAGGGCAGGGTATTTTTCAGCAAACAAACCCATTACAAGTCAAGTATAATGTGGTAGAATTTAGTTAACAACACAGAACCAGGTCGCAGTAGCGGACGCAGCCTGTAATACATTTCTGCGAGGTGCACGGATATAATGAAAAAAGGTCTGAAGGCAGCAGTTTTTTTATTGGTGTTTCTCCTGGCATCGGCGGCGATCTGCACGGGCGTTCGTGCAGACAGCAGGTATTACGATATTACCGGATATACCGTCCATGTCGTCATCAATCCTGACGGCTCGGCCGACGTGGAGGAAAGCATAACCTATGATTTCACAGGCGAATTCAACGGCGTCCTCAGGGATATAGATTACGAGAGGACCGACGGTATCGCAAACCTCCGGGTGTTCGTCGAGGAGGACGGCATCAACGTCAGGGAGTTCACGGTAAACTCAACGACCGATTATGATGCCGCAGGTGATCCGGGTACATATAACATATACCATGACGACGAAATCGCGCATCTGAAGGTTTTCGAAAAGAGCAGGAATACCCGGAAGACTTTTGTCTACAAATATACGCTGGAAAACGTGGTGACGAGGTTCAACGACATAGCCGAGTTCAACCGCAGGATCATCGATGCCAACTGGGATGTGCCTCTCAATGACATAAGGATACTTATCCGGTTGCCGGAAGGTGCCTCGGAGGACGAGATAATGGTGTTCGGCCACGGCCCGCTGACAGGCGAATCCAGGATAATCGACGCACAGAACGTGGAATTCATACTCGACAGGCTCCATCCGGGCTACTACGTGGAAACGCTGGTACTGTTCCCGACGCGGCTCGTTCCTGGATCCACGAGGGTGGTTTCCGAGGACGCGCTGCAAAGGATCCTCGAAAACGAAAAGAAACTGGCTGACGAGGCCAACCGGGAGCGTGATCTGGCACGCAGACAGGTGGAGGAATACAACAGGAGGCTTGAGGAAGAAAGGAGAAGACTCCAGCAGAGAAGGACGATAACCAACGCAGTGAGCATCGCTCTCTTCCTCGCCTGGATCCCGCTCATCATAAGGTTGTACTTAAAATATGACAGGGAATTCAGGAGCACTTTCAACGCCAAATACTACCGTGAGCTCCCCGGCGAATACACGCCGGCGGAAATGTCCGTCCTCATGAACATGGGCAAAGTCAACAAGCGGGATATCACGGCGACGCTGATGGACCTCGTGCGGAAAGGCTACCTGATACTGAAAAAGGAAACGTATGTAAAAAACGG
>LFRM01017697.1_pt1 | contig 10045 bp, 9 predicted proteins | sample 618341 | NCBI WGS metagenome assembly LFRM01 (sample SAMN03654438, study PRJNA283298) | anaerobic digester metagenome | isolation source: pool of bioreactors CSTR01a, CSTR02a, and CSTR03a thermophilic anaerobic... | place: Denmark: Kgs. Lyngby | collected 2014-05-21 | reverse complement strand
CCCCCCCCAGAGGGGGAGAAGGAATTAGGAAGGGCACCATTTTCCTCCTTCTAATGGCGCGCTGGCTGGCAGGGCATGGCCGTCCAACCTCTAATACGGGGTTTTTCTTGGTCTACCTTTTCCACGGGATCATTATAATTAGTAATGAATAACTGCTACTAAAACCGGCGGGGGGGTAGTGCTTTGCCTGCTCTGATTGCCAGCGCGGTGGTAATAATCTTTTTTCTTTTGCTTTTAAGGTACCGGCGTAGCCTGCCGCGACACAAGAGGCACCTGCCCACTTACCTGATTGCGCTCTGTGCTGTCTTATTAACCCTTTCCCTGGTGCGCTTTCCCCAGGAAGCTTTCAATGCCTCGGTGGCCGGATTGGAGATCTGGTGGCATATTGTCTTCCCGGCGCTGCTTCCCTTTTTTATTTTTTCCCAAATCTTGATTGGACTGGGCGTGGTCCACGCCATGGGCGTTTTCCTGGAGCCGGTGATGCGGCCCCTGTTCAATGTCCCCGGAGCCGGATCATTTGTCATGGCCATGGGCCTGGCTTCGGGGTATCCGATCGGGGCCGTTTTAACCAGCGAACTGCGCGCGCGTGAACTGTGCAACCGCGTTGAAGCCGAAAGGCTGCTCAGTTTTACGAACACGGCCGATCCCCTTTTCATGTTTGGCGCCGTTGCAGTCGGCATGTTCGCTTATCCCGCCGCCGGCCCGGTGATCGCGGCGGCCCATTATCTTTCCAGCCTGACGGTGGGCCTGCTGATGCGTTTTTATAAGCGCAGTGAAACTGGTTCACCGGAGCCGGGACCGCGGCGCGGCCGGATCCTGGCGCGGGCGCTCGCCGCCCTGGTCAGCGCCCGGGAGCAAGACGGCCGCCCCCTGGGCCGGCTGATGGGAGAGGCGATCGTAAAATCGGTGGAGACCCTCATGCTGATCGGCGGCTTTATCATCCTCCTCTCGGTGGTAATCCGCATCCTCGAGCTGATCGGGGTAGTCGCGGCTTTAAGCCGCGGCCTCGGATTCTTGCTTGAGTTGACGGGATTAAGCGCGGCCCTGGCACCGGCTCTGGTCAGCGGTTTTTTTGAAATTGACCTGGGATGCCAGTTTGCGGGGGCGCTGGCAACGGTGGCCATGGACGAAAAGATCATCGCGGCGGGCATGATTATTGCCTGGAGCGGGCTATCGGTCCATGCCCAGGTAGCCAGCATTATCTCGAAAACGGATATCCGGATCGCGCCTTATATCGCAGCGCGCCTGCTGCATGCCCTCCTGGCGGCGGTTTATTCCGCGCTGCTCATCGGCCCGGCGGGGATGCTGCTGAATAAGGTTGCCATACCGGCATTTTTCAGCACTGTCCCCAGCGGCAGCTTTTCGTTCTGGTGGTCCAGGACAGCGCTGATGTTTAACCAGTTCCTATGGCTTTGCGGTTTTTTGATCGCCGCGGCGCTCTTTTTATCCCTCTTCCGGGCCTTTAAGGCCGCTTTCTTCTTCAGCCGCCGCTAGGCCCTCCGGCGTGATGAAGGTGAGACAGGTGCCGCCGTATTGTTTTTGCCGCTTTTGCGGGTAGCGCTCCGACCAGGCCCGGTTGGCGGCAGCGTGTTCCACAATAACCAGTCCTCCTTCGCGCAGCAGGCTGGCCCTATATATTTGTCGCAGCAGCGCGGGGATCAACGTGGTGGAGTAGGGGGGGTCGAGAAAAATGAGATCCGCCCGCACGCCCTCCCGGGCCAGCCGGCCCAGGGCGGTGCACACATTTCCGGCCAGCAGCCGCGCCTGCTCGAGCAGCCTGGCGCGGACCAGGTTTTCCTTGATCACGGCGAGGTGGCGCCGCTCCTGTTCCACGAAGATGCATGAGACGGCGCCGCGGCTCAAAGCTTCAATGCCCACGGCGCCGCTCCCGGCAAAAAGGTCGAGCACCACGGCCGCGATGACGCGGCTGCCAAGAATACTGAAAAGCGCTTCCCTCACCCGCTCCCCTGTTGGCCGCACCGCTCTCCCCGGAATGCTTTTTAGCTTCATCCCTTTGGCCGAACCGGCAATAATGCGCATCACGATACCGCCTGTTTTTTCCCTATTTTAACAGGCGCCTTCCACCGGTGCAATAGAACCCCGGGAAAAAATGCGTTCTGGAATGCTTTCAGGCAGGAGATTGGCGATCATTGTTGAAAGTTGAAAGATGCCCTGGATTTTATAATTATTTGCCCAAGGATAGGACACTGTATAATTGTAGAAGAAAAAAGAAATGCAGGGCAGCCAGGCATACCCCCAAAGAAAAGGGGGCATCATCAGTCTGTCCCCATTGGAGGCAGGCGAACCAAGGCCTGGCTGATGAGAAGTGATAAGTGAGCCGCCGCGGATACCTTGGCAGCAGGGGCGGATAGAAAGGAGCCTGGACCATGCTGGAACTGGACAAGATTGTTTTAAAGTTCAAGGCTGATGATCATGAGTTAACCGCCTTAAAGGAGATCAGCCTGCATTTTGAGACTGGGAAAATCTATGTAATCACCGGCCCGAACGGCAGCGGGAAATCCTCCCTGGCACGGGTGATCATGGGGATCCATCGTCCCGGCAGCGGCCGGGTTATTTTTGACGGCGAAGATATTACCGGCCTGGGGATCACGGAGCGCTCCCGCAAGGGCATCGGCTATGCCTTTCAGCACCCGGCCCGCTTTAAGGGGCTGCGGGTGGCCGATATCCTGGAAATCGCCATGCGCAATGGCGAGCACAACGATTGCCACTACCTGAGCGAGCTCGGCCTCTGTCCCGAAGATTACCTGGAGCGGCCCCTGGACGCCAGCCTTTCCGGAGGAGAGATCAAGCGGATTGAAATCGCCACCTTGCTGGCGCTCAATCCGCGCCTGCGCATCTTTGACGAGCCCGAGGCCGGCATCGATTTGTGGAGCTTCGAACAGTTGATCGAGGTGATCGGCGCGAGCCATCGCCCCGATACCACCACCATCATCATTTCACACCAGGAGAAGATCTTGCAAATGGCGGATCAGATCATCTTGCTTGAAGACGGTGCTGTCAGCCTGCACGGCCCCCGCGAGCAGGTCTGGCCTGTAATTCGCGACAGCGTGCGCTGCGCCTGCCGTCAAGATTGCAGCCGGGGAGGGATGTATTATGTTAACTGCCCTCGATAGAAAGATGCTGCGCCAGATCGCCGGCTTGGAGGGCGATCCCCCGGGCGCCTTCAACATCCGTAAAAATGGCCAGGGCATTGAACGGCGCTCCATTCCGGGAATCGAAATCATCCCGAAAGAAGGTAAGCCGGGGATCGATATCCTGGTCAAGCCGGGCACCACGGGGACGGTGCATATCCCGGTGATCCTTACCGCCAGCGGTCTCAACGACCTGGTTTACAATACCATAGAGATCGGGGAGAGCGCCGATATTCTGTTGATCGCCGGTTGCGGCATTCATAACCCCGGCCACGGAGAGGCGCGCCATGACGGCGTTCATGAAATTTTCGTGCGACGCGGCGCACGCCTGCGCTACCGGGAGAAGCACTACGGTGAAGGGGAAGGCAAAGGCAAGCGGATCCTGAACCCGAAGACCGTGCTCCTGGTGGAAGAGGGCGCTTCCGCTGAACTGGAGCTGGTCCAGATCCGGGGGGTGGACGATACCGTGCGCGACACGAAGGTCCGGGTGGAGGCAGGCGGGCGCCTCGCCATATACGAGCGGCTGCTTACGCACGGCACGCAGGAGGCGCGCAGCGACGTGGAGGTGGACCTGGCCGGCGATGAGAGCACGGCCCGGGTGATCTCCCGCTCCGTAGCCCAGGGGACTTCCAAACAGCTATTTCGCCCACGCCTGGTGGCCCATGGCCGCGGCCGCGGCCATGTGGAGTGCGATTCGATCATCATGGATCAGGCGGTCATCCGTTCCATTCCCGAGATCTGGGCCGGGAATGCGGCGGCGGAACTGGTGCACGAAGCCGCCATCGGGAAGATCGCCGGGGAACAAATAGTCAAGCTGATGACCCTCGGTTTAACGGAAAAAGAAGCGGAAGAGGCCATTATCAGCGGGTTCCTGAAATAAGTGCTTAGGATCTGCACGGCAAACTTCATTCCATTGAGAAGATTATTGACATATTGAAGTTTTTATTATATATATAAATATATAACATTTCCATATTGGCCGATCTCAACTGAAAGGAGGGCCGGGTTTAAAAGAAGGGATAAAGGGCGCACGTGTTTGACGATAGGTTATAAAAAGCAAATTAATTTTCTGGGGGTATAGTGCATGAAAAAATCCTGGTTGTTGTTATTCTTGATTGCCTTCCTCTCCATTGCGCTCGTCGTCGGTTGTGCCCAGGGAGACAAAGAAGGCGAAAAAGCGGGTCCGGATGATGAGAAACCGGCTGCAGACAAGGATAAGATCGTCGTCGGGGCGGCAAGATCGATTAGCGGTCCCCTGGCGATCCAGGATGAAACTTGTTTCGGCCCTGTGTACCGGATGTGGTTTGATGAAGTCAATGCCCGCGGCGGCATCTATGTGGAAGAATACGGCAAAAAGCTCCCCGTTGAACCTCTTATCTATGACGACACCTCTGACATGAACACCATGCTCAACCTGCTGAACAAATTGATGGTTGAAGACAAAGTCGATTTGCTGCTGGCGCCCATCAGCACCGCTTTCTTAAAGGCTGCCGCGCAGGTCACCAATGACCAGGGCTACCTATTGATCGGGGCCGAGGGCGGCGCCAAGGAACTGGAGCCGCTGATGGCTGAAATGCCCTATTTCTTCTCTCTGTTGAACTACGCCACGCAGCAGGTACAGCCCCTGGTGGATATGCTCGCAGAAAACAACGTTAAAAACGCGGCCATCATTTATATCGAAGACCAGCATGGCCTGGAATATAAGAATGACCTGGTGCCTGCGCTGCAAGCAGCCGGCATCGAGATTGTTTTTGACAAGGCCATTCCCATGGGTATTAAAGACGTCACCTCAATTCTCGAAGAGGCCAAGTCGAAAAATGTCCAGGCGCTGCTCTGCTGTGCTTACCCGGACGAAAACTTCCTTGTCATGGGGCAATGCATGGAGGTTGACTACAACCCCGATGTGATCCTTTTCGGCCCCGGCGCCTGCCTGGAAATCTTCGTCTCGGATATATTTGGACCGGCGGCAGAAGGGGTCATGGGCTGGGGCGCCTGGAACGAGAAGAGTTCGCCCGAGCTTGCTGACCTGGCCAAGCGCCTGACTGAACACCAGAAGGGCGTTAGAAATATTGACTGGTGGGGACAGGCGATCTATTACTCCGGGCTTCAGGTGCTGGAACAGGCCATCGAAAAGGCCGGTACCCTTGACAACGCCGTGCTGAAAGATGTCATCGCCGGCGCCACCAAGGATGATCCGTTCAAAACCGTGGTCGGTGACCTCTGGTTTGAAAACGGCGGCGTGCCTGCCGAATGCTACCCCGGCCAGGTAGGCCAGTGGCAAAGCGGCATCTTTGAAGTGGTGGCCCCGTCCGACAAGGCTACCGCGGATCCGATTATTCCCAAGCCGGCGTGGCCCGCACCCAATCAATAAAACATCGTAACAATTACGAATACAAAGCAGGCTGCCTCAATGGTTCTGCTCAAGATACAACCCGGCGCTGTTCGCGGCTCCGGCGCAAAGACCGTGAAGGCAGCCTGCCTTCTTTAGATTGACCGGACAGGAGTTGACCAAATGATTTCATTTATTAATATCCTTCTCAACGGTTTGCTCTTGGGAGGGATTTATGCCATCACCGCTGTCGGCCTGAGCCTCCAGTACGGGGTTGCCCGCATCTTAAATATCGCTCACGGCGAATTCATCATGTTCAGCGCCTTTATCACCTGGATGCTCCATACGACTTTAGGCATCAATCCGCTTCTCTGCCTGGCGGTGGCGGGACCGCTCATGTTTGTCCTCGGTTATCTCATCCAAAAGTTCCTTTATAAAACGCTGAAAGATAAAACCCCTTCTCCTGCGGCTTTTGAAGGCAGCTCCATGCTCCTGGCTTTCGGGCTGTTGTTTGTCATCCAGAACATCGCCGTCTTTATCTGGGGCAATAACATCGAAGGTTATACTTTCATGGCTTATTCCGTTTACCTGGGAGATATCCGCCTTTCGGCCAACCGGCTGGTAATCCTCGTTCTGGCCGTTTTAATCTGCGCCCTCTTCTACCTCTTTTTGACCCGGACCCGCCCTGGCAAAGCGATCCGGGCAGCCTCCCAGGATCCGGAAGCTGCCGGCCTGATGGGGGTAGAGATCAACCGGATGCTGGCCCTCTGCTTTGCCCTGGGCGCCTTGATGGCCGGATTTGCCGGCGTGCTGATCAGCCTGGCCTACCAGTTGCAGACAACCATGGGTATGCAGTATACCATTATTGCCATCATCGTGGTGGTGCTGGGGGGGCTCGGCAGCATTCCGGGCAGCTTAATCGGCGGTTTTCTTCTGGGGATTTTCGGCAGTATTGTCAGCGGCATCGAGCCGGGGTTGACCATGGCCGCTTATTATTTACTGTTTATGGTCCTACTGCTGGTAAAACCGTCGGGCATTTTTGGGAGGTAGCGCGACGATGAAGATAAAAGCCAACTACAAAAAGTATGTTATACCTGTGATCGCGATTTTGGTTCTAGTCCTGTTAATTGCTTTGCCGTATTTTGCAGAGCGGAGTGATTCCCGTTATACCATTGTTCTGTTTAAAACCATATTAATGTTTACCATCCTGACCTTAAGCTGGGCCCTTTTTTCCGGTCCTACCGGCTACACCTCCCTGGCAACGGCGGCCTTCTATGGTGTCGGCCTTTACACGGCGGGAGTGCTGGGCAGAGTGCTTCCCCTGCCGGTGATGGTTTTATGCGGCGGCCTGGCCAGTTTTCTGCTGGCCGTGATCATCGGAGGGATTACCTTAAGGCTGCGGGGTATCTACTTTGCTATCTTCACCTTGAGTTCCGTTGAACTGATCAAGCATGTGCTGCACTGGTACGAGATTACCATCGCTGGTGGGCGGGGCCGCCCCGTGGTTAGAGTCCCTGACACCACGGTGTTTTACGTTTTACTGGGCATATTGGTGCTCCTCATCATTACCAGCTACCTGCTCAAGCGCTCCAAGTATGGCCTGGCCCTCTCCAGCATCGGCAGTTGTGAAGAGGCGGCTGCCCATATTGGCGTGAATGTTGTTACCCTGAAAGTGTTTACCTTTGCGCTCAGCTCCTTTTTCATGGGCCTTGCCGGAGCCATCATGGCCACAGGGATGGTTTATATCGACTGCTTTATCGCCTTTGACCTCAATTATTCCTTCTTCCCGACCCTTATGGCTATCTTCGGCGGAATGGGCAATATCGTGGGGCCCATCATCGGTGCCGTTGTCTTCACTTACCTGCGGGAAATCCTCATTACCGAGTTCCCCTATGTCTACATGTTTATCTTCGGTACAGTGATGATCCTGACGATCATTTATTTGCCCAACGGCCTGATCGGCCTGGCAGAATCAATCAGGAGAAAGCTTTTAGGAGGGAAACATGCAGATACTACATGTCGAAGGGTTAACTAAGTACTTTGGAGGGCTGGCAGCAGTTGCCGGAGTGGATCTCCAGGTCGAAAAGGGCGAAATCCTGGGCTTGATTGGTCCCAACGGCGCCGGCAAAACGACCCTGTTTAACCTGATTTCCGGAACCTACGCCCCCAACGCGGGTAAGATATTCTTTGACGGCACAAAGATCAGCGGCATGAAGCCGAATGCCATCTGCCGCAGGGGGCTGGTGCGGACATTTCAATCGTGCCGGGTATTCCCCGAAATGACTGTTTTCCNNGGAGCCCTGTTTGGGGCGCCGGAAACAAAAACGTGGCATCAGGCCGCCGCTGAAACCAAGGAAATCCTCGATTTTGTCGGGCTGTCGGAGTTCAGCGATACCCGCGCGGGGAGCCTCACCCTGGCCAACCAGAAGCGGGTGGAGCTGGCGCGGGCCCTGGCCACCAAGCCCAGGTTGCTGCTTCTTGACGAGATGATGGCGGGCTTGAATCCGACCGAGGTGGGAGAGGCGATGGAACTGGTCACCCAAATCCGGGAGAAGGGCATTACCATCGTGATGATCGAACACGTGATGAAAGCGATTATGAATATCTGCAACCGTATCATTGTCCTGCATCGCGGACAAATCATTGCCGAAGGCACCCCGGCGGAAGTCTCCACCGACAAGACAGTAATAGAAGTTTACCTGGGAGAGTGAAAGCGAGCTCATGCTGGAAGTTAAGAATTTAAACGTTTTTTATGGTAATGTCCAGATCCTGTGGGATGTGTCCCTGGAAGTTGGGGAGGGAGAGATCGTTGCCCTGGTGGGAGCCAACGGTGCAGGCAAGACCACGCTTTTGAATGCCATCGCCGGCCTGGTGCCGCCGGCGTCGGGCAGCGTTACCTTTCTGGGCCGGGATCTAACCGGCGCCCCTCCAAATGCTGTGGTGGAGGCGGGCATTTCCTACCTCCCTGAAGGAGGCCGGCTCTTCCCCGATATGTCCGTCCTGGAAAACCTGGAGATGGGGGCCTATCTCCGGAGCTCCTGGAAACAGAAAAAAGAAAGGCTGGAAAAAGTATACGATCTATTCCCGCGTTTAAAAGAACGGCGCAAGCAGCTTGCCAAAACCTTAAGCGGCGGCGAGCGCCAGATGCTGGCCATGGGCCGCTGCCTCATGGCCAATCCCAAACTGGGCATGTTTGATGAACTGTCCTACGGTTTATCGCCCAAACTGGTCAAAGAGGCATTTGATATGCTTCAAATGTTGCGCGAAAACGGTATTACGGTATTCCTGATCGAGCAGAATGTCAAGCAGAGTCTGGAGATCGCCGATCGGGCTTACGTGCTGGAAAACGGCAGGATTGTCCTAAGCGGTAGCAGCAGTGAGCTCATGGACAGCGATCATGTGCGGAAAGCATACCTCGGTTTATAAAAGTTGATCTGCATGCGGAAGAAAACGGGACCTCAAAAGGTCCCGCTTTTTTTGCCGGAGGAAGTTCATGGCGCCCCGAAGATCGGGATTTTGAGGCGTTTGCATTCCCGGGTCACAACCGTGACCGTGACCAGAAAGGCCAGCAGATCTGCCGCGGGGGCGGCCATCCAGACACCGTTCAGGTCGAAATAAGCGGGAAGAATGACCAGGAGCGGGACATAGAAGATAAATTGTCTCAACAACGCCAGGAGCATGGCGGGGATGCCCTTGCCGATGGCCTGGAAAAAAGTGGATGATACAATTTGCGTCCCGACCAGGGGATACATCAACACCATCACCCGGACGGCGCCGGTGCCGGTCTCCAGGACCGCCTCCTCGGCGGTAAAGATGCGCAGGAGAGCGGTCGGGAATAGAAAGAGCAGCAATCCGGCCAGGCTGGAAAAGAGGGTTCCTGCTCCGGCCCCTTTTAAAATGGCTTCCCGGATGCGCCGGTATTTCTGCGCGCCGAAATTATAGCCCATGATCGGGAGCAGACCCTGGGCAATGCCGACTACCGGCATAAAGACAAACATCTGGAAGCGCATCACCAGGCCCATGACGGCGATGGGAATGTAGCCGAAGGAGCCCAGGATGCGGTTGGCGACGATTAAGGCAAGCTGCATCGAAGTCTGGAGAAAAAGGGAGGGCAGGCCGACCTTGTATATTTCGACTATGATTTTCAGGTCAGGCTGCAATTGTTTCCAGCCGACATGCAGGATGCTTTTCCCGCCGAGGTAAAACCACAGCAGGACTGCCACTCCAAACACCTTGGAGAGGATCGTGGCTACAGCGGCGCCCCTCACTCCCATATCCAGGGCGAAGATAAAAATCGGATCCAGGACGATGTTCACCACGGCAGAAGAGATCATCACGAACATCGGCAGCATGGCGTTTCCTTCGGCCCTGACCGTGTGGTTCATCATCATTATTAAGAACAATAGCACCGCGCCGCCGGCGATGACGGACATGTATTCCGCGGTCGGATCGATGATCTCGGCGGTGGCGCCGAATAAGGCAAGCAGGGGGCGCAGGAAGAAAACGCCGGCCAGGGCGGCAGCCAGGCCGAAGAAAAGTCCCAGGAGGATCACCTGCCCGGCGG
>LFRM01202683.1_pt1 | contig 10046 bp, 11 predicted proteins | sample 618341 | NCBI WGS metagenome assembly LFRM01 (sample SAMN03654438, study PRJNA283298) | anaerobic digester metagenome | isolation source: pool of bioreactors CSTR01a, CSTR02a, and CSTR03a thermophilic anaerobic... | place: Denmark: Kgs. Lyngby | collected 2014-05-21 | reverse complement strand
CAGTATGCTCAGGCATATTTCTCCTATGACTCCAAGAAGTCCGGCGGTGTTACTATTTCGGACCTGCGTTTCGGTAAAAAGCCGATCCGGGCACCTTATCTGGTTCATACCGCTGATTTTGTAGCCTGCCACACACCGGCCTATGTTAATACCTATGATATGCTGACTCCTTTGAAAAAAGGCGGATCATTCCTGCTCAATAGCGGATGGAGTGATGCGGAGATCGAAGAAAAACTTCCGGCTGCTATCAAACGGGCTCTGGCTGAGCGTAATGCCGACTTCTATGTCATAGATGCTGCCAGCATTGCTGAAGAGCTGGGACTGGGCGGACGTATTAATACCATCTGCCAGGCTGCTTTTTTCAAGATCAGTGAGGTCATTCCGGTCGATGACGCGGTTACCTACATGAAAGAAGCCATTGTCAAATCATATGGCAAACGCGGCGAAGACATCGTCAGGATGAACTACAATGCTGTAGATGCAGGGATCACTCAGCTGAGAAAAGTCGAAGTTCCGGAGAGTTGGAAGACTGCTACAGATCAGACTGCAGCCAAAGGCGAACAGCCTGCTTTTATCACTGACATCGCGAATGTCATGAACAGACAGGAAGGCGACTCTCTGCCCGTGTCGGCTTTTGTTGACCACGTAGATGGCACCTTCCCCCAAGGCACTGCCCGCTATGAAAAACGCGGTGTCGCCTTCAATATTCCGCGCTGGATTCCGGAAAACTGTATCCAGTGTAATCAGTGCTCCTATGTCTGCCCGCACGCAGTTATTCGTCCTTTCCTGCTGGATGAAGCAGAAAAGGCCAATGCACCGGAAGGCTATGAGACTGTAACCGGCATGAAGCAGTATGATCAGTATCAGTTCCGCATCCAGCCGTCAGCTCTTGACTGCACCGGCTGCGGTAACTGTGCGGCGGTCTGCCCGGCCAAAGAAAAAGCCCTGGTCATGGAGCCTCTGGCAGACCAGATGGAACAGGCTGCCAACTGGGACTACTCGATGACAGTTACCCACAAAGACAACCCCCTGAATAAATTCTCCGTCAAAGGCAGCCAGTTCGAAGAACCGCTGCTGGAGTTCTCCGGTGCCTGCGCCGGCTGTGGTGAGACTCCCTATGTGAAGCTGGTGACCCAGCTCTTTGGTGATCGTATGATGATTGCCAACGCAACAGGCTGCTCCTCCATCTGGGGCGGATCAGCACCTTCCATGCCTTATTGCCCCAACAAAGACGGTCATGGTCCTTCCTGGGCTAATTCCCTGTTCGAAGACAATGCCGAGTTCGGTTATGGCATGTATCTGGGCTATAATCAGCTGCGTGCACGCGCTCACAAACTGATTGATGAACTGAAGGCATTTGACCTGCCGGCAGAACTTAATGAAGCACTGGCAGCATACCTTGAGTCTGCTCAGGACAGAGAGCGTACACGTGAAGTCTCTGATCATCTGATTGAGGCTTTAAAAGCCGCCAGGCTCACAGGCGAAGCCGGGGCAAGCTGCCAGAGCCTGCTTGATCTTTCTGATTACCTCATGCTGCGTTCACAATGGATTATCGGCGGCGACGGCTGGGCCTATGACATTGGTTATGGCGGTCTGGACCACGTTCTGGCCAGCGGCGCAAACGTCAATGTTCTCGTACTGGACACAGAAGTATATTCCAATACCGGCGGACAGGCTTCGAAATCTACACCTTTGGGTGCTGTCGCCCAGTTTGCAGCCGGCGGTAAAGAACGTCAGAAAAAGGATCTGGGTCTGATGGCAATGTCCTATGGTTACGTTTATGTTGCTCAGATAGCAATGGGAGCCAACCATAACCAGGCCCTGAAGGCGCTGAAGGAAGCTGAGGAATATGACGGACCGTCTCTGGTCATCGCTTATGCTCCGTGCATTAATCACGGCATTCGCGGCGGCATGGTCTTCTCACAGCAGCGTGAAAAAGATGCGGTTGAGACCGGTTACTGGCACCTATATCGCTTCAACCCTGATTTAGAGGCAGAAGGCAAGAATACTTTCGTACTTGACTCCAAGGAACCCAAGCGTGATTACACTGAATTCCTTAAAGGAGAGGTGCGTTACACTTCACTGTCTCAGAAGTACAGTCCGGAAAAAGTTGACGAGATCTTCGCCCGGGCCCGTGAGGCGGCAGGTCGTCGTTATAAGACCTACCAGCGTCTGGCGGCAAGGGAAGATTAGACTTGTAGCAAGCCAGTCGGATTTGATAAGATTACAGAGAGCCGGATCACCCGGCTCTCTGTTTCACAGGCAAGGAGAATAAAATTGCGCATTGTCCGTCATCGCAACTCAACTTTCAGCGATACAGCTGTACCGGATCTGTTCATCTATGACTTTATGGTCAAGCTGGATGGAGATGCGGTCAAGTGCTATCTGCTGCTCTTGAGTGTAGCTGAGAATGGTTCACGCGTGATTAGCTCAGATGATATGGCGGCCCGTCTCGGCTTTTCCGTTAAAAAGGTAGATGAACTGCTGCAACAGCTGCAGGCTGAAGGTTTAATCAGTGTCAGCCAGCGAGATATACGCCTGGAAGACATTAAAGCCAAAGAGCTGGAGCGACGCTTCCGGCCCAGAGAGACCGCTCCGCCCAGCGATATCATTGAGCGCGAGAAGGAACATGAGGACCGCGAGCAGATTATCAATGAGATAAATATGACCTTTTTCCAGGGCACCATGACTTACACCTGGTATGAGCTGACCGATTATTGGTTCGACCATCATGGCTTTGAGCCGGCCGTCATGTACTCACTTTTTCAGGAAGCAGCCAATGCCAATGCTCTGCGAACAACCGCCTACATCAGGCGTATAGCTGAAGACTGGTCTCAGGCGGGTATAAAAAGCTATGACCAGCTCAGTGTTTATTACGAGCGCTTTTTAGAGAAAAAGCAGCTGCAGGCCCTGGTGGCAAAGAATCTGAGAAGGCGCTTATCCGAGCCGGACAACAGACTGATCAGCAATTGGATGGATGAATACGGCTACTCCGCCGATATTGTGGAGGAAGCTTTGCAGAAACTTACCGGAGCCAGTAACCCCAGTGTCAAGTATCTTGATTCGATTTTGGGCGAATGGCATGCTGAAGGTCTGCAAACGGTAGAAGAAATTCGCGAGTATGAGCAGAAGTACCAGCAGAGGCGGGCTGCAAAACGCAAGGGCGAACAGAGAGTAAGCGGGGATTTCACCATGAGTGAAGAGAGTAAAACGGAAGTCGAGCAGATCAGTCAGGATTTGGCCCGGCGCATCCCCAGACCCCGTCTGAAAAAAACAGATGCTGCTCAAGAGGACTAGCCTGATGTCGCGTTTGGAACAAAAAATTAACAGAGATCTGGCAGCTATCTATTCCCAGCGTCGTGCCCGGGCGGAGCAGCTCGGGGAGCTCAAACGTGCCCGGATCTATGAGCAATATCCGGAACTGGCAGCCATGGACCGCAAAATTCAGCAGAGCGGAATTTCCGGATTGTATCGCTTTCTGGGGGATGCCTGTGATGATCAGGGCCTGGCAAGTTCAATCCGTGAGCGGGAAGACTTTCTGGCAGCTAACAGTATTACAGCTGACTACGACAGCCCTGAGTATTTCTGCACGCTGTGCCAGGATTCCGGCAGTCTGCCTTCAGGCGAATGGTGTCCCTGCCGCCGGCGGCTTTTTCAAAAAGAAATATCGAAGTATTTGCCGATACCCTTTCAGGAAGGGGCCAGTTTTGCCAATTTTAACCTGAATCTTTTTTCAGACCAGACTAAAGACGGAGAACAGACGGCGCGGGAACGCATGCGTGAACTGAGAGAAGTGACTGTCTTCTATACGCGCTATTTTTCTCAGGTTCAGGACCAGAATCTGCTTTTTTCCGGTCAGACGGGCAGCGGCAAAACCTTTCTTATGCAGTCGATCGGACGTGAGCTTCTGGAGCAGGGATATTCCGTACTCTATGTGACAGCACCGATATTTTTCGAGTGGATGAAGACAATGACGAAACTGCGCCAATCTTACAGCCCCGACCGCGGGCAATATGAAGAGATGGAGCTGCTGACGGACGCACTGATGTCGGTAGACCTGCTCTTGCTGGATGATCTGGGCAGCGAAATCAGTGCCAGCTGGACAGTGGAGTCCAATACATCAGATTTTCTTACTCTGCTGGATACGCGTCTGCACAAGTCCCTGCACAGCATTATAGCCACCAACCTCAGCGAGTCGGACTTGCGTGCGACCTATGATAAGCGCACTTACAGCCGGCTGATGGGCAATTACATCTTTTACCGTTTCCCGGACGGCGACATTCGTCTTAAACTGCGCCAGCAGGGTCAGTAAGCTGATCAGCTTGAGGAGGAAACGGCTGACATGCGCTGTGGCATAGATATAATCCGGATAGAACGTATAAAGCGGGCAGTTGACAGGGGCGGTCAGCGCTTCCTGGAGCGCGTTTTCACTCCTGCCGAGCTAAGTATATGTGAAAGGTCACTGCAGCGGCTGGCAGGCCGTTTTGCGGCCAAAGAAGCGGTTTCAAAAGCACTTGGCACCGGCTTCTGGAGTAAAGGCGTCAGTCTGCAAGACCTGGAGATACTCAGCAGTGAGTCGGGAGAGCCGGAACTGCATCTGCACGGGGCTGCTCTTGCCCGTTATAGAGAACTGGAAGTGTCTGATCTGGCCCTGAGTATTTCCCACGAAAAAGAATATGCCGTGGCTGTCTGTGTCTTCAATACTGCAAGATTACATACCGGGGCGGAAGCCGAGTTAATTGATAATGAATAAAACTGATTCCCCAGATAAAAATAAAAAGCTTTCGATCAAGCACAGGCCTGTTGCCAAGGAAGATATTTTTGTCAACAAAGACCATGATCCGCATCTTCCGAAGAAGCTTTACGTAAGGCCCAAAAAGAAGCTCTTGCCGCCCTGGCTGATCCCCCTGATGATTATTATCTTGCTGCTGCTGGCAGTCTTCGTGCTTCTGCCTGCCTTGCTGACAGACCGGGACCAGGAAGTACCGACAGAAACAACAGCTCCACTCCCAAGTGAGACCGGGCTTCCTGCAGTCGGAGCAGGGGACAGGGCTGTCGTGAAGTGCAGTTCCGTGTTCGTTTTTGCCGGACCGGACAAAACATCCCGGCATGTGACGGAACTCCTGCTCAATGAGTCAGTCGTGATCACAGATACTTCATACAGGGACTGGCTGGGGGTGCAGCTGGCCGACGGGGAGAGAGCATATGTAGAGAGAACGGCTCTGACAGCCGATACCTCGTCTTTGTCAGCGGATGATGCTGTAATGAAGGTTATCATCAGAGATCCCTTTAAACGTGTCATGTCGCACGCCAGAGGGGGTACTTTGCTGGTGGAAGCACCAATGGGGACTATTCTTTATGCCGACTATCATAACAGCGGACTGGTTCGCGTGAAATTGCCTGAAGGGCAACTGGGCTGGATGAATACTCAGGGAGTATTTTTGCTCGAAGCGGATGCCGACCTGCCTCTGGCTGATGATTTCAGACAAAGTTTCATTTCCACAGTTGTCGCCTTTGAAAACTCTGCCTATATTCCCGGCGGTCAGACCAGGAGTGGAATTTCTACTGCGGGAGCAGTGCGGCTGGCAGCCTTCCTTAATGGGCTGGATTTGCCGGGGACTCCTGAACAACTGATGCAGACAGGTGAGAGTGTCAGTTTGCCGAACACTTCTGCACAGCCCGCGATCAAGTACCTGCGCCCGGGAGATCTGGTTTTTTTCCATAAAAAAGCTGATCAGCAGACTCTGGATCTGATGGCTCTGGTTCTGAATGAGGACAGGCTCCTGTTGAGGCTGAATAATAAAGCTACTATGCAGATTATTTCCTTTGATTCTTCTGCCGCCCTGGAACTTTCAGAGCGAATCATGGAGGTCCGCAGGCTGGAAGAGATGTCTGATTAGCCTTTTCGGCAGACAGAAATAAGAGAAAAAAGCACTGACGAGTCCACAGAATTACTGGCTAAAAAGACTCGTGATTTGTACTTGCGAATGCTTCCTGACTATGATAATATCTTTGTTGCGCCTTCAGCGCGAATACTTCTCCGGGATTTCTTCCCTGGGGTGTGACAGGAGGTAATAGCATGGCCAAGTGTGAAGTATGCCAGAAGGATATGTTTTTTGGTAGGAAGATCAGCATTACACGTTCGCAGATTTCTCGCCGTGCCAAGAATCGTCAACGCGCAAACATCAAAAAAGTGCGCGTAATGGTTGACGGCACACCCAAGAGAATGAACGTTTGCACCAACTGCCTCAAGAGCGGCAGAGTGGAGCGTGCATAAGCTTTCAGAAAATCACTGAAAAACTCTAAGAATTACAGACCGGCTACAGGCGATATCGCAGAAGACCGGTCTTTTTTTTTGCAAAAAAAAGAGGGCTGCAAAGCCCTCTTTACAGTGCTGAACAGGAAAAGCAGCTAACTGGCTTCTTTCTCGGCCCTGACCTCAGCTTTGGCGGCTTCTTCCTCAGCTTTGGCAGCAGCTCTTCCGGCCTTTTCCGCTTCCTTGCCGACCAGCAGGCCCTGACTGATGGAGTGGGTCGGGCAGACTTTGACGCACTCGCCGCAGTGAATACAGATTTCCTGATTGATCACAGCCAGATTTTCATCCATGTGGATGGCATCGACGGGGCAGACCTTGATACACTGACGGCAGGAAATGCAGCCTATTTTGCAGTTTTTGCGTGTGGCAGCAGCAGGCCAGTGATTGGCGCAGCTGTTTACCGTTGCCAGCTCATGCTTGGGTATCAGGCTGATCAGATTTTTGGGACAGGCGGCAACACATTTGCCGCAGGCAGTGCAGTTTTCGTGGTTAACATGCGCCAGTCCGTCATCGATCCAGATCGCATCAAATTCACAGACATCATAGCAGTCACCAAAACCCAGGCAGCCGTAGGTGCAGGAGTTGGGACCGGCAAAGAGTCCGGTAGAAGATGCGCAGTTCGGCGTGCCGGTATACTCATAGCGCTTGCCGGTATACTCACCGCTGCCCTGACAGAAAACATGAGCAACCTGCGGTATGTATTCCTGAGGAGCGGTACCTATGGTCATAGCGACGGCTTCCGCCGTCTCCAGGCCGCCGGCCGTGCATTTTGATGTATTGCTGTCTTCACCTGAAGCCAGAGCTGAAGCATAAGCCAGGCAGCCGGAATAGCCGCAGCCGCCACAGTTAACTCCGGGCAGCACTTCCGTCAACTCATTTACCAGCGGATCTTCTTTCACCGAGAAGAAACGAAAAACCAAAATAATCACTATTCCGAGCAGCAAGGCGGTGCCACCGCCGATTAGTGCCGGTAATAATATATTACTCATTTGCAGAATCACTAATTTCATATTTACTCCTTATTGCAGGCCTGCCGGCTGCTTCTTAGCCGAACAGATTTTCAATCACGCCGCTGAAACCCATAAAGGATACCGACAGGATTGATGCAGCTATCAAGGTAGAAGGGAGGCCTTTGAGCGAATCGGGTATATCGGACGTTTCCAGCTTTTCACGCACACCGGCGAACAGAAACATTGCCAGGGTATAGCCTAAGCCGGCGCCCAATGAACTCATGATAGCGTTAACGAAAGAATAAGACTCCTGAATATTGATCAGCATTACACCCAGAATGGCACAGTTGGTTGTGATCAGCGGCAGGAATATTCCCATAGCCTGATAAAGTGGTGGCATAGCCTTGCGAATGATTGCTTCCAGGACCTGTACGGTGGCAGCGATAACCAGAATGAAAACTACTGTCTGGAGATAGCCTAAGCCGTATGGATCCAATAGATACGCGTAGATCGGGTAAGTGACTGCGGTCGAAAGCAGCATAACGAAAACTACTGCTATGCTCATTCCCATTGAGTTTTTCAGATCCTTGGTCAGGCCTAAGAAGGAGCAGACACCAAGAAAACGTGACAAGACCAGGTTGTCAATCAGGATGACACTAAAAAGTATTTTGAACATTTCTTGCATGTTAATCTCTCCTTACTCTCTCTCGCCGGGAGAGAGACTGCGCTCACCGGGTTCTGTCATGCTTGCCGGTACGCTGCGTCCGGAAATAGCAACAGCTTCACTTCCTGAACTGGCTGATTCAGCAGAAATGAAAGGGGCATCCGTGCGTGCACTGATGCTGCCGGGATAGTTGCTGCGCTCCATGACGCTGTCCGGCTTGCGTGAGTACCAGCGATGATTCATTTTGTTGAAAAGCGCTACCAGCACACCAAAGACGGCAAAACCGCCTGCCGGCAAAGCCAGAATGCCGATCGGCCGCAAACCGCCCTCGCGTATCCAGGGCATGTTAATTCCGAAGAAGGTGCCGAAACCTAAAATTTCCCGCAGGCCGCCCATGAGCAATAAAGCCAGTGTGTAGCCCAGACCCATACCGATAGCATCCATGATGGAAGCCAGCACTCCATTGCGGTTGGCAAAAGCCTCGGCACGTCCCAGAATGATGCAGTTAACCGTAATCAGGGGTATGAAGATTCCCAGACTCTGATCGAGCTCGGGTGCGTATGCTTTCAGCAGAAACTCTACGATAGTAACCAAAGAAGCAATGATGGTAATATAGGCCGGTATACGCACACTATCCGGGATTACTTTGCGCAGGGCTGAAATCACGACATTGGACATAATCAGAACAAAGGTGAAGGCGATGCCCATGCCCAGTCCGTTAGAAGCGGACGTAGTAACAGCCAGAGCAGGACAGGTTCCCAGAACCAGAACGAAGAGAGGGTTTTCCTTAACAACTCCCTTAATCAATTCATATGAAAGTGATTTTTTATTCTTAGCCACAGTATCCTCCTATTCCAGGCCCAGCATTTGCTGTGCTGCTTTGTTGCCTGCGTTGATACCCTTAAAAACGGCATTCGACGATATGGTAGCTCCACTGATGCCGTCAACCTGAAAGTCGGCAGTGTTGTCGGATGAGACGGTATCAGCTGCCTTGAAGCCGCTAAACTGACGTATGAAATTATCTTCACCTACTTTAGAGCCCAGCCCCGCTGTCTGTGTGGAAGCATCTATGGTCAGGCCGACCGCATTGCCCTCCAGGTCGTAACCCAGCATCATGTTAAGAGTGCCGCCGTAGCCGCCAGGCTTTACGGTAATAAGAAGGCCGATAGTGCTGCCGTCTTTTTCAGCAAGATACACTTCCTTGATTATGCTGTCAGCTCCGGAGAAATCAACAGCCTTGCCTCCTTCAAGTGAGGCACCGGCGCGATCTAATTCTTCAGCGGGAAAACTGTCGGCATCAATAAAGATGGCCCGCTTGTTGGTATCTGCCATAAATTGTTCCTGATAGGCTCTGGCATCGGCGGTAGTATATTCGGTTAAGGCCAGCAAAGTGATACTGACCACTGCGATTATTGTCAGTATTACGGCCGGCATGAAGCCGCGTTCGATTAATCTTGTCTTGTCTTTGTCAGCGGCCTTAGGAGTTTTGTCTGCTTTTTTTGGCATAGTTTCCTCCAATCGTTTTGTGTGCTGTCCAGCGTTCAATATGCGGAGTGAGAATATTCATCAGCAGAATTGAATATGATACGCCTTCCGGCATACTGCTATACATTCTCAGGAGGAAGGTAAGGGCGGCGGCGCCGATGGCGAAAATGATCTTTCCCGCAACAGTTGTCGGTGAGGTAACGTAGTCCGTCAACATAAAAAAGGCTGCCAGGACTACAGCACCTGAAAGCAGGTGGAAAAGAGGGTCGCCGCCGGCCAGAGTGATTAGGACAGCTGTTGTTCCCAGATATACCAGCGGAATCCAGAGGTCTATCACACCCCGGATCAGCAGATAGGCGGCTCCGATCAGCAAGGCGAGAATACAAACCTCGCCGATACTGCCGGCATGTCTTCCCAGAAAAAGATCCCAGCCGGATGGAAGTTCTGCTGCTGACATTCCCAGAGGAGTGGCGCTTGTCACCAGATCATACTGGGAAACACCCTCAGTCAGAGAAGCCTGGTGGGCATATTGCGGCAAAACTGAAAAACTGCTGGTTTCAGCGGGGAAAGATACTGCCAGCACGATCCGGGCGGTAACTGCCGGGTTGGCAAAGTTGCTGCCCAGGCCACC
>LFRM01054545.1_pt1 | contig 10047 bp, 8 predicted proteins | sample 618341 | NCBI WGS metagenome assembly LFRM01 (sample SAMN03654438, study PRJNA283298) | anaerobic digester metagenome | isolation source: pool of bioreactors CSTR01a, CSTR02a, and CSTR03a thermophilic anaerobic... | place: Denmark: Kgs. Lyngby | collected 2014-05-21 | reverse complement strand
CAGGTGCTGAAATTGGCTGAAATGAAATGGTTTGATACACATTGTCATTTACAAGATGAGGCTTTTGAAAAAGACAGAAAACAAGTTTTTGACAGAGCTCAAGCTGCTAATGTAGAGTATATTTTACTCTCTACTTCTTTTATTGAAGATGCTAAAGAGGCAGCTAATCTTGCGCTACAATACGAAAATGTTTATTGCGCAATGGGTATTCATCCACAAGAAGCCAGTCGATGGGATACGAATTCAGCTGATAATTTAAAAAAGCTTTATCAACAGATTGGAAATAAAGCAAAAAAATTGGGTAGAGATAATCCAATTAAAGCAATAGGTGAAATAGGTTTAGATTATCATTGGGATAACGACCCACATGAATTGCAAAAACTTGTTTATAAAGAACAAATACGATTAGCGCATGAGCTACAATTGCCAATTATTATTCATGAAAGAGATGCATTTCAAGAAAGCTATCATATTTTAAGATGGGCATATGATAATAATCTCTTAATGAAAGAAGCTGGTGTTTGTCATTGTTTTTCAGGTAGTTGGGAAAGTGCACAACAATTAATAAAATTAGGATTCCTTATTGGTCTTGATGGACCGGTCACTTTTAAAAATGCTAGAAAAGCAAAAGAAATAGCAAGTAAAATAGATTTGAATAAATTGCTATTAGAAACAGATTCACCTTATTTAACACCAGAACCACATCGGGGTAAAAGAAATGAAAGTTCTTATATTCCATTTATAGGTCAAACGATTGCAGCATTAAGAGAAGAGAAAATTGAAATGATTGCAAAACAAACTTTAGAAAATGGAAAAAGAGTTTTTTTAATTAAATGAATATAATTATGAGAAATAGAGCTTCTTATTCTCGATAAAAAAAGAAAGAATATAGGTCGAAAAGATGGATACTGATAACAAAAACACTGATCAAACAAAAAAGGTAAAAGAGTATCATTTTGGTGATCCTAATAAGGCTAAAAACAATAAAAACAAACAACAAAATACGCAACAAAATACACAACAAAATTCACAAAAAAATGCCAATAGAAATCACCAAAGAAAAAAGAATACGGCAGCAAAATCAAACACAGTTAATCAGAGCATGACAGAAAATCAATCGCAAAATAAAAAAAATGTGAAGAGAAATACTCGCAAAAAAAATTACAAAAAGAAAAAATACAGTAGTGTACAAACAGCCGAAGACGTAAGAATAGACAATGAACATTTAGAAAAAGAAATTATATTAGATATTCAATCAATTAGACAAATCGAAATTGAATAAATAAATAAAAAAATAAATGGATAAACAAAGTTTTAATTTCTATTGATAAGATTTTATCTGTTGAATATAATTTTAATTGAACTTATAGTCTAATTGATAGGTTATTAGCAGTTTAATTGATACAAGGGCATATATTTGACTTGAATACAATCAACTTGTATAATCTTAAAGCTGAAGATTAAGACTTTGGGAGGTGATTAAAAATGCCAAAAAGAACATATCAGCCCAAAAAACGCTACCGCAAAAGAGTACATGGCTTCCGCGCACGCATGAAAACTTCTGGAGGTAGAAGAGTTTTAAAGAACAGAAGAGCAAAAGGAAGAAAAAAACTCTCAGCATAAGACCAATTAGGTTGGTCTTTCTTCTTGTTATGCCTAAAATTTTAATATTTTGTTCATCATTAATGAATGATTAATAAGTAAAAAAGACCAATTTTAATGGATAAGGATGCGGCATGAAGCGAACAGAAATGCTTTGCAAGAACTATGAATTTGAAAGAGTTTTTCGTAAAGGAAATTATTACAATTCAAAATATTTGACGATTTATGTTCGGCCGCGTGTGGATGATCGTTTATTATTAGGGATAACTGTCTCTAAACAAGTAAAAGGCAGTGTTAAACGCAATCTTGTCAAAAGATGGCTGCGAGAAGTATATCGTAGTACTGAAGACGATATATGCTCAGGTTATGAAATCATTATGTATGGTAGATTAAAACCAGAATTAATGGATTATTATAAGCTGGCAAATGCTTGGCGAAAATTAATCAGAGAAGCTAATATTTATTGTCCGAAGGTTGTAGAAGATTCTACTGACGGGCCATCTATATAAGAGTAACCCAAATGAATGATTGATAAATTGATAACTTATGTTGAGTAAATTGGCAATTAAATTGATACGTTATTATCAGACCAATATCTCTGCCTATACGCCGCCTACTTGTAAATACTATCCTACCTGTTCGGAATATGCTATAGGAGCAATTCAAAACTGGGGGTTTTTAAGAGGCACATTATTAGCTATTTGGCGAATTTTACGATGTAATCCGTTTTCTAAAGGCGGATATGATCCAGTACCGCAGCCAAAGAAGAAATTTTAAGGAGCATATCGATGCCTACAATACCTGTTATGATGGGGCTAATGGATCCATTATATAATTTATTTGGTTGGATCTTAAGTAAAATGTATCTATGGATAGAAGATTATGGTTTGGTTATCATTGTCTTTACCATTTTTATCAATGTTATTCTTTTGCCATTCAGTATAAAATCGCAAAAGGGAATGTTAAAACAACAAGGTTTGCAAGATGAGATTAATGAGATAAAAAGACAATTTCCAGACGATCCACAAACGCAACAACAATTACAGCAAGAACTTTTTCAAAAAAATGGAATTTCCATGACCTCAGGTTGTTTGCCCTCATTTTTAAGATTGTTTTTGATTCTCCCAGTTTTTAGAATATTCCAAAAACCTTTGCAATATATTGGCGGTGTTTCAGCAGATAATATTACTAAAATAAGTGATTATCTAGTTAATAGAAACTTATTAACTGATCAGAATGTAAAAATGTTAGCAAGATCGGATATTCAAATTATTTCTGCTTTACAAGACAATGCTAGTGCTTTAGGAACAGCTGTAGAAAAAGGTTGGATTAAATTAAATCAATTAATTGATTTGGATTTTCTTGGTATTAATTTAGGTAGAACTCCATCTTGGCGTCCATCTGATATTTTTGGCGCAGAAAGCCGTGTTTATTTACCATTGTTAATTTTACCAGTTTTGACTATTGTTGCGATGATTATCCAAATGAAGTTAACGACTAAAATTTCACAGGCGAAAGTTGTAGACAAAGAAGAAGTTGAAAGAGCCAAGAAAAACCCTGCGAGGAGTCAACAAGTACAAGGAATTCAAGGCACAGAAGGTATGATGAAGAGCATGAATATTATGATGATTGTTCTGATGGTCACGACTGTTTTTGCTTTGCCTTCAGCGATGGGTATTTATTGGGTAATGAATTCAGTTATGAGCATTGCACAATCCCTATTTCTTTATTATTTTTATACAAAACCTTTCCGTAAAGCCTTAGGGAATCTTGAACAATAATTTTAAGCGTTTGAACAGTTAACGCTAATCATATAAAGGAGAATGTAATGACAAAAACAGTAGAAGTTTCGGCGCGCAGTGTAGAAGATGCGATACAAAAAGGATTGCTGGAACTCGGGATTGAAGAAAACGAAGCGAGTATAGAAGTTATTAATGAAGGCGATAGTGGCGGACTTTTTGGATTTGGTAGAAAAGATGCTGTAGTACGTATTTCCACTGAACAAGATAATGAATTTGAAGAAGAAGAAACGACAGAAGACTCTGATAAAGAGGATGTTAAATTAGAGCAGAATAAAGAAAAAAATAATAGCTCAGAAACGGTTACTCTGTCAGTTGAAGAACAAGAAGAAGTCGAATCTCAGGCAGTTGAATTTGTTGCAAAAGTTATGCAAAGTTTGGATATACATGGAAAAATGTCATCTTATTTTGATGAACATAGTGTTTTACATTTAAATGTGATTGGTGATGATCTTGGTGCTGCTATTGGTCGACGTGGTGAAACTTTAGATGCATTAGAGTATTTGACGATTTTAGCTGTTAATAAAAATCGAGAATCCTATGTTCGTGTCTCTTTAGATGTTGGTGGATATCGTGAGCGACGTATTAAAAGTGTAACGCAGCAAGCTAGAAGATCAGCTGAACGCGTTATTCAAACAGATAGAAAATATACAATGAAACCGATGACTTCGGCAGAACGAAGACAAGTTCACATTGCTTTACAAGATTATTCTGGTGTTCGTACGAATAGCGAAGGTAGAGAACCAGACCGCTCAGTGGTTATTTATCCCTCAAATGATTAAAAATTATGAAAACAAATTTTGAAAATAAGAATAATGAACAGATAATACACAATGATAAAGAAACAGCGGCAACAATAGCCGCTGTTTCTACACCAGCAGGTATTAGTGGTATTGCCGTGATTCGTTTAAGTGGGGATCAGGCAGGTTTCATTTGTGATCAACTCTTTCAACCAATGAATAAAAATTTTAAAAAACCAAGTCAAATGCAGGCTTATACTGTAGGAGTTGGTTATTGGCATGCTTATCAAAAAAAGGAAATTATAGATCAAATAGTTTTAACTTTTTTCAAAGCTCCACATTCTTATACTGGTGAGGATGTTTATGAAATTTCTTGCCATGGTGGCCAATATATAAGAGAAGCAATATTACAAAGCTTATTTGAAGCAGGTGCTGAACCAGCGGGACCCGGTGAGTTTTCTAAACGTGCATTTATTAATGGAAAATTAAATTTGACAGAAGCCGAAGCTGTTATGGATATGATTTCAGCCGAATCTAGTCGTCAAAATCAAGTTGCTTTGCAACAATTAAGGGGTAATCTATCAAAACAAATCGATAAATTACGAGATCAATTATATAAAGTCATTGCTCAAATAGAAATGATTATTGAATTTCCTGAAAATGAAGATTCTCCCGAAAAACGCCAAATGATTGCAAATCGTTTAAGTGAAATAAATGATGTATTACAACAAGCTATTGCTAGCTTTACGCATGGCCGCATTATTAGAGAGGGCTTTCAAGTAGTCATTGCTGGACAGCCCAATGTGGGAAAATCTTCTTTGCTCAATTGTTTACTTGGCGAAGATAGAGCCATTGTCACATCTGAAGCTGGTACAACTCGCGATATTGTCGATGCCCAATTGATTATTGATGGTTTATCCATTCATTTAACAGATACAGCAGGATTACGATTGACAGAAAATATAGTTGAAAAAGAAGGCATAAACCGAGCCTATCAAGCATTAGAGAAAGCAGATCTTATTTTTTATGTTTTTTCACCAGAAAATCCAAACACTTGGCAACAAGATCTGGAAGAAATCAAAACTTTATTAAATCAAAATAAAAATATTACAATCATTGCAGGAAAACGTGATTTACAAGAACATCAAGAATTATCGACTTTTTTAGATCGTCATATTGATAATTTGGATATTCTTGATTTTTCTGCTTTTGATGATCAAGCGGATTTGTCTATTAAAAAATATATTTTGCAAGCTTTTGAAAAATTTGGAAAAACAGAAAGTGATGCGATTCTTATCACTCATTTAAGACATCGCAATATTCTAGAAAAAACTTTTTCGCATATTCAAGAGGCAGAACAGGCATTTGAAAATCAAATTCCTTTAGATATCATATCAGGACTTTTACAAGCATCGGCTGAAAACTTAGCTGAGATAACGGGAGATCAAGTTTCAGAAGAGTTAATAGACACCATCTTTTCTGAATTTTGTGTTGGTAAATAATTGATGTAGAAAATATTAATAATGTTTAGATATTTGCATCATAATATAAACAAAAACTTAACGAATAAAATATTAATAAACAGAAAAAACATCCAAGGCTTTAAAGAAAAATAATTATGAAAAAAGAAAATTTGAAAGATAATACTTGGTTTGCCGGCAATTATGATGTTATTGTGATCGGTAGTGGACATGCTGGTGTTGAAGCTGCTTTTGCAGCGGCAAGATTAAATAAAAAAACGGCAATCTTTGCGATGACTTTAGAAAGCATTGCTAATCTACCATGCAATCCTAATATTGGCGGTACGGCAAAAGGTCAATTGGTACGCGAAATTGATGCTTTAGGCGGTGAAATGGGAAAAGCTGCTGATCAACAAACCATACAATTTCGTATGTTAAATTCTTCTAAAGGCCCAGCCGTTATTTCGCCACGAGCACAAATTGATCGAAAAGCTTATCAAGCAGAAATTAAAGAGCGCCTAGAAAAACAAGAAAATCTATTTTTAATACAATCTGAAATAGTAGATTTAATTTATCAAAATGATCAATCAGGTAAATCTCAAGTTATTGGAGTCATTGCTAAAGATGGTATGCATTATTCTGCTCAAAAAGTAATTGTGGCAACAGGTACTTTTTTAAATAGCAAGATTATTATTGGCGATGCTGTCCTAGATAGTGGACCTGATGGTTTATCAGCTGCAATTGGTCTAAGTGATGCTTTACGCGAATTAAAAATACCAATAAAGAGATTTAAGACAGGGACACCAGTTCGTGTAAATGCGAGGTCTTTAGATTTTTCTGAATGTGAAGCTCAAAGTTCGGATGAGGTAATCTTGCCCTTTAGTTTTGAAAATGATGAAAATCCTAATTGGCAAATAAAAGCAGATTTACCTTGTTATATGACTTGGACAAGCAGTGAAACAAAGAAACTTATACTTGATAATATTGACCGCTCACCTTTATTTAGCGGTGTTATCAAAGGTGTGGGACCGCGTTATTGTCCTTCACTTGAAGATAAATTTGTTAAGTTTCCAAAACATGAAACACATCATGTATTTTTAGAACCGACAGGCCTCAATACATTAGAATATTATGCTAATGGTTTATCTAGTTCTATGCCACAAGATGTACAATATCAAATGTTAAAGACAATTAAAGGTTTAGAAAAAGCAGAAATAATGCGTATTGGTTATGCGATTGAATATGATTTAATCGAACCAACGTCTTTACATTTATCTTTAGAATCTCGTATCGTTGATAATATTTATTTTGCTGGTCAAATTAACGGTTCTTCTGGTTATGAAGAAGCCGCAGGCCAGGGCTTAATAGCAGGTATAAATGCAGCACGATCCATCGATCATTTAGAGCCCATTGTTTTAAAAAGATCGGATGCTTATATTGGCGTATTAATCGATGATCTTGTCACGAAAGGTACCGATGAACCTTATCGCATGATGACAAGTCGAGCGGAATATCGCTTGATTTTAAGACAAGATAATGCGGATCGCAGATTAACAGAACTGGGATATCAAATTGGTTTAATATCAGAAGAGAGATATGAAAAATTCCAAGCAAAAATATCAAGAATAGATCAAGAAATTTCACGATTAAAAGAAACACGCATTCCATATGAAGGCGAATTGAGTGAAATTTTAAAACAAAAAAACTCTGCTATTAAAACAGGTAATGTTAGTCTAGCTGAATTAATTAAAAGACCTGAAATACGTTATGCTGATTTAGCAAAAATTGATCCGCAAAGGCCTAAATTAAATTATGCGGATTCTTTTAGTGTAGAGGTCGAAATTAAATATGAAGGCTATATTAATGTTGAAATGGAAAGAATTGAAAAATTCAAAAAATTAGAAAATAAAAAAATACCCAATGATTTTAATTTTCAAAAAATTTCAGGTTTGCGCAATGAAGCCAAATCAAAATTAGATCAAATTAGACCACTTTCTATTGGACAAGCAAGTCGGATCTCTGGTGTTTCTCCAGCCGATATTTCTGTTTTACTGGTAGCCATAGAAGAGAGAAATCGCAAATCATAAATTGATGATTTATTAAAAACTAAAAATACATAAGATCAGATTAATTAAAAGGAAACCGATTTAAATGAAAGATGAACTCAAACAAACAGATGATTTACTAGGACTAAAAGCTGCTTTGGATAGAATTAAACAATATATTAATCCTAGTCTTTCTGAGCTGCAAGAAAAACAAGTTTTAACTTATTTTGTTCATCTTTTAGAAGTCAATCGTTATATGAATTTAACGGCGATCACAGATTATGATCAAATGATGGAATTACATCTCTTGGATAGTATTTCTGTTTTACCATATTTGCCAATTGAAGAAAATCTTCAAATAATAGATATAGGGACTGGTGCAGGTTTACCGGGTTTACCTTTGAAAATCTTTAGACCGGATTTTGTTTTAACCTTATTGGATGCAACAAAAAAACGCCTATCTTTTTTAGATGAATGTCTTCATTTAACAGGCCTTGAAGAGAAAGCAAAAACCTTACATGGCAGAGCGGAAGAAATAAGCAGACAAAAAAAATATCGCGAATCTTATGATATTGCTATTGCTAGAGCAGTGGCTTCTTTAAACGTTTTAGTAGAGTTATGTTTACCATTGGTAAAATTAAATGGGTTCTTTATTGCTATGAAAGGCAATTCAACCCAAGAGATAAAAGAAGCAGAAAAAGCAATAGAATTATTAGGTGGGGATATTGCCGATGTTATTGATTTTCAATTACCGATAAGCAAAGCATCTCGTAGCTTGATTTTAATTCAAAAAATTGAAGAAACAAAACCTAAATATCCAAGGCATGCTGCTAAAATTAAAAATATGTCTCTTTGATTGTTGCATTCTTAACTCATTTTTTATGATTCAATATCATTTCTAACCAATAGATAACCAATAGATTTTAATCATCTATTTAATTTGTGGTACCTTTTTATAATGGCTTCCATATCAAAAAGAGGCGTTTTACGTTATAATGTATATTATTATTAATAGTTAAGAGAACAAGAATTTTAGGAGGAATCAGCATTCATGGCTGAAGATAAAAATAATACAGAAAAACTTGATGCAAGAGCACTACAAGAGCAAAGAGAAGCAGAAGTTGATCAAGCTTTTCGTAATCCGGATAATGTCATTATACCTAGAGACTTAGAAATTGAAATGCGAAAATCATTCATCGATTATGCGATGAGTGTTATTACAGATCGTGCTATTCCAGATGTACGTGATGGTTTAAAACCGGTACATCGACGCATTCTATATTCCATGTTTACACAAGGTTTTACACATGATCAACCTTATAGAAAATGCGCAACTACCGTTGGTGATGTATTAGGTCGATTTCATCCACATGGTGATGCCGCAGTTTATGATAGTTTAGTTCGTTTAGCCCAGCCGTTTTCCATGCGTCATACTTTGGTTGATGGCCATGGTAACTTTGGTTCAAGGGACGGCGATCCACCAGCAGCCTATCGTTATACAGAAGCCAGATTAACTCGTTTATCTGGTGAGATGATGGCGAATATCAATAAAGATACCGTTGATTTTAGGCCGAATTTTGATGAACATCATTTAGAACCAGAGGTTTTACCAGCTCCATTCCCAAACTTACTTGTAAATGGTGCAACCGGTATTGCTGTCGGTATGGCTACCAATATTCCGCCTCATAATATGGGCGAAACCATTGATGCTTCTATTTATTTAATCGATAATCCCGATAGTGATGCGGATGATTTGATGAATATTATTCCTGGACCAGACTTTCCCACTGCTGGAATTATTATGGGGACTTCGGGTATTCGTTCAACTTATCGTTCAGGCCATGGCAGAATTGTTGTACGTGCCAAAACTGAAATAGAAGAAATGCGCAATAATAGATATCGTATTCTCGTTCATGAATTACCCTATATGGTCAATAAAGCAAGATTAATTGAACGCATAGCGGACTTAATGAAAGATAAACGAATTGAAGGCATTTCGGATGTTCGCGATGAATCTGACAGAAATCAAGAAGTTAGAATTGTCATTGAATTAAAAAGAGATGCAACACCAAGTGTTGTTCTCAATCAATTATTTCGAAATACACAAATGCAAGATACCTTCAGTGCTAATCTCTTAACTTTAGTCAATGATGAAGAAAATCATTATGTTCCTAAAATTGTTAACTTAGTTGAGGCTTTGCAATATTTCATAGATTTTAGACGCGAAATTATAACAAGGCGCACCAAATTTGATTTGGAAAAAGCCGAGGCGAGAAAACATATCGTTGAAGGCTTACAATTAGCCATTGATCATATCGATGAAGTCATTAGCATCATCAGAGCTTCAGCCAATGAAACCGTAGCTAAACAAAATTTAATAGAACGTTTCGAATTATCTGAA
>LFRM01089998.1_pt2 | contig 10049 bp, 9 predicted proteins | sample 618341 | NCBI WGS metagenome assembly LFRM01 (sample SAMN03654438, study PRJNA283298) | anaerobic digester metagenome | isolation source: pool of bioreactors CSTR01a, CSTR02a, and CSTR03a thermophilic anaerobic... | place: Denmark: Kgs. Lyngby | collected 2014-05-21 | reverse complement strand
CCGACCGCATCATCTAAGTCTTTAGCATCTTCTCCATCTATGGTCATAATCATTTTTTCCCGTAAATTTCGTCGTCTCTTTATCTCATCTTCTGGTATGGTTTCAGAAATTTGATCAGTGAAGTTCATAACTTCAGGAGAGAATGACTCTGGTAAACCATATTTTTTTACCACTGTGAGGATATCTACACCCTTGTCCCCTTTTTTTCCTAAAATCTCCGTTATTAGGCCTTCAGGATTTTTACCTTTTACTGGCCACTTGGTAATTTCGACTACCACCACATCTCCGTTTTCAGCATGGTTACGAAATTTCTTACCTATGAAGATATCTGTATTTAGCTTTTGATCTTCTGGGCTAACAAAACCAAAGGATTTAGCCTGTTCATATACTCCAATAATTTGATTGTTTTTACGCGTTAATACACGTATAATTTCACCCTCAGCTCTTTTAGTGGCTGCTGTCTCTCTTAAAACTTGAGCCTGAACGATATCACCATTCATGGCATCTTTCATAGCATTTTCAGGAATAAAAATATCCCCTAACTCTTTGTCTCTTAACAAAAAGCCAAATCCTCTTTTATTAACATCAAGCCTTCCCATATATACACCGTATCTCTCGGGTAAAACAAGTTTGCCTTTTTTAATCTCTAAAAGTTTCCCCTCATCGATTAACTCTCTAACATCTCTTGTAAGCTCTACTTTTTCTATTTCAGAAAGTTTCCATAAATTTGAAACTTCTTCGATATTTAAAGGCTTATATTGGGGGCTGATAATCATTTCTAATATTTTTTCTCTTTGCATGTTTTCCTCCTCTTACTATTTTCGCTTGTATATCTATTATACCGTTCTTATTCTTTTATAATCTCACTAAGAAATAAAAGAACCTCATCCTTAAATTTTTCATGAATAGGTAATTCAGGATTGGTGTAGGTGCTCATATTTTCTTCTTTGTCAGATGTTACGTGTTTTAGCACATGATTCATACCTGACACGATGACTAGTTTAGAATGTGGTATTTCTTGATGAAGTAACTTCCCATGTGATTCATTAATGTTAATATCTCGATTGCCATGAATAATTAAGGTGGGTACTTCTACTTGTCTCGCAATCTCTATGGGAATAAAGTCAAACAGCGAAATCAAATAGGGTTGAACTGAAGGTCTAAATAAATCAAACAGTGCAAAAGGAACACGTGTCACCATATTCCCAATTTTTAATTCTTCAATTATCGGTATACTCAGTTCGTAAAGCTCCTCACTCTGAGCTTGTAATCGCTCTAATATCACTTGGTCAGCAGGTATCGCTATGGCGGCCACGCTAATTAAAGCATCAATTTCCTCAGACATTATGCTGACCTGGGATGCAATCAATGCCCCTTCACTGTGGCCAAATAATACGATTCGTTTAAATCTTGGGTCTTTGCTATATTTTTCCACCCATTTAACAACATCGTCCACAGAATTGTGAAAATCAATATCACTCTCAGTGTTTATTATTTCACTACTTTCGCCCACTCCTCTTTTATCATATCGAAGAGTATAGTAACCCTCATCTGCCAAAAATTCTGAAATCATCAGCAAATTATTTGTGTTGAAAGTCGGCTTAATATTTCCATTTAAATCCATGCGTCCCGAACCTGGTACTATAATAATCAACGTTTCATGATCTTTTTCAATGGGGTGCATCAATCGTCCTTTAATGACGCCTTCTTGAAAAGAGAGTGTCGATAATTCTTGTTGGTATTTAATATCTATAGTTTCTATCTCAGTTTTCTTATCGCTGCACGATCCAAGAAACACCAGAAAAAGTGCGCATAACATACACAATCTCTTTTTCATGAGAAATCCCCTTCCAAGATTAGGCGTAAAGTAAAAAGGCTGCCTAAAAAAGGCAGCACAAATTGATTATACAATATTCATAGCAATGGTATTCACTGCAAACAAAATTGCCACCACTACAGTAAGCTTTTTCATGAATGCTTCTCCAGTACGGGCTCGGTTCTTACTAAAGAATGAATCCTGACTACTACCACCAGTTAACCCCTTTAGTCCATCTGATTTACTTTGCTGCATTAATACTAATACAATCATAATAATTGCTAATGCAAATTCAATAACGATTAAAACACTATTCATATGATCTCCTCCTCTATAACTAACATCTTATTTTATCATATTTTCCTTTTTTCAACAAGAGCCTCTGTTGTTTCTAACTGTCTATTCTCAGTAATCATACCATAGGTCTTAGCTTTTTAGCAAAAATATCATTAAAAAAATTCTCGTTAAAAAATATTATTCTAATCAATAAAAGAGCCAGAAGCTTATAATGCAAGCTTCTGGCTCTTGTTTATCTATTCTTGAGTCAATTAGAATTAATTAAGTCGTCATTCCCTATTTCTTTAGGTTAAAGAATCCTGAAAGTCCTCTAAATTGTGCTGATTCGTCAAGTTCTTCTTCAATTCTTAGAAGTTGGTTGTACTTAGCAACTCTTTCACTTCTTGCAGGAGCACCAGTTTTGATTTGTCCAGCATTTAATGCTACAGCTAAATCAGCGATGGTTGAATCTTCAGTTTCACCTGATCTATGAGAAATTACAGCAGTGTATCCTGCTCTGTTAGCCATTTCGATAGCATCTAAAGTTTCTGTTAGTGTACCAATTTGGTTAAGCTTAATTAGGATAGAGTTAGCAATGCCCTTATCAATTCCTGTCTTAAGTCTTTCAACGTTAGTTACAAATAGGTCATCTCCAACTAATTGTATCTTTCCACCAAGCTTGTCTGTCATGATCTTCCAACCATCCCAGTCTTCTTCGTCTAGTCCATCTTCAATGGAGATTATTGGATACTTTTCAACTAAATCTACATAGTAATCTACCATTTCTTGTGAGGATAATTTTCTTCCCTCACTAGCTAGGTCATACTTACCATCTTTATAGAATTCAGAAGCTGCTGGGTCAAGAGCGATATACATATCTTTTCCTGGTACAAATCCAGCTTTTTCAATAGCTTCGATGATAATCTTGATTGCATCTTCATTTGAAGCAAGGTCTGGAGCAAATCCACCCTCATCACCTACTGCTGTTGCAAGACCCTTGCTGTTAAGAAGTCCCTTTAGCACATGATAAGTCTGAGAACACATCTGAAGTGCTTTTGAGAAACTCTCAGCCCCAACTGGCATAATCATGAACTCTTGAAGGTCCACATTATTATCCGCATGGGATCCACCATTAATAACGTTCATCATAGGTACTGGAAGAGTTTTCGCATTTACTCCACCGATGTACTGGTATAAAGGTAGGCCTACAGCTGCTGCTGCTGCCTTGGCTACTGCTAAGGATACGCCTAGAATAGCATTAGCTCCGAAGTTAGCTTTATTAGGGGTACCGTCTAATTCAATCATTAAGTTGTCGATCAATACTTGATCAAAAACATTAAGACCAATAATCTCTGCTGCAATTTCATTATTTACGTGCTCAACAGCTTTAAGTACTCCCTTGCCGCCATAAACGTCTTTGTCTCCATCTCTTAACTCCACTGCTTCAAACTTCCCTGTGGAAGCTCCTGAAGGTACTGCAGCCCGTCCTACGGTTCCATCTTCAAGTGTTATCTCTACCTCTACAGTAGGGAAAGCTCTGGAGTCTAAGATTTGTCTTGCAAAGATGTCTTGGATTTCTAAATATTGTTTCATGTATGAATTCCTCCTTGGAATATCGAATTTATTTTGATTTATTTTAACTATTTTGAATATGTATATTTCATTTTACTAGATTAGTAGACTATTTCCAGTCATTTCCGCTGGAATTTCTATTCCCATTTCTTCAAGCATGGTAGGAGCTAGGTCAGCTAACTTTCCACCTTCAGCAAGTTTCTTCTTAGGATTATTAGTCACATAGATTAGAGGCACTGGATTAGTAGTATGAGCGGTCATTGGACCACCTGTTACGTAATCAATTAGCTGCTCTGCATTTCCGTGATCCGCAGTAATAAATACTGTACCATCTTTTTCAAGCACTTTATCTATTACTGTTTTCATTAACCTATCCACATCTTCAAGGGCTTCTACTACTGCTTTCATGATTCCCGTATGACCTACCATATCTGGGTTAGCATAGTTAAGAATAACCATACCATAATCTATCTCATCCATAGCCGCTGTAACTTTTTCTGTAATACCCGCTGCACTCATTTCAGGTTTAAGATCATAGGTAGCTACCTTAGGTGATGCTACAAGAATCCGATCTTCTCCCTGGTTTGGAATTTCCACTCCACCATTAAAGAAGAATGTAACATGGGCATATTTCTCAGTTTCGGCAATTCTTAATTGCTTGATGCCTTGATCAGCCACATATTTCCCCAACATATTGGTGAAATCAGTAGGATGATAAGCAACACTAACTCCTTCAAGAGTCTTATCGTATTGCGTCATGGTCACGTAGGTAAGGTTTAGTTTTTTTCTTTCAAAACCAGCAAATACCTCATCATTTAAAGCTCTGGTCATTTCTCGTCCTCGGTCTGGTCTAAAGTTGAAGAAGATCACTGAGTCCCCATCCTTGATGGTGGCTGTGGGATGCCCCTCTTCTCCAATGACTGTTGGAACGATAAATTCATCAGTAATATCATTCTTATAAGATTCATCCATGGTTGAAACCGCAGTTTTACCATAATTTCCTTTACCATGAACTAGTACATCATAAGCTTGCTCAATTCTTTCCCAGCGATTATCTCGATCCATAGCATAATATCTTCCGCTAAGGGAGGCTATTTTTCCTGCACCAATGTCTTTGAATGCTTCTTCAAGCTCTTGGACAAAATCAATGCCTGATGTAGGAGATACGTCTCTTCCATCCATAAAACCATGGACATAAATCCGATTCAAGCCTTTGTCTTTAGCTAATTTCACAAGAGCTTTAATGTGATCTATATGAGAATGCACTCCACCGTTTGATAATAGTCCTAAAAGATGGAGATCTCCTCCATTTTCTAAGGCTTTGTCTACCGCCAGGTTAAGATTCTCATTTTGAAAGAAATTTCCCGTCTTGATTTCGTGGGTAATTTTCGTTAGTTCCTGGAATATTATTCTTCCAGCACCAATATTCATGTGACCTACCTCAGAATTTCCCATCTGTCCCTCAGGAAGTCCCACAGCCAGCCCTGAAGCTTCTATAGTGGTATGGGGATAATTATTCCAATAGTGATCAAAGTTTGGTTGATTAGCTGCCTTTACGGCGTTGCCTTCCACTTTGTCTGTCAAGCCTAATCCATCAAGGATCATCAGCATTACAGGTTTTTTCATTAAAATTCCTCCATTTTTATCTGTCTACCTATTTGGTCTCCTTCTGGAGGCACCTAAGGTTCTAAAAGTTTACGATTTTTGAGAAGTCATCAGCCTTTAGACTGGCTCCACCAACTAATGCTCCATCAATATCAGACATTCCCATTTGCTCTTTAATAGTATCAGGTTTAACAGAACCACCGTATTGAATTCGAACGGCACTGGCAATTCCTGCTCCATAAAGCTCACTAATCATGTGTCTAATCTGGGAGATAGTTTCATTAGCTTCTTCACTGGTCGCTGTCTTTCCAGTACCAATAGCCCAGATAGGCTCATAAGCAATTACTGTATTTTTCGCATCATCAGGACTAATTTCTAAGAAAGCCTTGTTGACTTGATTTTCAATAATTTGTTTTGTAGTACCAGCTTCTCTCTGTTCAAGGCTCTCACCTACACAAAGAATTGGTTTAAGACCATGACGATAAGCTGCCTTAAGTTTAAGATTTACAGTTTCATCGGTTTCATTGAAGTATTGTCTTCTCTCTGAGTGACCGATAATTACATATTCTACCCCTAAATCTGTTAGCATTTCCGGGGCAATTTCCCCTGTAAAAGCTCCTTTTTCTTCATAGTGCATATTTTGAGCACCTACATGAACATTGGTTCCTTTAAGTTCTTTGACTAAAGCCGGTAGTTGAAGATAAGGTGCACAGATAACAACATCTGCTTTTGCATCCTTAACCAAGCCCTTTAACTCATGGGCTACTTTTACCGCTTCATCTATTTTATAATGCATTTTCCAGTTTCCTGCAATAATAGGTTTACGCATAATTTTCCTCCTTATTTATCATCAAGAGCATCAATTCCTGGAAGAATTTTTCCTTCTAAGAATTCAAGAGATGCTCCGCCACCTGTGGAAATATGAGACATATCGTCTCCAAATCCTAAGATGTTTACAGCTGCTGCACTATCTCCTCCACCAATAACGGTGGTGGCATCAGATTCCGCCATGGCTTTAGCCACTGCAATAGTACCTTTTGCAAAGTTATCAAATTCGAATACACCCATAGGCCCATTCCAAATGACAGTTTTTGCATCTTTAATAGCTTCAGCATAATTTTTAGCAGTTTTAGGCCCGATATCTAGTCCCATGAAGCCATCTTTTATATTTTGATCTTCCGTTACTATAGGCTCTGCATCTGCCGAGAACTTATCACCTACCACATTGTCTACTGGTAGAAGTAGTTTTACATTCTTTTCCTTAGCTTTTGCAATCATTTCCTTAGCATAGCTAACACGGTCTTCTTCTAATAAAGAAGTCCCTACAGTATATCCTTGAGATTTCAAGAAAGTGTAACTCATTCCTCCACCAATAATTAAGGTATCTACCTTATCTAGTAGAGAATTAATCACATTAATCTTATCTGAAACCTTAGCTCCACCTAAAATAGCGACAAAAGGTCTTTCTGGATTATTTACAGCTTCACCTAAGAACTTAAGCTCTTTGTTAATCAGATATCCTGCTACTGATGAGTCCATGAACTTTGTTACCCCTTCTGTGGAAGAGTGAGCTCTATGGGCTGTACCAAACGCATCATTGACAAACATATCAGCTAGAGAAGCTAGATCCTTGGAGAAAGCTTCACCATTCTTTGTTTCTTCTGCTCTGAATCTTGTGTTTTCAAGTAGAACAACGTCTCCGTTACTCATCTTATTCACAGCTTTCTTAGCATTTTCACCCACCACCACGTCATCTGCTGCAAAGACTACTTCTTTGCCTAAAAGCTCAGATAATCTTTTCGCTACAGGGGCTAGGGAAAACTTCTCTTCAGGACCTTTTGGTTTACCTAAATGAGAACAAAGAATAACTTTAGCATTATGGTCGATTAAATATTTAATTGTAGGAAGAGCACCCAATATACGATTTTCATCAGTGATCTTTCCTTCTTTCAACGGCACGTTGAAGTCACATCGAACTAAGACTTTTTTTCCATCCACTTGGACATCTTCTACGGTTTTCTTGTTATAGCTCATTATTTTCACCTCTAACTTATTTTTCCTTAGAAAAGGTCTGGCCATATAGCCAAAACTATTAGACCAGACCTTATGATATTAATTCTTACTTAGCGTCTACTTTAGCAGCATAAGCCAGAAGATCAACTAACTTGTTGGAATAACCCCATTCGTTGTCATACCATGTCACAAGCTTAACAAAATTGTCATTAAGAGCAATTCCTGCTGATGCATCAAAGATACTTGTTCTTGGATCATGAATAAAGTCTGTGGAAACTACAGCATCTTCTGTATATCCAAGAATTCCCTTCATTGGTCCTTCTGAAGCAGCCTTTACAGCTTTCTTAATGTCTTCATAACTAGCCGCTTTTTCAAGTCTAACCGTTAAGTCAACAACAGATACATTAATGGTAGGAACTCTAAATGCCATACCTGTAAGCTTACCGTTTAATTCTGGAATAACTTTACCTACTGCCTTAGCAGCTCCTGTTGATGATGGGATAATGTTTGCTGCTGCAGCTCTCCCGCCTCTCCAGTCCTTCTTTGAAGGTCCGTCAACTGTTTTCTGAGTAGCTGTGGTTGCATGAACTGTAGTCATAAGCCCTTCAAGAATTCCAAAGTTATCATTAATAACCTTAGCTAAAGGTGCAAGACAGTTTGTTGTACATGAAGCATTGGAAATAACATTCATGTCTTTAGTGTACTTTTCTTCATTAACACCCATTACAAACATTGGTGCGTCTGCTGAAGGTGCTGAAATTACAACTTTCTTAGCTCCACCCTTTAAGTGAGCAGAAGCCTTTTCAATTGTTGTGTAAACACCGGTACATTCCATGATGTATTCAGCATTAACACTCTTCCAATTAATGTTAGCAGCATCCATCTCAGCAAATACTTTAACCTTTTCACCGTTTACAACGATGGATTGGTTATCGTGATCTACTTCAACAGTACCTTCAAAACGCCCGTGTACTGAGTCATACTTAAGCATATACACCATATAATCTAAGTCGATGAATGGGTCATTAATCCCCACTACTCTTACGTCCTTGTTCTCTAGAGCTGCTCTAAAAGCAAGTCTACCAATTCTACCAAATCCATTTACTCCAACTAATACTTGTGCCATTTGTTGAATCTCCTCCTAAAATTTGTTTATTTTATATAAAACTCATAAATTATGAGATTTTAATATCGTAACGATTCTTCTTGCCGCGCCTTCATCCGTAATGAGGACGGCATTTTCATTTTTAAGCCTCACCGCTTCTATGGCTTCCGCCTTGGATGAGCCTCCAGTAGCTGCTATGACATGTTCCACGTTAATGAAATCATCTAAGCTTATACCCACTGAACTAATTTTCTTAACAATTTTACCTTTTTCACCGAAATAGGTTCCAAAGGCTTCTCCCACCGCACCTTGTGCGATAAGTTCATTGATTTTTCCTTGTGAAAGCCCTCTTCGCATTGCCATCTTATCAGCTCTACCAATACCAAGAATTAAAATTTGGGTTTTTCTGATATGATCTACCACATCTTTTATTTCTTTTTCTCTAAGCAGTACTTCGAAAGATTCTGTACTAAGATTATCAGGAACATTAAGCAGTTTATATGTAGCTCCCATTTTCTCAGCCAAGGCTGCTACCAAGTTGTTAGACTGAATATCTATGATTCTCCCCAGACTTCCTCTGGCGGGAACAATAAGATTATCGGTGAAATCCATTCTTGGAAAGCTTTGTACAATTTCTTTAATAGTACTTCCACCTGTCAAAGCTATGGTATCTCCATGTTTAATCACACTTGATAAATAAAGTGCTGCTGCACTTCCAATTTCTCTTTGCACATTTTCATCTTCATCAGAATCCCCAGGGACTACAATAATCTTCTTGTACCCCAGTTCTTTCTTTAGAATTTCTTCCATGTGATCAAGACCTTTAATCTCTGACACAAATCCTCTAAGATTATTAAGCATATTCATGCCTTCTTCAGTCAAACTAACTCCCGGAACAGATACAGAAATAAACCCTAAGGATTTTAGAAAATCCAAATCGCCTCTTACCATTCTTTCTGCCAGATTTAGTTTTTGTGAAAGGGTTCGTCGTCCTATGGGCTGATGATTGAAGATAGTTCTTAAAATATTGTATCTTCTTTCGAGTAGAGCGGTGGCTTCTGGAATAATTTTCTGTTGAATTTTTAAAAAATTATTCAAAAATCAATCACCCCTTAATATTTTGTCCCACTTAACACGCATTTGTCCCACAAATCTATTATACCTCATCTAGACTAATTTTAAAATAGATATATTTAAAAACTTTACCCTATAGTGTAAACAAATCATTAATTCTCCCTCGCAATTGTTAATATTTGAACACTGTGAATTTTCTGATATATGCCAACTCTATTCTTGTTATTTCTTTGTATTTTAAATCAACATTATCTTCATTATGGTATAATCATTAATTAATGAAAGAAGTTTTAATTTAGAAGGGTTTTAATCCCTTTAACCATATTGGAGGTTATTATGGACAGTACAAATAGCAAAAAAACAAAAACCACTATTATCATTTTCGGTGGTACAGGTGATTTAACTCACCGCAAACTTATTCCTGCCCTTTTTCAACTATATCAAAATGATTTCCTCACTCCTGATTTCTCTGTGATTTCCATCGGCCGTAGAGATAAGGACACCCCTGAATATCGAAATGATATTCTTGACTCTTCAAAGAGGTTCTCCACAAAAGGTTTGGATGAAGAAAAATTTGAGTACTTTAGT
>LFRM01263465.1_pt1 | contig 10050 bp, 7 predicted proteins | sample 618341 | NCBI WGS metagenome assembly LFRM01 (sample SAMN03654438, study PRJNA283298) | anaerobic digester metagenome | isolation source: pool of bioreactors CSTR01a, CSTR02a, and CSTR03a thermophilic anaerobic... | place: Denmark: Kgs. Lyngby | collected 2014-05-21 | reverse complement strand
AGAATAAATAAGAGGTCTACCTAAAAAGGTATACCTCTTATTATTTGTTTCATTATTGAATTAAGATTTGTTTGCAATATGCATACTTCTATTATTTGTTGATCTGTGCAGCAACTTCTGCAGCAAAGTCTTCTTCTTTCTTTTCGAGTCCCTCGCCTACTTCGTATCTTTCCATGGATACGATTTCTATACTTTTGCCAAGTTCTTCTGCTGCCTCTGCAACATACTGTTTAACGCTCTTGTCGCTATCCTTAACAAAAGATTGCTCTGTAAGGCAGACCTCTTTGAGTTCCTTCTGGATTTTGCCATCAACGATTTTATCAGCTATTTCAGGCTTCTTTCCCTCGTGGATAACAGCTTCCCTAAGAATCTCTTTTTCTTTCTCAATCCAGTCTGCTGCAACATCAGCCGCACTTACGAACTTAGGTGCCATCGATGCTATCTGCATAGCGATATCCTTACCAACCGGTTCAATTTCATTCCAAAGAGCTTCTGTCTTAAGGCCAACAATAGCTCCGATTCTTCCGCCACCGTGAATATATCCGATATACTTAACTCCATCGTCTTCCATCTTGGAGAATCTTCTGATATTCATGTTCTCACCGATTCTGGCAATTTTGTCAGTCAGAACCTCTTTAACCTTAGCTCCGTCAAGATCTCCTTCAAGGAAATCTTCAATTGTATTCTCTACCTTATCAAGAGCTTGCTTAGCAAGTCTCTCAACAAACTGTACAAACTCTTCATTCTTGGATACAAAGTCTGTCTCTGAGTTTACTTCGACCATTGCAGCCTTAGTATGATCCTCGTTAAAGTCCATTCTTACGAGTCCTTCTGCTGCAACTCTGCTTGACTTCTTCTGAGCTTTGAGAATTCCATTCTCTCTCAGCCAGTCTGCTCCTTTACTGATATCGCCATCAACAGCTACGAGTGCTTTCTTGCAGTCCATCATTCCGGAACCTGTCAGATCACGTAACTCTTTAACCATTTTTGCGGTTATTCCAGCCATATTTTCCTCCTTGTATTATGTGTATTACTTATTTATTTATTGTTCTTAAATCTCTGTCTCCGGAGTTTCGTCTCCATCCTCATCTTCAACATTCTCGGCAGGGGTTTCTGATGCAGGAGCTTCTTGGAAACTCTCACCCTGCTTTGATTCAATAATAGCATCTGCCATGGTACTTGTAATCAGCTTTACTGCTCTGATTGCATCGTCATTTGCAGGGATTATATAGTCAACATCATCCGGGTCACAGTTAGTATCAACCATGCCTATAACCGGAATATCGAGGATTCTTGCTTCCTTGACAGCGATTTTTTCTTTCTTAGGATCGACAACAAAAATTGCACCAGGCATTCCCTTCATATCCTTGATTCCACCAAGGTACTTTTCAAGCTTATCTGCTTCCGCAATAAGCTTCAGTGCTTCTTTTTTTGCATATTTATTGATAGTTCCATCAGCTTGCATTTCTCTGATCTCTGCGAGTCTGTCAATTCTCTTGCTGATAGTCTTATTGTTGGTTAGCATTCCGCCCAGCCATCTCTCGTTAACAAAATACATTCCACATCTCTCAGCCTCATCTTTAATAGCTGCCTGAGCCTGCTTCTTTGTTCCTACGAATAGAATAGGTTTTCCTGTTTCTGCTATTTTTCTTATGCAATCATAAGCTTTGTCAATCAGACCAAGCGTCTGCTGCAAATCGATAATATAGATTCCGTTTCTCTCTGTGAAAATATAAGGAGCCATCTTAGGGTTCCATCTTCTTGTCTGATGTCCGAAGTGAACACCTGCTTCCAATAACTGTTTCATTGATACTACTGACATTTTCTTACCTCCGGTTAAATAACATCCATTACGGAATTCGACCTTAAACCCTGAATATCGGGCACCGCAGTCAACCGTAATGTGACTAATATAAAATCTTGCGTATTTTGCACGCCCAATTATTATAAAGTTTACCTCTTACTAATGCAAGGACTTATTTAAAATATACGAAATTCTCTTAGAATTCGAGACTTACTCTTACGAAACTCTTCTCTTTTCTTTCATTATATATATTCATGTACCTATCTATATATGCATATGACAAGTGTATCTGAACAATTTGACGAGCTTACGATTCTATCGTTCGGATTCATAACCTAATATATATTTACATGCCCTGTTTTACCTTGTATTTTTTTTTATTCTTATCGTATCAGATTGTTAAATAATTGATCTGACAATATAATGTAAAAGTAATAGCGTTGGAAAGATGCCGTTACAGCATCTTCTTTATTATTGTTTATCGTATTAATACTAAGAAAGAAAGGGTTTGTACTTATGGAAAAGTTCTTCAAGCTTAAGGAACACAATACCGACGTGAGAACAGAGGTCATTGCCGGTGCGACAACGTTCCTATCGATGGTTTACATTCTTGCCGTAAATCCAAGCATCTTATCGGCAGCCGGAATGGACAGTGCATCTGTGTTCACAGCCACGGCCATCTCCGCCGCTGCAGCTACGCTTATGATAGCCTTCTATGCCAATTATCCTGTTGCTCTTGCTTCGGGTATGGGTCTCAACGCTTATTTTGCGTTTAATGTATGTCCTATGATTGGAACCGACAGACCTTGGGAAGTAGCTCTTGCAGCAATCCTGTGTGAAGGTATTCTTTTCGTTCTATTATCGTTTACAAATTTCAGAGAATCTCTTGTGAACGATATTCCGACTAACTTAAAGGCCTCCATATCCGTTGGTATCGGGCTCTTTATTGCAGTTATAGGCCTTAAGAGCTCCGGCGCTGTAACCGTAACGACTGAGGGCGGAATTGCTCTTGGCAATCTGCTTAGTGCAGCTACATGTCTGTCTATCGTAGGCATTCTGATTATCGCTTTCCTTACACATAAAGGCGCTAAAGGTGGTATTTTCTATGGAATACTTATCACTTGGCTCCTTGGAATTATTGCTCAGGCAATTGGATGGTATAAGCCGGATCCGGCAGCAGGGATTTACAGCGTATATCCTAGCTTTGCATTTTCCGGAGTGAAACTCAACTATCTATTTGCATTTGACTTCACATGGATTCGTGAAAACGCTCTTAAATTCATGGTTGTAATATTTTCTTTCCTCTATGTTGATATTTTCGATACTGCCGGAACTCTTATCGGTGTTGCTTCCAAAGGCGAATTACTGGATGAAGATGGCAATCTGCCTCGTGCAAAGGAAGCCCTCCTCTCCGACGCCGTTGGAACATGTGTCGGTGCATGCCTTGGAACCTCCACAGTTACTTCTTTTGTCGAATCATCAGCAGGAGTAGCCGTAGGCGGTAGGACTGGTCTTACATCGGTTGTAACAGGTCTACTCTTCATCGTATCTCTTGTTCTGTCACCGCTATTCCTATCTGTACCTGCCTTTGCAACAACACCGGCTCTTGTGTATGTAGGTTACCTTATGATGACACAGATCAAAAATGTTAAGTTTGAGGATGCTCCAATGTCCGATATTATCTCAGCTTTCCTTGCCATCATAATGATGCCTTTCACATCATCAATAGCTAATGGCATCATGTTCGGTATGCTTTCCTTCATTATATTAAGAGTCCTTGAAGGTAGAATTAAGGATATCAAGCCTGTAATGTGGATTTCCGGACTTTTGTTTATTACCTATATATTCGTCGGTTAAGCTTCAGACACAGGTATCAATAAGGTTTGATATAAAAGATTTTAAAAATCTATATTATAAAAGCTTCCGGCAGGAGAAGATTCTCTTGCCGGATATTTTATTTCGATAATGTTATTTCCCTAATCTTATAATTTAATTATTTTTCTTTGCATAATATTATCTTTTAATTATTTTTCTTCGTTCAATATCGCCCTCGCATCTCTCACAATGCCTTGTATATTTTCTCTCTTAACAAGATTAGTTCCACTTTCTATCCTATCTTGCATTTTTCTTGCTTCGCTCTGAGAATCTTTTGTGCTGCCCGATATAAGAACTTTTTTCATCACATACATGAGAAGTTTGTCCAAGCCGGTTATATTCATCGGATTGTAGGATCCTTCCAGTATATATAGGAGCACTCTATTGTCATTCCTTGGGTCGATTTTTCCTATACTGAAGTTCCATACCTGCATATAATTCTCAGCAGACGGATATGCAATTCCTACACCAAAAACTACAAGTTTCTGTAATATTTCTTCATGGAGATATTTGCTGAATTTGTCAAAGTTGACTATACCGCTTCCTCTTATCCATCCCCCATATATTATACAGTCGTACTCATATAAATTGATTTTCTCAATTTCTTCGAATGAAACAGCCTCACAGTCAAGATCTTCTGCTATCCACTCCGCATATCGCTTTGTACTCCCTCTTTTTGACGAAAATATTACTATAACTTTCTTCATATTATATATATCCTTATTTTAACGTGAACTTTATTAACGATTAGTTTTTTATATTATCTTCACCCAGTAATTTGATAAGCTTTTCCTTGAGTTCATCCGTAAAATTCACTCTGCTATCCTTGCCGGCTTTCACGACGTTACCTTGTGGCAGATATACAAACACATCTCTGTCACCGGGATAAAGAGAGAACATATCTGTCAATCTCATAAGTATTCCTTTATTATCCCCGTGTGCTTGCAGGACATCTTCTGTAACCCTTAGTTTAATTGGCTCACAAAAACTTTCTTGTGAAGGTGACGACTGTCTTTGAACCCGCATATTACGAAAATCTTCGTTTTTGTTTCGACCATAGAAAACAGCTGTTTCTTTCTTTAGCTCACCTATTCTGTCTATAGACACTATATCGTCAATCAGCAGCTCCGCCTCGCTTTCGTCTTTAAAGCTTACCTTACCTGACACTCCAATTATAGAGTCATTACTTATAAGCTGACGCCTTTTCGCATAAACCTTAGGAAAGGCCACCATACTTATAATCCCCTCAAAATCTTCAAGATCCAGTCTTGCCATTTCTTGAGATCTTCTCGTAATAATAGTTTTAACTCCCGAGACCAAGCCCGCCATTACTACTGTGTCACCATCATTAAACTTTGAAGTATTCACGGTAATTTTTTCATCTTCCCCGTCTAAAGAGGAAAATTCATCGCCGGCTGCTATCAAGTCATTTGATGTTGCCGTTATGTTGTTCTCAACAAGACTCTTGTAGTCATCGAGAGGGTGACCGGATAAATATACTCCTATCATTTCTTTCTCCATGAACATCAACTCTCCCTTGCTAAAATTTTCTACCCTTGGCAAAGGTGGAGTTGCTTTGACCGAATCTTTAAAATCATCTATCTGAAAAAGACTCATCTGATTGGCGTCTGTCGTCCTTGCAACCTTCTGCGCTCTTTGTACAGCTTCATCACTTATAGCCATCAAAACTGCCCTATTGGGATTGATGTCATCAAATGCGCCCGCTCGTATAAGAGATTCTATTGCCTTACGATTCAGTTCTTTGGCATCAACAACTCCGATTAACTCATAGAAATCACAGGTTTCGCAAACCGCTTCTCTGGCTTTAATCAATGCCTCGATAATTCCTATTCCTACGTTCTTAACACATAGAAGACCGAATCTTATTTTTCCATCTTCAACGCTGTAATTCGCTTGACTCTTCATCACCGAAGGGGGAAGAAGCTCGACTCCCATATCTCTGCAATTTCTGACATAATCAGCAGTATGTTTTGCATCACCCGCAACACTTGTCATAAGAGCCGCCATAAACTCTACAGGGTAATGACATTTTAAGTATGCTGTTTCATACGAAATTACAGCGTACGCAGCCGCATGCGACTTATTGAATGCGTAGGCAGCAAAGGTAACCATATCTTCAAATATAGCTTCGGCTGCTTTCTTTTCAATCCCATTTGCAATGCACCCTCTGATTGCAGGTGTACCATCAGAATCGTCTTTGCCATAGATGAAATACTCTTTTTCCTCAAGCATAACATCCATCTTTTTCTTGCTCATAGCACGGCGAACGAGATCTGATCTGCCGAAGGAATATCCTCCCAATTCTCTAACTATCTGCATTACCTGTTCTTGATATATCAAGCATCCATATGTAACACCAAGGATTGATTCAAGATTCGGATCGATATACTGAATGTTTTCAGGATTTTTCTTATTCTCAATATACTTTGGAATTGAGTCCATAGGTCCGGGCCTATAAAGGGCAATTCCTGCCACAACATCCTCAAAGCATGACGGTTTAAGATTTCTCATGAAGTCCGTCATTCCACCGCTCTCAAGCTGAAACACTCCCTTGGTATTCCCATCCGCAATCATCTTGTATACTTCAGGGTCATCATATCCGAGCTGAGACCAATCAATATGAGCACCATGATTTTCTTCAATCATTTTGAGGGCATCTCGAATAACGGTAAGGTTTCTTAGTCCGAGAAAATCCATCTTAAGGAGGCCCAGCTCCTCAATTGTAGTCATGTTGAATTGTGTAGCCACACCCTTATCCGATGAATAAAGCGGAACATACTCATCTAGCGGAAGCTTGGAAATAACAATTCCCGCTGCATGTGTAGAGGCATGTCTTGGCAAGCCTTCCAGCGCTATGGATGTATCAAGAATTTGTTTGACCATAGGCTCTCTTTCGTAACGTTCTCTTAAGTCACGATTGATATCCATTGCCTTTGCTATTGTCATTCCAAGCTCATTGGGTATTGCTTTTGCTATTTCATCGCCCTCTGCATATGTAGCATTGAGAGCCCTTGCAACATCACGAACTGCTGCTTTTGCCTTGAGTGTTCCGAATGTAATGATTTGAGAAACTTTATTCTTACCATACTTTTCAATTACATAATCAATAACCTCCTGCCTTCTTTCTATACAGAAATCTATATCTATATCAGGCATACTGATTCTCTCCGGATTAAGGAATCTCTCAAAAATTAGGTTATACTTAATAGGATCAATCTCTGTAATATCGAGGCTGTACGCAACAATACTGCCTGCTGCTGAACCTCTACCCGGTCCTACCATGATTCCTTTCTTCTTTGCAAAGTCTATAAAATCCCAAACAATCAGAAAGTATTCGACATATCCCATATTTTCGATAACACTCAGCTCGGTCTCAAGTCTTTCTCTATACACGCTATTGGTATCCATAGCTGATTTTCCATATCGCCTAACCAAACCATCGTAACAAAGCTTCCTAAGATATTCTTCTCCAGTCATATCTGTAGGCACCTCATATTCGGGCAGATGGTACTCACCAAATTTAAAATCAACATTGCATCTGTCAGCAATTTCTTGTGTTCGATAGACTGCATCAACATTATCCGGGAACAATTCTATCATTTCCTGTTCTGACTTCAGGTAAAACTCATCGTTTTCAAATCTCATCCTATTTTCATCATCTACGGATGTTTGAGTCTGAACACACATCAGTATATCTTGTGCCTTTGCATCTTCACGCCTTATGTAATGTGAATCATTAGTTGCAACAAGGGGCACTCCTATATCCTTAGAAAGTTTGTTAAGCCCCTCCATTACTTTTTCATCCTCACTTAGATAATGATTTTGTATCTCTAAGAAGAAGTTGCCTTCACCAAATATTTCTAGATATTCCAAAGCCTCTCTTCTTGCCCCATCATAGTCATTATTGATCAGAAACCTGGAAACATTACCTGCCAGGCATCCTGAAAGACATATAATTCCTTCGCTATGTTGTCTCATCAGTTCCTTATCAACTCTCGGCTTAAAATAGAAGCCGTCAGTATAACTTGTTGACACCATTTTAACGAGACTTCTATACCCCGTCTGATTTTCCGCCAGTAATATAAGATGTCCGGAGTATCTGTCTTTATCAATATCTTTGTCTTGGAGCGTTCTTGCAGCGACATAGACTTCACAACCGATAATGGGCTTAATTCCTACCTTCTTGCAAGACTTGTAGAAATCAATTACGCCAAACATCTGACCGTGATCAGTAATAGCCAGTGCATTCATTCCAAGGCTTTTGGCATATTCTGGTAATTCTGATATCCTCGACATCCCGTCGAGCAAGCTATATTCTGTATGTAGATGAAGATGTGTAAACATTTATATAATATCCCTGTTTCTTTGTTGTCCTCTATATAGGTAATCTCATGGCTTATTTCAAATTAAATGAATTATACCACAAATAGTTTATCTCTCCGTACTTCACAAAATTATCACATTCCTATTGACTAATTCTTGACAATACTTTAGAATATACACGTACAAGGTAGGAGACTTGATCGGGGAAGGTCTCTACTAATTAAAACGGTAATATCAGTAATTATAATTTATGGAGGTTATTATTATGTTGATGGCACTCAAAGGACTATGCGTTGTGGGCATGATCCTAAACGTTGTTCTCGTACTTACGCAGAACAAGAAAAACTTGCAAACCGAAGAAGGTAAAGCTAATTGGGAATTTGGAAAAAAGCACTGGGTTTATAACTCAATCGTTGGTTTCATAGCTAACTTCTTTGACACTCTGGGAATAGGTTCATTTGCAACATCATCAGCAATGTTCAAGTTTGGTAAGTCAATTCATGACGTTGACATTCCTGGAACTCTGAACGTAGGTGACACATTCCCTGTTTGTCTCGAAGCATTCCTTTTCTTTGGATTCGTAGAAGTTGAAACAATCACTCTGCTTCTCATGCTGGCAGCTGCAATTGTTGGTTCCATCGTAGGTGCAAAATTTGTAAACAACCTGAACGCACAGGGAGTAAGAGTTGCGATGGGTATTGGACTCTTCATCCTTGGTGTTGTTATGGCACTAAGACAGCTCGGCGTTGGACCTTTTGGTGTTTCTGGAGAAGCTCTTGCTCTTACAGGTGCTAAGCTCATCATTGGTGTTGTTATGAACTTCATCCTTGGCGGACTTATGTGCATCGGAGTTGGACTCTACGCACCATGTATCGCTCTTGTATCCGTACTTGGGATGAATATTGGAGCTGCATTCCCTATCATGATGGGATCATGCGCATTCCTGATGGCATTTGGTAACGGACCTCAGTTCGTTAAAGCTAACAGATATGACATGGTTTGTACTCTCTGTCAGATGATAGCCGGAGCAGTCGGCGTACTTGTTGCTTACTTCGTAGTTAAGTCAATGCCACTCGATATTCTGTTCTGGGTTGTACTCGTAGTAGTATTTATCACATCAATCATGTTCTTCCGTGACTACGCAAAGGCAAAGAAAGCATAAGCACGTAATCGAAAAAATTGAATTCAAGTTGTATAGACATATTTGAACAATATAAAAAGGAGGCTCCCGAGCCTCCTTTTTAATTGCTTTATTAATCTATTATCTCCTACGAACAGGTTTAAGACTCTGTTAAGAATATTGATTCTACAAGAGGTCTGAGGTTATCCGGGTCCATTCCATCATACCCTTTTTCAAATCTCTCTTTCATAATATGCATATCCTCTTCGGTCAATCCTTCATACATAGTTGAGGACATCGCATAAAGTGAGGCTTTATCTACCGACTTCAGGTTGCTAGGATCATATTTTCCGGCCAGATAGAAGAATTTTAAAACATCATTATTACAAGAATTCTGCTGCCGTAGCCTATTGATATACATTTCTGATTCGGCTGGTCCTATTCCAACTCCAACTATATACAGATTCTTATCCTTCAAATTAAAGTTGTCATAGTTCTGCCTTAACATCATAAGCCTTGTAATCTCTCCCGCTCTGATCCATCCCATGAATATAACTGTCTTATATAGCGACACATAAGCAAGATTTTTGCGATTATAGTTAACAACATCGCAATCAAGCACATCACTCAGCCAAGCAGCATATTGCATCGTCGCACCATTACTTGAGTTATAGACTATAATTGTATCCGATTCTCCTCGTTCTGCCATAGCATCCGCTCTTCGCATAGCTGCTTTTCTGTTAGGATTTTTCACAGATTCCATCCTCCCTTTGGATTATAGAAGGCCTCTCTCTTTCTTAAGCATAGAGATTTTTAGCCTCTTGATACATTCTCTGACGTCATCATCTGTATAGTTATTCTCGCCTACAATATTAGATTCAATACCTTCAGGATTCTTATTGAAGTC
>LFRM01090168.1_pt1 | contig 10051 bp, 11 predicted proteins | sample 618341 | NCBI WGS metagenome assembly LFRM01 (sample SAMN03654438, study PRJNA283298) | anaerobic digester metagenome | isolation source: pool of bioreactors CSTR01a, CSTR02a, and CSTR03a thermophilic anaerobic... | place: Denmark: Kgs. Lyngby | collected 2014-05-21 | reverse complement strand
GGTTCAATTCCTGTTACCTGCACCAAGAAGTAATAAAACCCTTATATTAAGGGTTTTTCTTATGATTTAAGTTTATCTTAAAATATTCTTGCCTAAATTTTGTAGTTCTAATTCTATTTTTAAATTTTCAAGTGCTTTTCCATATCGTTTAACTATATCAGAATCATTTTCTTCTATAGGAACTGAATTATATATTTCTTCAAAATACCATAATTGTTTATCGATTCCTCTTTTAAAATGGTTGAAAACTGATATCCCCTGAATTTTTAATTCATTTGTTAAATCTTCTATATTATATATTTTATCAGCCAGAATAACAACAGATTCATTTAAAGAAGAATTTTTAACCATATTTATAGTGTGCATTTTTCTTTCTTCCCAAGATAAGCTTTTATCTGGTTCTGATGCATTACTAACTAATTTTGCTATATTTTTATTAAATAAGCTCTCTAATTCTTCTAAAGTGGTTTGGGTATCTTCAACAGTATCATGTAAATATCCTGCTGATATAATATCATCATCATAACCAAAATCTTCTAATAAATCACCTACTGCAAGTGGATGATAAATCATTGGTTTACCATTAGATTTTCTAATTTGATTATAATGTGCCTTTATTGCATATTTTTTTGCTAAGTCTTTTATACTCATTTAGCATACTCCTTTATTGCATTGAAATTATTTCAATACTTTTTTACAGTTATTATGATTTATTGCTATAAGTTTATTTATACTATATACTTTTTTTAATTTTATTGCAAATGCTTTTTATGCATTAGTTAATTTTTACTCTTTATAGATTAAATCATAACATTTAAAATTTCATTCTTGCTATTAAAAGCTATTTATGATAGACTTTACTAGCTCATTTAGTTATGCCTTTTTATAAGGATGTTTACTTAATATAACTCTTTTAAATAAGTATACAAAAATCTAAAACTTACTTTGATAATAACTTAAAAGAGTATTAATTATATAAACACTATTATAATAGTAAATGATAATATTCATTAATAATTAATCAAAAGAGATAGAATTACTATCTTTTTTAAGTGTTAACAAAGAAAGAAGGAATAAAATGACATTTAAAGACTTAGAACTAAATAAAGATATTTTAAAAGCAATAGATGAAAGTGGTTATATTAACCCAACACCAATACAAGAAGAAGCTATACCTCATATTTTAAATAATAAAGATATCTTCGGTTGTGCTCAAACTGGTACTGGTAAAACTGCTGCTTTTGCTATACCTATCATCCAAACTTTACATAATAAAGTAAATAGCGATAATAGAAAAATAAAAGCATTAATAATTACTCCTACTAGAGAACTTGCTATTCAAATAAGAGATAATTTTAGAAAATATGGTAAATATACTAATTTAAAAACTAGTGTAGTACTAGGTGGTGTTAATCAAAGATCACAAGTTAGAATTTTAAAAGAAGGAGTTGATATTCTAGTAGCGACTCCAGGAAGATTACTTGATTTAATGAAACAAAAACATATTGATACTAGATTTATTGAAACAGTAGTATTAGATGAATCTGATACTATGTTAGATATGGGATTTATTACTGATGTTAAAAAAATAATTGCTAAATTACCAGAAGAACATCAAACATTATTATTTTCAGCAACTATGCCTCCAGAAATAAATAAACTAGCTACTTCCCTACTAAAAGATTATGTAACAATAAAAATTGATGCTGTATCATCTGCTGCTCCTAATATTAAACAATCACTTTATTTTGTAAATAAAAATAATAAGAAAAACTTATTAATAGATATTCTTAACAAAGAAGATATTAATTCTGTACTTATTTTTACAAGAACTAAGATTGGTGCTGATAAATTAGCTCGATCTTTAAGAGAAGATAAAATTATTTGTGAAGTTATTCATGGAGATAAACAACAAAGACAAAGAGTTGCAGCTTTAAAGAAATTTAAAAGCGGAATAAGCAAAATTTTAATTGCAACTGATGTTGCAGCCCACGGAATAGATATTAAAGGTTTATCACATGTTATAAACTATGATTTACCTGATCAAGCTGAAACCTATGTTCATAGAATAGGAAGAACAGGCAGAGCTGGATTAGATGGAATCGCGATTTCTTTTTGTGACAAAAGTGAAAAGAAACATTTAATAAGTATTCAAAAATTAATAAAACAAGATATATATGTTGAAGAAAATCATGATTATCATGAAGTGCAAACTAGGAAACCATCTTTTAAAAATAAAGCTAATAACAAAAGAGGTAATTATAGGAATAACAGTTTTAAAAGAAATGATGATTCTAAACGTAGTGATAGATCTAAAAGAGATGATAGACCTAGAAAATACGATGATTCTAAACGTAATAGTAGACCTAAAAGAAATGGTTATTCTAAAAGAAAAGAAAGTTCTAAATAATTTAGAGCTTTTTTATATAATTATTTTATGGCAAAAAAACAAGGTATTATTTACCTTGCATTTGATATAATAAATCAATTTTAAACATATCTTTAGAAGCATTAGCTTTACTAATCATAACACCTTTATAGGTTGCTAGTTCAGCCATATGTCCTTCTAACAATATTTCTGTAGGTGTTATTGTATCAAGCATAACAACATTTTGTTTTTTATAAACAATATACCTTAAAATAACATCACCATGAACTTGACTAAACATATAATCACTTGGTAATTTTAATTCGTATGTATCTGTATTATCTTTTTTATTGCTTTCAACTTTTTCACCAACAAACTTACCACTTCTTAAAGAAGGATAATAATCAAAGTTTAATTTTTTAAAAGCAAGCATATTATATTTTTTTAATGCTCTTTCTAATTTTTTAAACTCATTTTCATTGATATAATCTAAAAGAAATCCTTTCATAATAATAACCCCCTATACCCCTAATACTCTTTAATTATAGCATAATTAGGGACATTTGTCAATTTTGCCCACTTATAGGTTTCCCATAATGGAGTTAAACTATACCAAAATAAAATTGTTTTGTCAATAAAAAATGAACCAAACATAACGAATCATGTTTGGTTCAGTAGCCAAGGAAATAACGAATCATTTCTTTGGCTGATTTAATAATATCATATATTTTTATAAAGTCAACACTTTTTTAATAAATATTTATTTTAATCAAACTGACCTGCAGGTATAATACAATCCCCTTCACCACTAGATTCACCTGAAACATACTTCTCACCTCGTTTATTACAAGTAGCTTCAGTAATTTTATCTTTAAAATATCCACCATAATAACTAATAAAAGTAATAAATATAATACCTAATATAAATATCAGAAAAATAAATCTTGAAGGAGTTAAGTCTCTTTTCATACATTTCACCTATTAAAATAATAAAACATTTATAATAGGTATTATGTTTAAAAATGTCATGCACTTTATTTTTATCTAAATTTCTGTTAAAATACTGGTAGCGGTGGTGAATTATGGAATTACCAAATATTAAAATATTAGATGAATTTGATAAAATTTTAAGAACTAAGTCTGAAGAAGTAACTTTTCCTTTAAGTAAGGAAGATAAAAAATTAATTAATGATGCTCTTGATTACTTAGAAATGAGTCAAATTGATGAACATAGAGAAAAATATAATTTAAGAGCAGGAATGGGATTATCTTTTATACAATTAGGTATACCAAAAAGAATATTTGTAATATCTGAAGAAATAGAAGAAAATAAATTTAATAGATATATAGTTATTAATCCCAGAGTTAAAAGTAAAAGTGAAGAATTAATTTTTGTCGGTGAAGGTGAAGGCTGTTTAAGTGTTAATCGTGAAGTAGATGGTATTGTACCTAGAAACGCTAGAATAACAGTTGAAGCATATAATGAAGATGGAGACTTATTCGAAATTAGAGTAAGAGAAGATATGTCTGTTGCTTTCCAACATGAAATTGATCATTTAGATGGTATTATATTTATAGATAAGATTGATAAACACAATCCTTATAAAAATAGAAATACGATGAGAGAAATTTAAAAATCTTACAATTTGTAAGATTTTTTATATTATATAATCATCTTCTAATGAAAATTCGACATTTTCATTAATCCATTCTTTACGAGGTTCGACAACATCTCCCATAAGAACGCTTACTCTTTTTTCAGCTAAGGCTCCATCATCAATATTTACTTTTATTAAATTTCTAGTTTTTGGATTCATTGTAGTATCCCATAATGGACCTGGATTCATTTCACCTAATCCTTTATATCTTTGAATTTTATAATTAGTTTTATTTTTAATAATTTCTTTTAATTCTTCATTAGTCCAGCAATATTCATGTTGTTTACCAAAATCTATTTTAAATAATGGCGGCATTGCTATATACAAATGTCCTTCTTCAATTAATGGTTTCATAAACCTATAAAAGAATGTTAATAATAAACACTGAATGTGAGCACCATCATCATCAGCATCTGTCATGATTATTACTTTATCATAATTTATATCTTTGATATCAAACTCTTGACCAAAGCCAGCTCCAATACAATTAATAATAGAATTTATTTCTTCATTTTTCNNTTTCTTCATTTTTAAAAATATCGGTTGTAGTTGCCTTTTCGGTATTAATAATTTTTCCTCTTAATGGTAGTATGGCTTGAAATTTTCGATCGCGACTTTTTTTAGCAGTTCCACCTGCTGAATTACCTTCAACAATATATAATTCATTTATTTTAGGATTTTTTGTTTGAGCTGGTGTTAGTTTACCACTTAAACTTCTAGAATCCCCTTTTCTTGATTTTCCATTTCTTGCTTCTTGTCTTGCTTTACGAGCTGCTTCTCTTGCAATTTTACTTTTATTCATCTTTTCAATTATCGCAACAGATATTTCTCTATTTTCTTCTAAATAATACTTAAGAGCATCATATGTCACGTTTTCAACAGCAGATCTAGCTATTGGTGTTCCTAACTTACTCTTTGTTTGACCTTCAAATTGTAATATATTTTCTGGTATTTTAATGTTTAAAACTGCAGTTAAACCTTCTCTAGCATCAGATCCTTCAAAAGGATTCTGTTTAGCTTTTATTAGCCCTTTATCTTTAGCATAATCATTAAAAGCTTTTGTTATAGCGGTTTTAAATCCTATTTCATGGGTTCCGCCATCTACTGTTTTCACATTATTAACAAAAGATAATATGTTTTCATTATAAGAATCAGTATATTGAAGCGCTACATCTATTTCTATATTACTTTTTGTTCCTTTTATCGGAACTACTTTATGTAATATTTTTTTATCTTCATTAATATATTCAACAAAAGATATTAAACCATTATCATAATGATATATATTAGTTTTATCATCAGCAACATCTTCTACTTCTACAGTTAAATTATTTAATAGAAAAGCACTTTCTTGCATTCTTTCACTTATAGTCGTAAAACTAAAACTTGAATTTTTAAATGTATCTTCACTTGGTTTAAAAGTAACACAAGTTCCCGTCTTATTAGTAGTCCCTATTTTTTTTAAAGGTATTGAAACTTTACCACCGTTAGTAAATTTAATTTTATGAATATTACCATCACGATATATCGTAACTTCCATCCACTGACTTAAAGCATTAACTACAGATGCTCCTACTCCATGTAATCCACCAGATACTTTATATCCATCACTTTGGAATTTACCTCCTGCATGAAGAATTGTATAAATTACCTCTGGAGTAGATGCTCCACTTTCATGTTTTCCAGTTGGAACCCCACGCCCGTTATCTTCAACAGTAAGACTGCCATCTTCATTAATAGTTACTTTAATTTTATTACCAAAACCATTTATTATTTCATCAATACTATTATCAATTATTTCCCAAGCTAGATGATGAAGACCTTTTTTATCAGTACTTCCTATATACATAGCAGGTCTTTTTCTAACAGCATCTAATCCTTCTAATATTGTTATTGATTTTTCATCATATTTTGTCATGTTTCCACCTTCTTAAGTATAACAAATAGAGAAAAAAAAGACAAATTAATTGTCGTTTTTGTTAGTTAAACTATCTTCTTAATATATAATCTTCTTCTATTTCATCAGATATATTAGGAAGTTCATCAAGACCTATCTCTTTTAAAGTATCATCTATACTTTGGATATCTTCTTGACTTGCTCTAGTTCTAAGTTCACTTAATTTATCTTTTAAAACACTCGTAGTTAATACTACTGGACTATTCGTATATTCAGCTTCTTTATTAACTTTTTCTTCCTTTACTTTAGGTCCAAGTAAATCTTCTTGGCTTTTTGGTTCAAATGGATCAAAATCAAGGGTTTTTTCTAGTAATGATTCATGACTAAATATATCAACTTTTGTATCTAGGGAATCTTCTTCTTTAGATATTTTATTTTTATTTTGAGACTCTTCTTTAACTATATTTTTATTTTTCTTTTCTTCTTTTTTAACTGGAATTTCAATATCTGGTTTTTCTTCTTTTAATAAAGAATCATCATTTGATTTTAATACTTTAGGGTTTAATATAAGATCTTTAACAACAGGTTCTATTTTTTCTGGTTCTATAGGAGTTAATACTAAATTTATTTCTGATTTTAATTCCTCTTCTTTTTCAATAATTTCTTCAGCTTTTTTATCTAAAAATACCGAACTATAAATAGGTTCTTCTTGCTTTTCATTTTTAGGTAGTGGTTTATTTAGTTCATCTGTTGATATCCCTAAAGATTTATTATCATTTAAAAATTCATTTAATAAATCAGTTGCTGATGTAACTCTAGGAATTGGTCTAGTTAAATCTAATTCTATATTTTCTTCTAATGGTTTATCATAATAACTAACTGGTTTATCTTCAGGTATTGGTTTAATTTCTATTATTTGTTCTTCTTTTTTTATTTCAGTAATTGCTGGTTTTGTTTCAGCAATTTCTTCTTTTATAACTTCGGTTTTAATTTCCTCTTTTTCTAAAACTAAAGATTCTACAATCTCTATAGTTTCAATACTTGGAAGTTGATTAGCTGAATCAGCTAATTTTTTACGTTTTTTCCTAGTTATTCTATTTGATATACTAGATATAGTAATGACTAAAATCAATATAACAGCTACAACAGCCATCGCTATATAAACATATAACATTATTCTGCTATCACTGTTATATAGGTTATTAAAAAAACTGTATAACTTCTCCATCATCAATCACCCTATATTATTCTACTTAACATTCTAACAAAACAGATAGAAAATTGCAATAGAAAAAGGCTTTTATTAGCCTTAGAACAGTTTCCAAACATCCATTACTGTAATATATATCATTAATATCATAAGTAATATAAAACCTATTGTATGAAGTATTCCTTCAATATTAGCATCTACCTTTTTCTTAGTAATTGCTTCAATACCGATAAATAATATTCTACCACCATCAAATGCTGGGAATGGTATAGCGTTAATAAAACCTAAATTAACACTTAAATATGCGGTTAAATATGTTAGACTTTGCATACCATGTTTAGCAGTTTCATCAACAATAGTATACATCCCTACTGGTCCAGATAAACTAGATAAATCAAGTTTTCCAGTAAATAATGAAGCAATTATGATCGCCATTGTTGATATAATTGACCAAAATTTTGTAAAAGCAAATTTAATAGCATTAAAAATACCTGTCTGATTTTTTTGACCAACACCTAAACCGAATTCTTTAGTTTCTACACCTTCTTCAGTTTCTTTTACTCTAGGAATAATTTTATAATCTTTAATTGTTCCATCTTTTTTTTCTATTTTAAAGTTATATATATTACTATCATGCTTTAAATTTAATACAATAGTTAGTTTATCCCAAGTATTAACTTTATAACCATTTAATTCAATAACTTTATCTCCCACTTCAATACCAGCATCAGATATAGGATAATTTTCAGGTGTATACCCTATTATTGATTTTTGTTCAGGATTACCCCAAATTAAACTTTGTAAAAACAATAAAAGAATTGCTAGTATAAAATTAAACATAACTCCGCTTATTAAGATTAAGAATCTTTGTAGTTTAGTTTTATTACACATAAACTCATCTTTTTTTACTTTTTTATCATCTTCACCAACTTCACCAGCCATAGCACAAAAGCCACCTATTGGAAATAGTCTTAAAGAATATAAAGTAGGATCTTTTTTCTCTTTCTTTCTTTTAAATGAAAATATTTTAGGTCCCATCCCTAAAGCAAATTCATATACATATACACCAAATTTTTTTGCAAAAATAAAGTGCCCTAATTCATGGACAAATATTAAAAGTCCTAAGATTAATATTAAAATAATTAATGTCATTTTTCATCCTCCTATAAATATTTCATAAATACAACAAATATTAACGCTACAAATATTAAACTATCAAGCCTATCTATAACACCACCATGTCCTGGTATTAAATTAGAAAAATCTTTAATATTATGTTGTCTTTTAACTGCGCTAAAAAACAAATCTCCAAATTGAGCAACTATTGTCATTATAAAAATCAAACCAATAATTACTAATAAATTAGTTTGGCTATTTATTAATGTTGTATAATACATAGTCATCATAAATGTTCCCATTAAAGAACCTATTATATAGCCTTCCCAAGTCTTTTTAGGGCTTAATTTAGTTACTTTATGTTTTCCTATCATCTTACCCCCTACATAAGCAAATGTATCTGTAATTATAGGTGTTAATAACATAAACATAAAGTATTTTAAACTATAATCTCTAATTAAAATAAAATAATTTAATCCAAGACCGATCAATAAAATAAAACCTATTATTTTAAATGCATCCTCAGTCGTATATTTACCTTTAACTTGATAAAAAATTATAGGAATTAATAAACCCAATATTATTGTACTTAATACTTCATAATTTAAACCAAATAAAATAGTCGAAGAATCAAAATTACTATAAACTATACTTATTAAACTTAAAAAAGTAATCATTTTAACTACATTAGGAAAATTATATAAATCATTTATTTCTTTAATAACTAGCATAGATATAACACCTATTAATAGTGCAAAAGGTATACCACCTATAAAGAATAAAGGAATAACTATCGCAAGTAATATTAGAGCACTTATCGTTCTTACTTTCATTAATTACCACCAAACCTTCTATTTCTATTATTATATTCAGTTAAAGCTTTTTCTAATTCAATTTCATCAAAGTTAGGAAAATAAGTTTTTGGAAAATATAATTCCGCATAACTAGCTTGCCATAACATAAAATTACTTAATCTCTCTTCTCCACTAGTCCTAATTACAAAATCTAAATCAGGTAAATCTTGATATAAATATTTACTGATACTATATTCATCTATTAAAATGTTTTCCTTAATCATTTTATTAATAGTATCAACTATTTCAGCTCTACTACCATAATTTAAACATATATTTAATACTCCAGCAGTATTATTTTTAGTTTTTTCTACTACTTTACATATAATATCCCAAACTTTATTTGATAAAGGTTCTTTTCTACCTGAAAATATAATCTTTATGTTTTCTCTATTAAGTTCTTCTAATCTTTCATTAAAAAATTTGACTATAAGACCCATTAAATAACTTACTTCCTCTTCACTACGATTAAAATTCTCGGTAGAAAACGCATAAATACTTAAATACTTAACACCTTTTTTAAATATATATTTAGATAAATCTATAATTCTATTAGCTCCTGCTAAGTGACCTTCACGAGCTTTTTTACCATTCTGCTTTGCCCACCTACGATTACCATCCATTATTATTCCAAGATGAGTGGGCACTACTACATCTTCCATATATTCACCTATTGATAAGTATACTAGTAAAAGAAAAAAAATGCAATAATGCATTTTCAAAATTATTTTAATACAAATGTTAAACCAGATGGTTTATTACTACTGGAGTTAAATTTATTAGCATAGATTTGAGTTCTTGCATAACCTATAGTTGTGATTGCATTTTGGAATATCTGATCCATCGATCCTTGATAACCGCCAGTTAGTGGCACTTTTGATGTATCAAATGAACTTAAATCTAAACTAGTGGCTTTGCTATTTTCAAACATTCGATACATATTTAAAA
>LFRM01403992.1_pt1 | contig 10052 bp, 8 predicted proteins | sample 618341 | NCBI WGS metagenome assembly LFRM01 (sample SAMN03654438, study PRJNA283298) | anaerobic digester metagenome | isolation source: pool of bioreactors CSTR01a, CSTR02a, and CSTR03a thermophilic anaerobic... | place: Denmark: Kgs. Lyngby | collected 2014-05-21 | reverse complement strand
GTAACCATGGGTACTACATGCATTCTTCCATCTATCAAAAAGTTCGGCGCTACACCATAAGGAAGATGGAAATTGCTTAATGTATTCTCCGAAAAGTCATCAAAGAGAGCTTGATTTGTTTCATGCCGATAGTTATTAACGACTTTCTCCAAATCAGCAACCATCGGTATGTTATTTTGAATATATTCTATTTTCTCGGCTCGGCTAAGTTTTGAAAAGCCTCTTACAATTTCCATGAAGATGTATTTATAAAAATCGCTTTTATTTAGTTAGACTAAGTTCTATTTTTTCTGGCAATGACAATTACAGTTCCAAACCTTTAGCAATAACCAAACGCAAAATCTCAGAAGTTCCTTCGCCTATTTGCAGAAGACGTTGGTCTCTATAAAATCTTTCAATGGGATTGTCTTTGTAGAGACCCGACCCACCAAAAATCTGTAGGGCTTCATCTGCAATCTCTCTCGCTATTTCCGAAGTATATAGTTTAGACATAGCAGCCTCTTTTGAGAACGGAAGTCCATTGTCTTTCAACATACAAGTGCGATAGAGCGTGTTTCGAGCCAATTCCAATTTCATTTGCATATCAGCCAGTTTGAACCCAATGGATTGATTCCGTCCAATGGCTTTGCCAAACTGTTTGCGAGTTTTGGCGTGTTGGAGAGCCATTTCAAAAGCTCCTTGAGCTAAACCCAATCCCATAGCGGCTATCGAAAGTCTACCACCATCAAGCGTTTTGAGCATATAATGGAAACCCTTACCTTCTTCACCCAATAAATTGGTATATGGAACGCGACAATCTTTAAATGTGAGTAGTGCAGTATCTGCCGCTCGCCACATCATCTTTCCCAACATTCGCTTGGCATTATAACCAGGCGTTCCGTTCTCCACAAAAATGGCACTCAACTTTGAATCACCATTGCTATCTTTTGTCATAACCTGCAATGTAATACCCAAAGTTAATGGGGTGGAAGCATTCGTAATGAATCTCTTTGCTCCGTTTATTACCCACTCGTCGCCATCGCGAACCGCTGTTGTTTCTGTTCCACTTGCATCCGATCCAGCATTCACCTCAGTCAAACCAAAAGCCCAAAGATGATGACCCGATGTTAATTGGGGTAGGTATTTCTCTTTTTGTTCAGTAGAGCCAAAATTTATAATAGGAGCTAATCCAAGACTGTTGTGTGCAACTGCTGTAGCGGCTTGTGAGCTATCCACTCTTGCCAACTCTTCCATGGCAATGATATAGGATAGAGTGTCTTTTTCTTGACCTCCATATTTTTTGGGAGCGATCATACCTAATAGTCCTTGCTCGCCCATTTTTATTGTTAGTTCAGATGAGAAGCGTTCTTCTTCGTCCAGTTTAGCAGCTTGTGGAGCTATTACCTCCTCGGCAAATGCACGAACTTTCAGCCTCTCTTCTTCTTGTTTTTTAGTAGGGAATAAATACATATTTGATTATATAGTTATGTTATTATTGTTGTTAGTCAATTGAGCGATAAAGTTACAAATTACTTTTTAATATCCTCAATTTCTACCAAAAGCTCATTGGCTTTAACTTGATTACCTTGTTTTATCAATATCTTTTTCACGATGCCATCTTGTGGCATCTGTATGCTATTTTCCATCTTCATTGCCTCTAACACCATTAAAGTGTCTCCAGCTTTTTTTAAATCGCCCTCTTGAATGTTTATCTCTATTATTTTGCCAGGAATAGGAGCTTTTACTCCTGCTCCATTGTTATTAGATATATAAAGAGTTTTGTTAGCATTATCTTTTGGCAATTGATGGTTTGGAATCACCGACCAGCTTTCAATATCTCTTTCTAAAAGTAGCTCATTATTAGGAGTAACAACCCAATTGAATTGATTTTTTTTATTATTTAATGAGAATTCAATCTTGTTCTTATTAATTACAACACTTGAAATAGTAAAAAGGGTCTCATCTTTTAGTGAAAAGTTTAGAAACTCTTCTTCTTTTTGATACTTAACCTCTATGGGTTTACCGTTTATCCAATATTTGGTTTGTTTACTGAAACGGAAAAAACCAACTTCTTGCCAAACATTTGTGGCGTTTGGTTTTGTTTGAAACTGCCAAACAAGAATTGCAGCTACAACAGACTCAATTGCTGAAGGGTTAGTAACTGGAGCTTTAAAGGTTTTGCAAAAGTCAGTGTTGATATTACCAGTTTTAAAGTCACTATCATCTAATATACTCTTCAAATAAGCAATGTTATTGATATTGCCCATCAGAAGCGTGGATTGCAATGCCATTTTCATTTTCTCAATTGCATAAGAACGAGTAGGAGCATGGGTAATGATTTTAGCCAACATTGGGTCGAAGTCTGGTCGAATTTCTACAGTATCGTGAAACCATGTGTCTGTACGCGCTAAGTTCTCTTTGGGCCATTGCACACTCAATATATTTCCAGGAGCTGGTTGGAAATTGTTTAGTGGGTCTTCAGCATAAATTCTGCACTCCAATGCATGACCATCAATTTTAATATCTTCCTGAGACAACTTTAATGGCAATCCCATAGCAATGAGCAATTGTTGCTCAATTAAATCAATAGAGGTAACCATTTCAGTAACGGGATGTTCCACTTGTATGCGGGCATTTACCTCTAAAAAATAGTAGTTTGAATTTTCATCAACCAAAAACTCTACTGTTCCTGCATTGTGATAGTCAATGCTTTTACAAAGCTTTAATGCATCTGTTGTGAGTTTTTCTCTAAGAGATTCAGTAACAAAAGATGAGGGTGATTCTTCAATTATTTTTTGAAAGCGACGTTGAATAGAACACTCTCTTTCGTATAGATGAATGCAGTTGCCATGTAGGTCGGCAAGTATTTGCACTTCTATATGACGTGGTTGTTGAATGTACTGTTCCACCAAAAGAGTTTTGTCTCCAAAATATCTTTCTGCCTCGCGTTCTGCTTGTTTTAATTTTGAGTCCAGTTCATTAGGATTTGCAACCATCAACATTGCTTTACCACCTCCACCAGCTGCGGCTTTTATCAAAAGCGGGTAGGGTAGGATCTCCTTCTGTTTTGATACTTCTTCCACCGTTCCAAAAAGCCCTTTCGCAACAGGGATTTCAAGTGATTGAGCTAACAGTCGCGCATTTGTTTTGTCTCCAATTTTTCTGATAACATCAGCTGTAGGACCAACGAATATAAGTCCTGCCTGTTGTGCTGCTTCTGCCAACAATGGATTCTCAGAAAGGAAACCATAACCTGGATGAATGGCATCAGCCTTTTTAATCAATGCAGCTTTTATAATTCCTTCTACATTCAAATAAGTTTCGGCAAGGGTGTCTCCGACCAAAAGAATCTCTTCATCTGCAGTAGTGTATGGTTCAGAATGAGTGACAATGCCAATTGTAGTAATGCCCATCTCCCTTGCTGTTCGAATAATACGCACAGCAATTTCTCCACGGTTGGCTACCAAGAGTCTGTTTATGGGACGATATTTTACTGAGTTATCAATCATTTTGTTCTGAGTTGTTTCTATTGAAAAAGGACGAGACTCTCTTTTGCCCTTCCGATGATTTTCGAGCGGCTGCAATAAGCGAAGCACAATAATCTTTTGTCTCCTGAGAAATACTAAATGCCGTTTGGTCTAAATAGTTCAATAGTTCTTTTGTTTTCGCTACAGCATCTGGTCCTAAAGTTGCTATTTGCTCTGCTGTTTGACGAGTAGTTTTTTCTAATTGTTCTTCATCTACAAGCACATCCGCCAAGCCATATCTAAGTGCATCTGCTCCATCAAAAAGATGTCCAGACACCAAGAGATAGCGAGCATTGCCACTTCCAATTCTCCTTACTATATAGGGGGCAACAGTTGCAGGGATGAGTCCCAATGCCGTTTCGCTAAACTTAAACTGAGCATCAGGCGAGGTAATAACTACATCGGCACATGCCATCAATCCAATGGCTCCGCCATAAGCTCCGCCCTCCACTTTTGCAACAATGGGTTTTGGATAGATGGACATTTGGTGATACATCTCATTGAAGAGCTGAGCATCTGCAAGGTTTTCTTCATCAGGCTGATGCATGGCTTTTTTCATCCAAGCCAAATCACCTCCAGCAGAAAAGAAGCCTTTGCTCCCTGACAACACCAACACATTAAATTGTGGTGAGTTGGCTGAGGTTTTGAAAAAGTCTATCAACTTTTCAATGGTGCTTTTTGCTAAAGCATTTTTATTATCGGGTCTGTCTATCTCTATGTAACAAACTTGGTTGTTATATTCTTTTACTGTTATCATAATTATTAATAATGCTACATTCTGAAAATTCCATACTTTGCCTTTTCAAATGGAGCGTTGAGCGAAGTTTCTAAAACCATACCCAGCACATCGCGTGTATCAGCGGGATCGATAACGCCATCGTCCCACAACCTTGAAGTACTATAATACGGAGAGCCTTCTCTTTCATATTGTGTAATTATACCTTCTTCAATTCTCTTTAACTCTTCATCGGAAACGGATTCTCCTTTTGCTGCTGCTTGATCTTTTTTTAATGTGCACAGCACTTGCGCCGCTTGTTTAGCACCCATCACTGAGATTCGGGTATTGGGCCACATGAAAAGAAAGCGAGGTTCGTAGGCTCTTCCAGCCATAGCATAATTACCCGCACCATGAGAGCCTCCAATGATTACAGTGAAAAACGGAACAGTAGAATTGGCCAATGCGTGCACCATTTTTGCACCATCTTTGGCTATACCTCTTTGTTCATATTCCTTACCAACCATAAAACCAGAGATGTTTTGTAGGAATATCATGGGTATGCCCCGTGAATTACACATCTGAATAAAATGAGTACCTTTTAATGCAGACTCCGAAAATAGAATGCCATTGTTGGCTAAAACTCCCACTTCGTATCCATGCAATCTGGCAAACCCTGTTACCAATGATGTACCATAGTTTTCTTTGAACGAACGGAAGGAATCTTTGTCCACAATTCGTTCTATAATCAGGTTTACATCGGGCCAAGGTTTGTTGGCATCGGGAATGAATTGATAGAGTTCTTGTGTTGCATACTTTGGAGGTTGAGTTTCCTCACGATGAAGAGGTTGTTTGACGTTTCGAGGTAAATGTCTGAATATATCACGACAAATCTCCAGTGCATGATCATCATTTTCAGCTAAATGATCGGCAACTCCAGAGATGGAGGTGTGTACTTCTGCACCTCCCAACTCTTCTTCAGTCACCACTTCGCCCGTGGCTGCTTTCACCAAAGGAGGACCAGCCAAATAGATGGTTCCTTGATTGCGCACTATTATTGTTTCGTCACTCATGGCAGGCACGTAGGCTCCACCTGCGGTGCACGATCCCATAACGATGGCTACTTGTGGTAAACCAGCAGCAGACATGCGTGCTTGATTGAAGAAGATACGTCCAAAGTCATCTTTATCTCCAAATACATTCGCCTGTTCTGGTAGGAATATTCCGCCTGAATCAACCATATACACTGAGGGTAAATGATTTATCTCTGCAATCTCCTGCGCTCTCAAATGCTTTTTGATGGTTTCGTGCACATAAGTTCCCCCCTTCACAGTAGCATCATTGGCCACAATCATCACTTCTCTTCCATGTATCAAGCCAATACCTATTACAATACCTGCCGAAGGAAATTCGTCATTGTATTGCCCATTAGCAGCAAGAGGAGAGAGTTCAAGGAATGGAGTGTTTGCATCTATTAGCCTATCAATACGATCTCGCACCAATAGTTTTCCACGACTAACGTGTCGCTCTCTTTGTTCGTCAGAACCGCCCAATACTACTTTCCTTATTTGATGCAGAAGCTCATTCGCCAATGCTATATTGTTGATTTCGTTGTTTTGTTTAGTTTTTGTATCCATATTGTTTTACAAAAGTGTTATCTACATAACTATTAAAAATGGGTTTTGTTCTTTGAATGATACAAAACGCATCATTTTTTTTCTAATTTAAGATTTTGAGACTCATGAAATGATGATGTTAAGTACCAACTTAAATTGACTGCTAACTAATTGATTAAAATGTTTGTACTGATAAAACTAATTCAAAAGTGTTGCGTCATCTAACATCACTCATTTCATTAGATTTGCAACATTTTCACCGTCGTGGAAATGTTTCAATTTTTTTAAAACACTTCCACCATCGTGGATCAGAGTTTCATCTCATTAAAACTGAATTCCCCACCGTGGATTGAAGTTTCCTCCGATGAAAACTCGATTCACCGCCATGGATTAAAGTTTCATCTCATGATAACAAGATTCCCCGCCGTTGATTGGAGTTTCATGTCAATACAACCAACTTCCACCACCGTTGATTGGAGTTCCATCTCATGAAAACTGAATCCACCATCGTGGATTGGAGTTTTATGCGATAACTATCTCATCTGCCACAGTAGATGCAATTTTCATCTTTTTCTAACATTTACGCTACATGTAGAGATATTATAAAAAATATGATGAGAACGCTACGTAGTAATGTACGGATAATTTTATGAACTCTAAAATGCTTATATGAGGCTCACATTTGCAACCTACAAACCATTTTGTTGCATAATGAACATCTCATCTTAATAATTGTTGTTATAAAGTAGTAGTTAATTCATGAGAACGCTCTGAGCTATAAAATCTTTTAAATAAAATCAATAGACAATTGGTAGCTATCTCTTCAAAATATAAAAACAATTTTAAATAAATGATTATGAAAAAAGTTCTTTTTTTATTAGCAGTGACTCTAATTGCGATGGGCTCATTTGCACAAGACCAATGGAAAATAGATCCTGCCCATTCTTCTTTAAACTTCAATATTTCGCATTCGGGTATAAGTATGGTTAATGGAAAGTTTACAGACTATACTGGCGTTTTAAACATTCAAGGAGAAGATTTTGAAAGTGCAAATATTGATTTTACGGTTCAAATAGCAAGTTTAAATACGAATGTTGAAATGAGAGATAACCACTTAAAGAGTGCCGATTTCTTTGAAGTAGAAACTTACCCTACAATGACATTCAAAAGCTCAAAGATTTTAGCCACGGGTAAACCAGACTATTATTTATTACATGGCAAATTGACAATAAAAGATGTTACAAAAGACGTAATATTTGATGTACAGTATGGTGGAAAAGTTGCAAGTGATGATGGAGAAAAAATAGGAGTAAAAGCAACAACTACAATTGATAGGTTTGATTATAATATTGATTATGATCCAATGGCTCTTGGTATTGGGAAAGATGTAACCATCATTGTACATGCACAGTTTCAAAAACAATAATTACTACTCACTACAACTCCGTGTAATAAAAATGATTAAAAAGAAAAATAATAAAAATGTCAAAGTATAAAATAGCAGTTATTGTCGGAAGTCTCCGCAAGAAATCTTTTAATCTCAAATTGGCGAAAACGTTACTATCCTTAGCACCTGATTCATTATCACTTGAGATTGTGAGTATAGCTGGACTACCAATTTTTAATGAAGATTTTGAAGATACACCCATTAAAGAATGGGTTGCTTTTCGTGAACGAATAAAAGATGTAGATGGGCTCATATTTTTAACACCCGAACACAATAGGTCAATACCTGCAGCATTAAAAAATGCAATAGATGCAGGTTCTCGTCCTTACCATGAAAATGTGTGGAAGGGTAAACCTGGTGCTGTAATAAGTGCGTCTGTAGGTAATATGAGTGGTTTTGGTGCAAATCATCACCTGCGCCAAATCTTAGTTGGTGTGAATGTACCAGTTATGGTTCAACCGGAAGTCTATATTGGAGGTGCTTCAGCACTTTTTGATGGTGAAGGGCAGTTAATAAATGAATCTACTAAAGAGTTTTTAACTAGTTTCTTAGAAGCTTTTGAGAAGTGGGTTGATGCTAATGTGGAAGTATAACTTACTTGCTTGAAAAAAATATGGAAATCGAATTAATCATTAAAATAAGAGAATATGAAAAAGTATAAAATTGCAGTTATAGTAGGAAGTCTAAGAAAAGAATCTTACAATTTAAAAACAGCTAAAGAATTAATAGCATTAGCTCCCGAATCATTATCGCTTGAAATGTTGAATATTGCAGATTTGCCAATGTTTAATGAGGATTTAGAAGGAACTCCTCCACAAGAGTGGGTAACTTTCAGAGAGCAAATTGCTGCTGCTGACGGTGTTCTGTTTCTAACACCCGAATATAATCGTTCAGTGCCTGCTGTATTGAAAAATGCAATTGATGTTGGCTCACGTCCTTACGGAAAAAATTCGTGGAATGGAAAGCCTGCTGCAATTGTAAGTGTTTCTATTGGAGGTATCAGTGGTTTCGGTGCCAATCACCATTTGCGTCAATCATTGGTTTTTGTAAATATGCACACAATGGCTCAACCAGAAGCTTATATTGGAGGAGCAGGGTCACTTTTTAACGATGAAGGAAAATTGATCAACGACTCTACCAAAGAGTTCTTGACTATCTTTATGGAAGCCTTTGAAAAATGGATTCAGTTTAATGTACAGAAATAACAAGCTTACTGCTTAAATATTTATCTTCAAAATCATTTCGGGCAGGTCTTTATGAACCTGCCCGAAGTATTCAGATTTGTGATGAACAATCGATTAGAGTTTAATAAAATATATAAAATGAATAAAGAAAACAACCCCCTTATTTGTGATATTGAAACTGGAATGTGTGAGACCTCTGAAGAAAGTGCGGAAACAGAATCTCAAAGTAAAATTGAATCAACTAATAAATCTGTAAAAATGATTTATTACACAGATCCCATTTGCTCATCGTGTTGGGGAATTGAACCGCAATTAAGAAAACTCAAATTAGAATATGGCAATTCTATAGTCATTGAATATAGAATGGGTGGTTTATTGCCTGATTGGAATTACAATAGTGGAGGTATTGGTAAGCCTTCAGACGTTGCAAGTCATTGGGATGAAGTGAGTGTTCATTACGACATGCCCATTGATGGAGATCTATGGTTGGAAGACCCGTTAGACTCTTCCTATCCTCCGTCCATCGCTTTTAAAGCAGCAGAAATGCAAGACAGCGAAAAAGCAATTGCATTTCTTCGCGAAATAAGAGAAATGGTTTTTCTGTATAAAAAAAACATTGCAAAATGGGAACATATTGAAGCTGCCGCTAAAAAAGTAGGACTAAACATAGACCAACTCAAAACCGACTTTGAAGGTAATGCAACAGCACTGTTTGAAGAAGATTTGAAATTAGGAAAAGAGCTGGGCGTTAGAGGATTTCCCACTGTATTCTTTGTAGACGACTCGGGTAATAAAGAGATTATCTACGGTTCAAGACCCTATGTTTTTTACGAAATGGCCATTCTTAAAATTAATCCGAATGCTATTAAAAGAGAATACAGTAAAAATTGGGAGACTCTTTTTTCAAAATATCCTACACTAACCGCAAAAGAATTTTCTGAACTTTCAGGAACTCCAAGAGATGAAAGTGAGAAACAGTTGAACGAGTTAGCTGTAGAAGGAAATTTAGAAAAGCATACAACTAAAAATGGATCTATTTGGACAGCGAATAAAATTGTTGGCTAAATCAATCATAACTACAAAGCAAATATTTTAAATTGAATTTACAGTCATTATGTCAAATATCAAACTAATAATAGAAGAAAGAGCTGCCGACATAGGTAAGTTCATGGTGGGGAGATTATTGCCCTTTAGACAAAAAAGAATGGTCGGACCCTTTATCTATATCGATCACATGGGGCCAGTGAGGTTAAGCGAGAACGAAAACTTTGATGTCCTTCCACATCCGCATATTGGGCTATCCACTCTCACTTTTCTGTTTGAAGGAAGCATTATGCACCGCGACACACTTGGTAATTCAGTAGAAATAAAGCCCGGAGCTGTTAATTGGATGACAGCAGGGAAAGGCATTGTTCACTCCGAAAGAACTCCTGAATATTTACGACAATCCATTAAACAGATGCATGGATTGCAAATATGGGTGGCATTACCTAAAGTATTTGAAAAAATGGACCCCTCTTTTTCTCATATCGAAGAAGATCAAATTCCTAGTTGGACTGAAGGAGATTTGCAATTCAAGCTTGT
>LFRM01326100.1_pt1 | contig 10053 bp, 10 predicted proteins | sample 618341 | NCBI WGS metagenome assembly LFRM01 (sample SAMN03654438, study PRJNA283298) | anaerobic digester metagenome | isolation source: pool of bioreactors CSTR01a, CSTR02a, and CSTR03a thermophilic anaerobic... | place: Denmark: Kgs. Lyngby | collected 2014-05-21 | reverse complement strand
TTAGAAGTAAAACAGTTTGTAAATTATTTATTTAAATTCAAATGGAAAAAAGAGGCGCCAGAAAATATTTCAGCTGCAGTTGTTGAAATAATGCAAGCTAAAGCCGAACATATAGTTACTTATTTATCAAATGATGCTGTAGTTGAATCAAAACATAAAAACTTATCTGATTACAAGGATCTGTTTCGTCAGGAAGTGGCCAAGTGAAAGATATAAGTAAATTTTTTATTGAAAACAATGTTTCAAAGTTGGTAGAAGATGTTTTAATGTCACAAGAGTTAACTTTTGAACAAATTGAACAAATCATTAAAGATAAAAAATATCCTTTTGAGAGTAAAGATTTAGAAAATATTATTGATAGAATTTTAATGGCCAAGGCCAAAGGGGAAAAGGTAGTCATTGTTGGTGATTATGATGCAGATGGGATTATGGCAACAACAATACTAGTTAAAGCTCTTAAAGCTTTTGGTGTAGAAACGGGTTTTTACATTCCAGATCGACTAAAAGAGGGTTATGGTATAAATAAAGCAATAGTTTCAATGGTTAGTGAAAAAGGTTATTCATTAATTATTACGGTTGATAATGGTGTAGTTGCTTATGAAGCCTTAGATTTTGCAAAAAGCTTAGGTATTGATGTCATTGTCACTGATCACCATACAATTGATAAAGCAGTAAATTATAACTATGATTATATTTTGCACCCTGATTATTTAAGCGTCGGCTACAATGATCTCGCTGGAGCTGGGATTGCTCTTTTAATTGCTGAAAAACTGTTAAATGGCCAAACAATGGCTGAGTATTATGTTTATGCTATGGTTGCAACTATCGCTGACATGGTTTCAGTTTTTGGTCACAACCGCAACATTATTAAAAATGGTTTATATGTATTGAATAAACATGGTAACCAACATATCGAAAAATTAATCCATTACCGCAATGGAATCATTGACCAACAAGTAATTTCGTTTCAAGTTGTTCCAAAGCTTAATACAGCAGGACGTTTAGCGGATCGAGTTAATGTCAATAATTTAGTGAGATACTTTCTTTTAGAAGATTCAACTGAAATTGAGGCCTTAGCAAAAACAATTACCAGTTTAAATCAAGACCGCATTACAATGACAAGAGATAGCTTTAATAATTCTAATGGAATAGTTAAGTATGGCAGTTTAAACATTGTTATTGATCCCGAGATTCATGAAGGACTAACAGGCTTAATTGCAGGGCGCCACATGAATAAACTTAATGAGCCGGTATTAGTTTTAACAAAAAATAATAACCTCTACAAAGGCAGCGGAAGAAGTCCTAAAGGATATGATATCTTTGCCTTAATAAGTCCGCTCAGAGATTTACTAGAGTCCTTTGGGGGTCATAAACAAGCCTGTGGTCTAAGCATTGATGAAAATGACTTAGATATATTTTTAGATGCTATTACAGAAGACTCAAAAGATTTAAAAGTTTTAGAAAACATTGATCCATTTTTAAAATTAGATTTAGATAGTTTAAATTTAGAAGTTTATAATCAATTTCAAAGTTTAGAGCCCTATGGTGTTGACTTTATCAAGCCATTATTAAAAGTAAAGGTAAAAACAGTTCAAAATCCAAGTATCTTAGCCGAAAAGTTTTTGAAATGGAACATTAGAAGTGGAATTGAAATGATTTCATTTGATCGAAATCTTGACTTAGAGATGTATAAAAATATCAAAGAAATTGAAGCTTTTGTTGATTTATCTTTAAACGAATTTAGAGGTCGAAAAACCATTAATCTGATTATCCAAGAGTTTATTTAAAAATATTTATTAATGTAATTAGTGTTGATTAAGATTATTAGCCCAGATTATAATAGTTTAGGACTTATTATTCCCAATTTCACAACACTTATAGTTATATTCTTGCAAATATAGGTCAATATGGTAAAATATACTTGTCTGGCAACATAATAGCTGGACAGCGCAGGAGAGACATTTATATTTAACTATATAAATGGCGCAAAAAGATGGTAGAAGATGAAGAGACGAAAAAGAGTGGGAACACTCTTTTTTGTTGGTCAATTTGAAAGTATGGTATAATTATAAAACGGCACAGAGGTGAGAAGATGCATAAAAAACTAACTGCAAAATTTGTTGAAAATCATCAAAAAATAGAAGATGATAAAGTAAGAAATGATTATGGAATATTTACAGCCTTAGTTGGAATTATCTCTAATCTAATTTTATTTTTAATTAAAATTACGCTTGGATTATTAATTAATAGTATATCGATATTAGCCGATAGTTTAAATAACTTAGTTGATTCTATTTCATCAATTATAACCTTAGTTGGATTTAAGTTATCTGCCAAGCCGGCTGACAAGGATCATCCTTTTGGCCATGCTCGTTATGAGAGTATCAGCGGCCTTTTTGTTGGGATTATTGTTGTTTATGTTGGCTTTGAATTTATTAAAGCGTCTATTTCCAAAGTTTTTAATCCAACACCAGTCCAACTAACAACACCAATGTTATTATTGCTGTTTTTTACTGTGTTAATTAAGTTGTGGCAGTATAGTTTCAATAATTTTATTGGCAAAAAGATTAAGTCCAATGTCATTTTAGCAACAGCGGTCGATAGCCGCAATGATAGTTTGATTACACTTTTAGTTTTGCTTGGAGTAATCTTTGAATATTTGTTTAAACTTCAAGTTGATGGTTATGTCGGTTTGGCCTTAGCAATATTTATTATAGTGTCAGGAATTACAATGCTAAGGGAAACAGTTTATGACCTTTTGGGGCGGCGACCATCAAATGAAAAAATTAAGGCAATTGAAGATCTACTTTCAACATATACTAATATTTTAGGCTTCCATGATTTAATTATTCACCAATATGGCTATAATCAATACTTTGCAACAGTGCATATAGAAGTAGATGCTAATCTCGACCTTTTAGAAGCACATGATATTATAAATGAAATTGAAAACGACTTTTTAGAGAAACTAATTATTAATATGGTAATTCACCTTGACCCAGTTGTCTTAGATGATCCGATTAACAATGCTTACTGGAAAGCGATTAATAAAATTGTTAAGGAATATGATTCAGCATACTCACTTCATGATTTTAGGTTAATAAAACACCATAATCATAATGTTATCTTTTTTGACTTAGTTGTTGACCAAAAAGAAGATCGCCGTGATGAAATAATATTGAAAGAACTTAAGGCAAAGATTAATGAAGTTTATGTGAATGATAAAATAGAAATAGTAATTGATCGAAATTACTTAAGTGCAAGGAGATAGTTAAATTGAAATCACCAATAAAAAGAATGACAAATATCGCGGCAATTGCGACAATATATATTGTTGTCAGCTTAGTCTTAAATGTATTATCCTTTGGACCAGTCCAAATAAGAATTGCAGAAGTTTTAATCATTGCCGCAATTTTTAGTAAAGATGGAATTTATGGGGTTACCTTAGGATGTTTTTTAACAAATTTAATTGGTACAACCATGGGTTTTAGCCCCTTGGGTATTGTTGATGTTGTCGGTGGGACACTTTTGACCCTAATTTCAGCAATTATGGCCTATTATTTTAGAGAAGTAAAATATGGCAAACACCAAATTCCGCTGCTTTCATTGTTTATGCCAGTATTATTTAATATGTTTGGACTGCCTTTTATTTTTGCTTATGTCTTACATAACGGATTTTTTATCCAATTATATTTATCTGAGGTTTTATTTGTTTTTATCGGCCAATTTTTAGCTTGTGTAGTTTTAGGCTCTTTTGTTTATAAAGAACTTTACAGCCAATTACGCTACTATTTAACTTAATTTTACAAACAATATTAAAATCAATTTTATAAGTATATAAAATCTAATAATTTTAACTAAATAAACAAACTAAGTCTAAATGATCTTAGTTTTTTTTAATTTTTTGTAAAAAACCCTTGAAATTCACAAATAAATCATAAAAACTTACTTTATTTTGCTAACTTTGTTAAAAGGGCTTGATTTTAAACAATGAATGCGCTATCATTTGAGTATAAAGGTGAATGGTCATTCAGGTCTCATGTTTGAACTCACCTTGGACGTATTGAAAAAAGGAGGATATATATGTCAGAAGTATTTATTGTAGGTGCTAAAAGAACTGCTATTGGTAGTTTTCTAGGTACGCTTAAAGATGTAAAAGCAAGTGACTTAGCCAGTAGTGTTATGAAGCAAATTATTGACGATACTAAGATTGACACAAAAGATTTAGATGAGGTCATTTTAGGACAAGTATTACCAGCAGGACAAGGACAAGGACCGGCGCGTCAAGCGTCAATTAATGCGGGGATTGAAGACATTATACCTGCATACTCTTTGAATATGGTATGTGGTAGTGGGATGAAATCAGTAATGAATGGTTATGTTGGTATTAAAGCAGGCCTAAATCACTTAGTAATGGCTGGTGGAATGGAATCAATGAGTCAATCACCATTCTTATTACCATACACATTACGTTTAGGTAAAAAGATGGGTGGATTTGAAACAGAAGACCATATGTTAAAAGATGCTTTAATGGATGCCTTTGATGATGTACATATGGGAATTACAGCTGAGAATATTGTTGAAAAGTATGAGATATCACGTGAAAGACAAGACAAATTCGCAATTTTATCACAAACTAAAGCAGTTAAAGCTGTTGATGAAGGTAAATTTAAAGATGAAATTGTACCAGTTACTATTAAAACGAGAAAAGGCGATGTAGTCTTTGACTTAGATGAGTATCCAAATCGAACAACCGATTTTGAAAAATTATCTGGTTTAAGACCAGCGTTTAAAAGAGATGGAAGCGTAAGTGCTGGAAACTCATCTGGCTTAAATGATGGCGCAAGTGTTGTTTTATTAGCTGATCAGACAATGTTAGATAAATATGATTTAAAACCACTAGTTCGTATAGTTGGTGTTGGACAAGGTGGAGTAAATCCAAAAGTTATGGGACTTGGACCAAGTGTCGCAATTAAAAATGCTTTGGACAGCGTCGAAATGGATTTAAAAGAAATTGACTTATTAGAACTTAATGAGGCTTTCTCTGCTCAAGGATTAGGTGTTTACCACGAACTAGCTGAACTTTATGATGTAAATGAAGATTGGTTTACTGAAAGAACTAACTTAAATGGTGGCGCAATTGCTTTAGGTCATCCTTTAGGCGCAAGTGGAAACAGAATTTTAGTTACTTTAATTCACGAATTAATTAAACAAAATAAGCGTTATGGACTAGCTTCACTTTGTATTGGTGGAGGAATGGGAACAGCAATTATTGTAGAAAATTTAGAAGGAGCAAAATAATGAGATTAAAAGGTAAAGTTGCCGTAGTTACTGGCGGAGCAAAAGGTTTAGGAAAAGCAATGGCACTATTATTTGCAAAAGAAGGCGCAACAGTAATCACTGCCGATAGAACTCCAAAAGAATATGAACAAGAAGGCGTTTTTGGAAAAATTTTAGATGTAACAGATGTCGAAGGCTGCGAAGTTTTCTTTAATGAAGTTGTAGAAGAATTTGGTAAAATCGATATCTTAGTTAATAATGCAGGAGTTACAGCAGATGCCTTAACACGTAAAATGACAGAAGAACAATGGGATCGCGTAATTGATATTAATCTTAAAGGTGTCTTTAACTTAACACGTCATGTTGGTCCACACATGCAAGCTAATAACTATGGTTCAATCATTAATATTTCATCAGTTGTTGGAACCTTTGGAAATATTGGTCAAGCAAACTATGCAGCTACTAAAGCTGGATTGATTGGATTAACCAAAACTTGGGCAAAAGAATTTTCAATGAGAGGCGCAAATGTTCGTGTTAATGCAATCTCACCAGGTTATACTATGACTAGTATTTTAGAAACAGTTCCACAAGAATTATTAGACAAATTTGCTGCACTAACAATGTTAAACCGTCTTGCACAACCTGAAGAAATTGCAACGGTTGCACTATTTTTAGCAAGTGAAGATGCTTCATATGTTACTGGCCAAAATATTGGTGTCGATGGTGGAATGAGGTTATAATAATGAAACATTATCCAGTATATTATCAAGAAATATCAAATGGAGAAACAATAGCTTACCGTAAGGCAGGTAGCGGGGATCAAACCCTACTCCTGTTACACGGAAATATGAGTTCTTCGGTATTTTGGCAAACAACAATGGAACATATAGAGTCAGAGATCCAAATAATTGCTCCAGATCTTAGAGGTTTTGGAGATAGTACCTATGTTTCTACTTTTGATTCCTTATTAGAGTTGGCCCTGGATATAGAAGACTTATTAAAACATTTAAAAATAGATGAATTTATTGTTCTTGGCTGGTCAACTGGTGGGGGAGTAGCTTTAGAACTTGCGGCTTTGTTAAAAAAACAAGTGAAAAAAGTTATATTACTAGACAGTGTCGGCGTTAATGGCTTTACAATGTACAAAAAGGATGAAAAAGGCCAAATGCTTTTTGATCAATTGTTAACTGAAAAAGCTGATATAGCAAAAGATCCTGTTCAAGTATTACCAGTATTAAATGCATATGCGACAAAAGATAAAGCAATGCTTCAAATGATTTGGAATGCAACAATTTATTCAAAAAAGCAGCCAAACGAAGCTGAATATGATGCTTATTTAAATGCTATGTTAAAACAAAGAAACTTAGTCGATATCGATTATAGTTTAGTACATTATGCAATGCGTAAAGATGGAAAAAAAGTAGAGCGTTTTACAGAAATAACTGCTCCAGTAGTAGTAATGCATGGAACAGATGATAATATCGTGCCTTATCAAGAGGCATTAGATATGCAAGCATATTTTAAAGACCAAGCCAAACTTGTTACATTTGAAGATGTTGGACATTCTGTGATGACTGACGCATTTGAACTATGGCTTGAAGAATTAAGAAAAACAATTTTTTAGGAGGTAATTATGAAAGAATCTGTGAATGTGGGAATTGTCGGATTAGGTATTTATTTACCGGAAACCACAATGAGCGCAAAAGAGATTGCAGATAAAACCAATGGCGTTTGGACTGAGCAAAACATCATCGACAAACTGGGTATTAAAGAAAAATATATACCTGGAAAAGATGATGGAACTCAAGAAATGGGCGCTTTGGCTGCACTTGATTTATTAAAAAACACAGGCGTGGATCCTTTGGATATAGATGTAATATTAGATATGGGTGAAGAGTGGAAAGAATATCCGCTTACAACTTCAGCTCTATATGTACAAGATCGTATTGGAGCTTTAAATGCCTGGGGAATAGATGTTCAAAATCGTTGCTGTACAACTGTTACCGCAATGAAAATGGCGAAAGATATGTTAATAGCGGATGATGACATCCACAACATTTTAATTGTTGGTGGCTATCGTAATGGTGACTTTGTCGACTATGCTGATAGAAATATGTCAATGATGTTTAATTTAAGTGCTGGTGGGGGGGCCATCTTGCTTAGAAAAAACCATAACGAAAATCTATTGTTAGGAACAGGGTTACTATCAGATGGATCATTAGCGAGAACCGCTGGTGTTGAAATTGGTGGTACCATAAATCCAATTACAAAAGACAATCTTGATGAGGCTTATTCTTCATTACGTTTAATGGATGCAGATAAAATGAAGGCTAGACTAAATGAAGTAAGTCATAGTAACTGGCTAAAATGTATTGATATGGCATTAGAGCGCTCAGGTAATATGAAGGTAGAAGATATTGACTATTTAAATATTTTACACATTAAACGCTCTGGTCACTTAGGAATGTTAAAGGATCTTGGTCTAAGTGAAGATCAAAGTGTATATTTAGAAGATTATGGCCACTTAGGTCAAATTGATCAAATATTATCTTTAAAATTAGGTTTAGAATCAGGAAAAATTAAAGATGGTTCAAACGTTTGTGTGATTGCAGCTGGAATTGGTTATGTTTGGGCGGCTGATATCATACAATGGGGGCCGGCTAAATGAGTATACTAATTGAAATAATCCTAAGATCATTGGAGTATGGAAGTATTTACGCTTTGGCAGCTTTGAGTATTATATTAGTGTATAGAACTTCAAATATAACTAACTTTGCTCAAGGTGTTTTAGGAATGTTTAATACCTATGTTGTAGCAAAACTTGTCATCAATTATGGCATACCAGTTTATTTCGCGGTTTTTGGCGGAATGCTTAGTGCTATGATTATTGGACTTTTAATAGACGTTTTAATTATTCGCCATACGAGTAAAGTCAGTCCAGTTGCCAAACAAATCATCACTTTAGGGTTAATTTCAGTTATTTTAGGATTAGCTCCAAGTATTTTTGGAGTTTATGATTTAAGTTTACCAAAATTCATACCAAGAGGTAGCTTTAGTATTTANNTCTTATAATGCTGTCTTAAACATTAGTTTAGGTCTGTCATTAATGTTAGTAATGTTCTTTGTCCTTCAAAAAACAAAATGGGGTTTGGCGATTAGAACGACTGCCTCAAGTGAAAGTACGGCAAAACTAATGGGTATACCAACTAAAACAATTACGATGGTAACTTGGAGTGTTGCTGGCATGTTATCTGTTCTTGCTGGGACAATGACAGCACCATTTTCCAACGTTTCATTAACTTTTATGAATAACGTTCAAGTTGTTGCACTACTTGCTTGTGTATTGGGAGGCTTTCAAACTTTCCATGGACCTGTAATTGGTGCTTATATAATTGCTGTCGGAACAAACTTAATTCAGTTCTATATGACAGTTCCAGATGGAACAATTTGGGGTAGACCATTAGTTTACTTACTAATACTTGTATTTTTAGTAATCCGTCCATTTGGATTGTTTGGAAAGAAGACGGTGAAAAAAGTATGAGAAAACTACTTAATAATCCGTACATTCAATTTATATTATTTGCCCTAGCTCTAGCATCAATTCCTGCTTTAACTAATATTGGTGTTTTATCTAAAAATTATATTATCGTTTTTGCTGGAGTCATTATTTATGGAATCGCAGCCTTAGGACTAAATGTCTTACTAGGTTATTCTGGCTTGATTTCCTTAGGGACAGCAGGATTTATGGGTTTAGGCGCATATTTATCAGCATACTTTACAGGCAAAATGAACATGCCATTTGAACTATCATTAGTTTTATCGATTTTGATACCAACTATATTAGGTATCTTAGTATGTTTAGTTTCTTTAAAAATTGATGGGTTGTATTTAGCGATTGCAACTTTAGCAGTCTCAGAGATATTTAGAGAAATATTCATTCAATTTGATGCTTTTACAGGCGGAGCTAGTGGTGCGCAGTCATCTTATCCAAGTTTACTATTTGGAAAATTAAAACTAACCCGCTCTGGTACTTACTACTTAATTGTTGTAATACTGTTAGTCGTTTTAGTCTTAGTATATAATTTTCTAAAAGGTTATGTCGGCCGAGCCTTAAATGCAATGCGTGGTAGTGAACATGCAGCTGCAGCAATGGGAGTAAACATCTTTATGTATCGCTTAGTATCTTTTGCGCTAGCAACGGCCCTGGCAGCGACGGCAGGGGTCTTATATGTCCATATAATTAGAGTTTCAGTACCAAATTCATGGACACTCAATACTTCACTGGATATTTTAGCCGTAATTGTTATTGGCGGATTTAGATCAATATATGGAACATTCTTTGGAGCCTTCTTTGTTTATGGAGTCAGTGAATTATTTTTAAAACAAATATCATGGATGGCAGAATTTGCATATATTATTAAAGGTGTATTGATTATCTTAGTTGTTATGTACTATCCAGGTGGGTCGGTTCAAATGTTTAATCAGATCAAAAATTGGATATTAAAGATTTTCAATAAAGCTAAGAAAGGAGAGATTATTGATGAGTAAAAATACTAATCATGTCTTAGAAGTTAAAAACCTTTCCATTGCTTTTGGTGGTCTTAAAGCAGTCGATGATTTAAGTTTTGAAATTAAAGAACGCGAAATATTTGGTTTAGGCGGTCCCAATGGTGCTGGTAAAACAACTGTATTTAACTGTATTACCCAATTTTACAAACCAGACAATGGTGAGATCTATTTTACTAACAATAAAAATGAAAGAATTAATTTAGT
>LFRM01077874.1_pt1 | contig 10055 bp, 7 predicted proteins | sample 618341 | NCBI WGS metagenome assembly LFRM01 (sample SAMN03654438, study PRJNA283298) | anaerobic digester metagenome | isolation source: pool of bioreactors CSTR01a, CSTR02a, and CSTR03a thermophilic anaerobic... | place: Denmark: Kgs. Lyngby | collected 2014-05-21 | reverse complement strand
AAAGGTTTCCCCGTTTTGCACCCGGATGGTGGAGGTGGCTTTTCTGCTGGTCACAATAGGAAAACCATCTTGATTCAAACCGTTGATCGTGCTTACATCCGGTTCGATTTTGACGATAATCTCTCCTTCTGGGGAGATCTGGGGAAGGAACTTTAAGGTAGTTCCTGTTTTCACGATTACCCGCTGCCTTGTCACGTAGCCGCCGCTGTCCGGTTTGGACAAAACCATAAAGGACTGCTCCTGCCCTAAAAAGATTTCTGCGCTTTCCCCGTCGCTGGTTACAATCCTTGGGTTTGCGTGAATCCGCGCCTGTCCTTTGTCTACACTTGCTTTGAGTGAAAGAAGAAACTCGCTGTACTTCATTCCCAGGGCTGCATTTAAGGTTTGGGTTGTGAATGCAAGGCTCTGGGAAGGCCCTTTTGCCCTTGCCCACTGCCATTCAGTCCCGAGCGCTTCCCTTGCATCCTGCGAGAGCTCAGTCACCAAAACTTCCAGCATAACCTGCTTGACAGGCTGATCAATTCTAGCTATATCCTCGCTAATCCGGTGAACCATCTCCCGGGAGGCGGTGATAACCAAAGTATTGGTCTTTTGATCCACTTTTACAAAGGGCGCAAAAGATGCTGCGAGCAAACTTGCAACCACTTCTGCCCGCAGGTAGCGGGTTTTGAACACAGCCACTTCGCTCAAATGCATAAACGTAGGATCTGAAATATCGTTAGCTCCAACCAGATAATAACCTTCATCAAAATAGCGGAAGTTGTAGCCAAAAGGCAGGCAGATTTGCCTGAGAGCCTCTTCCAAGGGCGTTTCGTTGAATTCCATGGTGACAAATCCTGAAACAGACTGGCCTGCCAAAATGGGAATGCCTGTCTGCAGGGCAATGTCGCCTAGGGCATCGACGATGTATGTATCCTGGAAAATGTTTGTCACAGTTGGCTCAGCCTGAACGCAGCTTGCGGCAAAGGCGAGGATCATGAGAAGGAGAGCCGGTTTATGCTTCTTCACGAATTTCACCTTCTTTTACGCTGAAAAGGTGCTCTAAAAACAGAGGTTCCTCTGCCCCGTAATCAATGCGGACAGTGAGCTTGTACTCTCCGTCCTCTAATCTCGCTGGCACCATGAAAGGGAAGAAGCGCTGTGTGCCGGGGAGGACTGGATTACTGCTGGCCAAGTGCGCACAGGAATTTATTCGTGGAGGGGTGCAGCTGCAGGAGATGATTCATAAAAATGAATTTTAAAGCTAAACGAGCCGCTGCTGAAGGTGCAGACGGCTCGTATGGGTCAGGAAGGAGCGATATTTATATTGTGGAAGGGAATCAGCAGAGAAAAAAGCTGGTGGGGATAAGGATTTAGTCAAAGAACAGGACCACTTCCTCCTGGGGCTTTAAATTCCTTGTTCTGGGCGTGTACTGCGGATATCCTATGGGAATAATCACTACTGGCCGCTGGGCTGGTGAGAGATTTAGGATTCGGCTGACAGCTTCCTCAGAAAAAGCACCAACCCAACATCCGCCTAGACCTAGAGCGCAGGCGCTCAAGAGAATGTTTTCCGCTGCTGCTGCAGTATCCTGGATGGAGTAGAGCTCTCTGCCCCTGTCGCCGTACTTGGCTGCAGCCTCTTCCGGTTCTGCAACCACAACAACTACCACAGGCGCTTGTGCAACAAAGCTTTGCCCAGCGGCACGGGCCAGCAGCTCCTTGTTTTCTTGCTGTCTGATTATGTAGAATTTCCAGGGCTGAACGTTGCCTGCGCTGGGCGCCAAGCAGCCTGCGGCGATTATTTTCTGAAGCATTTCATCAGAGATGGAATCTGATTTGAATTTGCGCACACTGCGCCTGCTTTCGATGGTCTCAAAAAAGTTTTTCACCATTTTTTTCACCTCTTTTTTTATTTTATTCTAACAAGTTGCCCAATTATTGGCAAGTTAGCCTAAGCCTCTAGAGAACAGAATAATTTTTTTCCGGAAATGTATAAAGAGCGTCCCTTTGACGAAACTATACATGGATTTGTTGTATCGCCAAAGGAGGAGTCAGATGGCACAACTACGTAAAGACTTAACTAGCCGTACCTGGGTTGTGATCGCCACCGAAAGAGGGAAAAGACCTCACGATTTTAAAGTGCCGGTAGATGAAAGGAAAGGAGAGAGCACCTGTCCTTTCTGTCCAGGCCATGAAGAACAGACCCCACCTGAAGTGTTGGCTATTGGAAGGGAAAACGACGCACCCGACACGCCTGGCTGGAAGGTGCGGGTTGTGCCGAATAAATTTCCCGCTCTCAGCGGTGATGCTGCTGAGCCAAGCTTCCAAGATGGTCCACTGATTCAGAGACCAGGCATTGGCGCCCATGAGGTGCTGGTAGAGTCTCCAGATCACGACTCTAGTTTTGGCACTCACAGCCAAGAACAGATGGAGCAGATTCTCCATGCCATGATCCAGCGGATTAAGGACTTGCGCAACGACAACAGGCTGCAGTATGTGCAGCTGTTCAAAAACTCAGGGAGGAAAGCTGGAGCATCGCTAGAGCACACCCACTGCCAACTCATCGCAACCCCAATCATCCCTCCTGTAGTGGAAGAAGAACTGCAGTGCGCGCATTTCTATTATGAAAAACACAGCTCGTGCGTTTGGTGCGATATCTTGAACAAAGCCCACGAAAGCGGGCGGGTGGTAGAGGCGTCGCCGCACTTTGCTGTGCTTTGTCCTTTTGCTTCAAGGGTGCCTTATCAAGTTTTGATCCTGCCAATCCGCCATGATGGCGAATTCGATGAGCTCTCCCCAGATGAACTGCAAGATTTGGCAGCAGTGCTGAGACGTACTATCCGCAGGCTTGAGGTAGCTTTTAACAATCCTCCATACAACATGCAGTGGCATATCAGTCCCCTGCAGGGTCCCGGCCAATATGATCAGTATTTCCACTGGCATTTAGAATTGTTACCGAGATTAACTATTGCAGCTGGCTTTGAACTGGGCAGTGGCATTTATATCAATCCCACTGCACCGGAGCTGGCAGCACAAGAATTACGTGAGGTGAAGATAGATGCAGCCACAGGAATTTGATGAAACTTACAGGGTACTTATAGTTTCGCCGGAGGTTGTTCCCTTTGCAAAGACAGGCGGCCTTGCTGATGTAGCAGGTTCCCTGCCCAAAGCACTGGCCATGCACGGCAATGATGTGCGGGTAGTGCTTCCCCGCTACAGGGGAATCGAGCCTGAACGGACAGTTGGGGACTTTCCAGTAATGGTTGGCGACAGAAAAGAAACAGCTATCCTGCGGGAAGGTTCCATCATGGCCCGCTTAAATGAAGAAGAAAAACGGGTTCCTGTCTATTTCATTGACAATTACCACTACTTCGATCGGGACAATATCTACGGCTATTACGATGAAGCAGAACGCTATGCCTTTTTCTCAAAAGCTGTACTGGCAATGTTGCGTTTTCTCAATTGGCGGCCTGAGATCATCCACTGCAACGACTGGCAGACAGGTCCCATCCCTGCTCTCTTGCGGCAATGGGAACAGGCAGACTCTTTCTACAGCGATATCGCCACTGTCTATACCATCCACAACCTGCGCTATCAGGGGAATTTTCACCCCAGCACCATCCACCTTTTAGGGTTGGGGCAAGAGTATTTAACCCCTGAGCGGATGGAGTTTTACGGCGAGCTCAGCTACATGAAAGCGGGAATAGTATATGCAGACATGGTGAGCACTGTAAGCCGCACCTACTCAGAGGAAATTCAAACTCCAGAGTTCGGAGAGCGTATGGAAGGAGTCCTCAGAAGCAGGGCAGAGGATCTGTACGGGATCGTCAATGGGATCAACTATCATGAGTTTAATCCCGCCACAGACCAGCGAATCTATCAGCGCTATACAGATCCCGAGGGGAAAAGAGCCAACAAGTACGGGCTGCAAGGGGAAATGGGTCTGCCCAGAAAAGATGTTCCTCTTTTTGGGCTCATTTCACGACTGGTGGACCAAAAAGGCTTAGACCTCATTGCCCAAATCAGCGATGAGCTCATGGGCCACGATCTGCAAGTTGTGGTTTTGGGAACAGGCGACCCCCACTACGAGGATATGTTCCGCACGCTGCGGGAGCGCTATCCAGACAAGGTGGGCGTTCACATCGGCTTCAATGCAGCATTGGCACAAAAGATCTATGCAGGTGCAGATTTGTTCCTGATGCCGTCCCGCTATGAGCCTTGCGGCCTGGGGCAGCTGATCAGCCTTCGCTACGGAACCATCCCCATCGTCCGGGAGACAGGCGGTTTAAAAGATACCATCACAGATTACGATCCTGAAACTAGACACGGTAACGGCTTTTCTTTCAGGGATTACGACAGCTCTGCCTTTCTCTCTGCCATCAGACGAAGCCTTGCAGTCTACCACAATGAGCCGGTCTGGAGAGAACTTGTAGAAAACGCCATGAACTGCGACTTCTCCTGGAATCGCAGCGCCACAGAATACATGGGACTCTATGGCGCTGCGCTGCGGAAAGTGCACAGGATACTCACGGCTTAAAGGGAGAGTCTTCCTAACAAAAAGGGCGAGTGATTTATCACTTGCCCTTGTATAATTAGTATTATAGTTAACAGTGCAAGAAAGCACTATTTAACTTTCATATTTAATAACAAACCACGTCAGCTCAAAATTATTCTTATACTAAACATCAAACACATTTTGGCTTCACATCTTAGCCAATTTGCCAGCTTATGTTGGCCTGAACCTTGAAAACATGTATAATAATATCCGGACTTGGAGGGTAAATGAAACACCTCCTGGGACGGTCTAGTTAAGCCGATTACCCGTATAAAAGAGTATTAATCCATTCCGGTAAGTCTACATGTTTTGGCTGGTTGAGGCCAGCTTTTTAGCTGGTTCCTCGTGTCACGTGCAAGGTTGTTTGCTTACACGGGAAGGAATGGAGGCTTTAAGTCCAATTATTCTTTTAAGGAGGCATTTAAAATGAACATAAAACCAATTGCAGGGATTGATGTGGGCAAGTTTTTTAGTGAGATGGTTATTATTTCCCCATCCAATGAGCTATTTGCCCGTATGAGGATTCATCATGATTCCAATGCCGATATGAGAAGAGCCATAGAGCTTCTAAAAAAAGCNNATGAAAGTCTATGAAAAACGTAGATCTAGGGAGCATACTACAAAAGATTGAGATAGGAGGTATGAAATGCAGCTTAAACTCAACAACAAGCTAATTATTGTATTCATCAGTCTTTTCGCATCCGGAATTTTTACAGTCGTATTTATGGGAAGTCATCACTCTCGGGAGAATATGGAAGTATTAATTGAAAGCTCTGCTCATTCCCAAGTAAAGGCAAACGTACAGCTTATTAACACAAAACTCGAAACCCTCGCAGACCAACTAAAAGCAATCGCTGCCACAGGCGAGATTCAAAGCATGCAGTGGGAGCAGCAGAATCAGTTCCTGCAGCAGCTTGTCCTGGAGCTGAATCGAAACTTCAGCGTTACCGACCTGGGTGGCAATCTGCGCTCTACAAGAGGCGAGAATACCACAGTAAGAGAACAGCTCTTTTTTCAAAAGGCTAGGGCAGGGGAGGTGTTCGTCAGCGACCCGGTTGGAGAAGGCGCCAATAAGAGATTGATCATCGCAGTCCCCATCATGAAGGATACAGCTGTGCAGGGAGTGCTGTCAACTGAGATCCCTGTAAGCTTTTTGGCAGACTTGATGCGTGAAATGCAGCTTGCCCAAGACGGCTACGGTTATATAATCAATAAGGAAGGGCTGTTGGTCGCCCATCCCAACGAAGACTGGATTTTAACCCGAAATTTAATAACAGATTTTGATGGGCAAACGAAAGAGGCAGCAGAGCAAATTCTCAGCAAAAGACAGGGCATTGCCCGCTACACCCTCGATGGACAAGATGCCTATGTCAGCTTCGCTCCAATTCCGAACCTTGACTGGTTTTTGGTTATGCGAGCGCCAGAGAGATTGATCACAGAAGCTATCGTTCAACAGCGCAAATATTCTCTTCTGCTCGGCCTGGCTACCCTGATTTTGGGCGCTTTCCTCGTTTATTATCTCAGCCTCAAAATCACCTCCCCCCTTGAAAAACTTACAGAAATGGCCGGAAGCCTCGCCAGCGGCAACATAGCTATTCAAGCTCAGGTGAAAAGCAGCGATGAGCTCGGCACCCTCGCCTCTGCCTTCAACGAGATGGCAAGCTTTTTGAAAGGCATGCTCTCAGAACTTGCGGAAGTCACAGGGGCGCTTGTGGACACAAGCAAGCAAGTTGCAGGGGCAAGCGCCTCAGCAGGAGCTGCCATTGAAGATGTGGCCCAGGGTGCTAACGAATTTGCAGCAGCTGCTCAGCAGATGGATGCCAGCGTTGACTCCATCTCAAACACTGCCCAATCAGTTTCTCAAAAAGCAGGTTACGGCTCTAAAGCGATCGACCAGGTGCAGAAGCAAATGAATACTATTGTCGCCTCAACGGATCAGGTAGCAGAGGCTATGGCAGCTTTGTCCACCCGCTCGCAGAAAGTTGGCGAGATTGTGACGGCAATTTCAAAGATTGCAGAGCAAACAAATCTCCTTGCTCTTAACGCAGCCATTGAAGCTGCCAGAGCAGGAGAGCACGGCAGGGGGTTCACAGTTGTTGCAGAACAGATCAGGGCATTGGCAGAGAGCACCCAAAAGGCAACAGAGAGTATTGCCCAGGAAGTCAGGGAAGTGAAAAAAGGAAGCAACGTAATCGATAGGGCCCAAACAGTTTTCTCTGAGATCATCGAGTCAATTCAAAAGCTTGCAGCAGACATGACCTTCATCGCTGACAGCAGCAGACAAATTGCCAACAGCAGTCAGCAAATCGCTGCAGCCACAGAAGAGCAGACTGCTTCTGTGGAGGAGATTGCAGCTTCTGCAGATGAACTGCGCTCCTTAGCTGAGAAGTTATCCCAGCTCAGCAGCAGATTCAAATTAGAGTAGCGTTGATGAGTTTCAAGATTTTTCTGACTAAAAAAAGGTGCTTGACAGAAAGACTTCAAGCAGTTATAATATGAATTGTCAGCGCCCGGGTGGCGGAACTGGCAGACGCGCACGTTTGAGGGGCGTGTGGTTCACACCGTACCGGTTCAAGTCCGGTCCCGGGCACCATCTTAAGATAGAGAAGCCGCAAAGCTTGAACCTTGCGGCTTTTTTTATTTTAAAACATATCCTTTTGACTTTTTCCTCCAATGAATGTATAATACAATTAAACAGTTGTTTAATTGTTTAACAAAGGGAGGCAGGTTACCGTGGAAAAAAACGGAGACCTATGCGGCTGCTATGAGCCGCATACAGAAAAGACCAAAACGCTGAAAGAAAAGCTAGTTGAGGTCGCAGGCCTCTCCGAGCTTTTTGCAGCTTTAGGCGAGGAAGTGCGGACGCAAATATTGTATCTTCTGTCCCAGGAGGAGATGTGTGTTTGCGATCTGGCAGAGATTTTGGAACTGTCGCTGCCTGCAATATCCCATCATTTGCGTCTTTTGAAGCTCCTGCGGCTTGTCAAGTATCGCAGAGAGGGCAAAATGGTCTACTATTCTCTGGCAGACGACCATGTAATCAAGCTTATGGAAGTGGCCAAAGAACACTACGAAGAAGAACGTTAGGAGGTGCAGCCCTGTGCAGAAAGCTCGCTTTCAACTAGAAGGACTTGACTGCGCGAACTGCGCTTTGAAAATAGAACAAGCTCTCCAAAACACAGAAGGCTTTAATGAAGCTAAAGTCAACTTCGCAGCTGCAACCTTGGAAATAGACCCGGATCAGCTGGAACACGCCCAAAGAATAATCTCCTCTCTGGAGCCTGATGTGAGAGTCGCTTCTAAGCCCCAGGCTGAAGCAGGCGGTTTCCTCTCTTTCATCAGAGAGGAGCAGGCTGCCTTAAAGCGAATCCTTTTGACCCTGGCATTGATTCTGCTGGGGTATATAGCTGAAACGCAGTTTCAGCAGGTAGTTTTAGGGAATCTCTTTCTGCTCTTTGCATACCTCGCAGTAGGTGGTGGTGTGCTGAAACAAGCTGCCCGCAACGTTTTCCGCGGTGAACTTTTCGATGAAAACGCACTGATGTCCATTGCCACTTTAGGGGCCATTGCCATCGGCCAAATACCGGAAGCTATTGCAGTGATGCTTTTTTACTTCATCGGCGAGATGCTGCAGGACCATGCAGTAAAGCGTTCCCGTAGCGCAATTTCTTCCCTTGTCCAGCTCAGGCCGGAGGAAGTATGGGTGAGGGAAGGGGACGAGCTGCGGCGGGCCTCACCAGAGGAAGTCCAGCTTGGCCAAGAGATTGTGGTGAAAGCAGGGGAGAGGATTCCCTTAGATGGCGTAGTAGTGGAAGGAGAAACCTTTGTAGACACCTCAGTCCTAACAGGAGAGTCTGTGCCCAGACGTCTTTCACCAGGGGATACTGCTTTGGCAGGGATGGTCAACACAGAAGGGCTTTTGGTGATCAAGACCACAAAGCCTTTTGGAGAATCAGCAATTGCCAGAATTCTCGCCTTAGTTGAGGAAGCAGCCAGCAGAAAAGCCAAAACAGAAAAAATGATTACCTCTTTTTCCCGTTATTATACCCCTACAGTGGTAGCTTTGGCAGCAGCTGTTGCTATTCTTCCGCCTTTGGTCTTTGGTGCTTCGTTTTCCACCTGGCTCTACCGCGCCTTGGTGCTCCTTGTGATTTCCTGTCCCTGTGCTTTGGTGGTTTCGGTACCCCTTGGGTATTTCGGAGGACTTGGCCGCGCCTCAAAAGAGGGGATTTTAGTCAAGGGAGCCAATTACCTGGATGTGCTCTCAAAATTAGATGCAGTCGCCTTTGACAAAACCGGCACCCTCACAGAGGCAAGCTTCCAGGTGACGGAAATCCATCCTGCAAACGGCTTCACTCCCCAGGAGGTTTTGGAGCCTGCTGCAAAACTCGAGGCAGCATCCAACCACCCTATAGCTAAGGCGATTATTACCTCCTACGGCCAAGATGTGGATCCCCTTGCCATCTCAGATTACCAGGAGGTTCCTGGGTTCGGGATCAAGGGTACCATAGCAGGGGAGCAGGTGATTTTAGGCACCGACAAATTCATGCACAAGGAAGGCATTCCCCACAGCGATGCATTTTGCGAAACCGTCGGCACCACAGTCCACGTGACAGTGGCCGGCCAATATCGCGGCTACTTGATCGTTGCAGACAGAATCAAACCTCAGTCCGCGCAAGCGATCAGAGAGCTTCGCCAGTTAGGAATTGAGAAGCTGGTGATGCTCTCCGGCGATGACGAGTCTGTTGCGGTGAATGTAGGCAGAGAACTTGGGTTGGACGAGGTCCATGCAGAGCTTCTGCCTGAAGATAAAGTGGAGAAACTAGAAGAGCTGCGCAGGGGCAGGATCCTTGCTTTCGTTGGCGATGGAATCAATGATGCGCCTGTCCTCAGCAGGGCGGACGTTGGGATCGCTATGGGCGGTTTGGGTTCAGATGCAGCAATTGAGGCTGCAGATGTGGTGATCATGGACGATAATTTGAGCAAACTTTCTCGAGGGATCAGGGTTGCCCGAAAAACCCGGCGGATAGTTTCCCAGAACATCATCTTTGCATTAGGGGTGAAATCACTGTTCATGCTCCTGGGGCTCTTTGGCATCTCAGGGATTTGGCTGGCTGTATTTGCCGATGTAGGCGTTACATTGCTTGCCATCTTAAATTCTCTCCGCACACTGCACCTGTAGTTCTTGGGCGGGAAGGGACCTTCCCGCCCCTCTTTTTTCTCAGTCTCTAGATAAAGGGATTCGTCTGCCTGAAGCAGAAATAAAGCTAGGGAAAGACAAACAGGGGAGAGATTAAACATTGGAGTTTATCGCAGATCTACATATCCATTCACACTATTCCATGGCTACAAGCAAAGAAGCAAATCCAGAAGGCCTTGCCAAGGCTGCTGTGGAGAAGGGGTTAGATGTAATCGGCACAGGAGACTTCACCCACAGAGGCTGGCGGGAAGAACTTAAAGAGAAGCTTACAGAGGCAGAAGCGGGCCTTTACAAGTTAAAGCAGGGACCCCAGGTCCG
>LFRM01367111.1_pt1 | contig 10056 bp, 17 predicted proteins | sample 618341 | NCBI WGS metagenome assembly LFRM01 (sample SAMN03654438, study PRJNA283298) | anaerobic digester metagenome | isolation source: pool of bioreactors CSTR01a, CSTR02a, and CSTR03a thermophilic anaerobic... | place: Denmark: Kgs. Lyngby | collected 2014-05-21 | reverse complement strand
CATAGACAGTGTGATTCAACTGGCCAAGGCAGGAAACAAATACATTGATGATACCACCCCCTGGCTTCTTGCTAAGGATGAGGATAAAAAAGATAGATTAAAGACAGTGCTTTACACACTAACGGAGAATCTAAGGATTATTGCTATTTTACTCGATCCCTTTATTCCAGGAAGTGCAGAAGAAATTTTCCTTCAAATCAATACCAAGCTAACAGAGTATGAGAGCATCCGTAGCTATGGTTCTCTCGAGAGAGATTTGATCGTGGGAAAAGGTCGCCCTATTTTCCAAAGACTGGATCTCGACGACATTGTTAAAGAAGAAGCAAGTCCCCTAAAGGAAGCGCCAAAAAAAGAGGAAGCGGTATTGGAAGAAAAAGAGGAGATTGATTTTGACACTTGGCAAAGTTTGGATATTAGAGTGGCGAAAATTCTCAGTGTAGAAGACCATCCCAAGGCCGATCGCCTCTACGTTCTAAAACTCGATGTGGCCGGAAGCCAGCGCCAAGTGGTCAGCGGTATAAAGGAAAACTACACCAAAGAAGAACTACTAGGCAAAAGTGTTGTGCTTCTTGCCAACTTAAAGCCTGTGAAACTTCGCGGGGTACTTAGCCAAGGAATGCTACTGGCCGAGTCCCAGGGAAAAGAAGTACGACTTTTAGAAGCCAGTCTTGAAACAGGCAGCCCAATCAGTTAGGAGAAAACCATGAAGTTTTTTGATTCCCATGCCCATATAGATGATAAGCGCCTTGATAATAAATATCTTGGTAAAAATTTACGAGAGGCTGGAATAGGCGGTGTTGTAATCCCCGGGGTTGACCAAAGGGGCTGGGCACGAATCCTCGAGATGGCCCGGGAGGAGGATATTTTTTATCCCAGCCTTGGCATCCATCCCCAGGAGGTAAGCACCACAGCCCTGGAGGTCCTTGGGGAGCTGGAGAAGATGCTTCAGACCCATCCTCAAGTTGTTGCCATTGGTGAGATTGGACTGGATTTGCACTGGAGAAAGGACAATCTTGATCTCCAGCGCCACTGGTTTAAAGAGCAGATGCTGCTGGCTAAAAAACACAATCTACCCATCATTGTCCATGATAGAGAAGCAAACTCCCAGGTCTTTGATCTTATTGAAGAGGTGGATCCCTATGGTAGTGGTGTAATCATGCACTGCTATAGCGGCCATGTTCCCCTGGCTAAGGCCTATGTCCAAAGGGGAGCCTTTATTTCTCTGGCAGGTCCGGTGACCTTCCAAAATGCCAGGGTTCCTAAGGAAGTGGCCCTAGCGGTGCCTTTAGAAAATCTGCTCATAGAAACCGATAGCCCCTATCTTACCCCCCATCCCTTTAGAGGCAAGAGAAATAACCCCAGCTACGTGCGCTACGTGGCCCAGGAAATTGCAGATATTAAAGGTCTTAGCCTCGAGGAAGTAGCCCGAGTAACCTTTGACAATGCCCGTAGAGCCTTTAAATTATGAAAATCAGCGAGGTAATTGTAGTAGAGGGAAAAGATGATGCTGCTAGAATTAAGTCCTGTGTAGAGGCATCTGTGATTACTACCAGTGGTTTTGGAATCAATGAAGCCATATATAAAAAAATAGATGAAGCCTACCGGCGGGTGGGGATTATAATTTTTACCGATCCCGATACCGTGGGGGCAAGGCTACGCCGTGAACTTTTAAAGCGCTATCCCCATCGGAAACAGGCCTTTATCCAAAGAAGTGAAGGCACAAAGGATGGAGATATTGGGGTGGAAAACGCCGACTGCCAGAGCATTATAAAAGCTCTTGAGAAGATTAGAACTCCCAGTAGAATTACATCTCATTTTACCATGAGGGATATTTATGATTTGGGCCTAGTGGGTCCCGGTTCGAAAAAAAGTCGCGAAATATTAGGAAAAACACTTGGCATCGAAACACTATCTGCTAAGTCAACTTTGGAGCGAATCAATCATTATGGGATTACTCTGGAAGAAATCCAAGAGGCATTAAAAAATGTATAAAAGAAGTCGTCCGGGATGGATCGTTCAAAAAATGAAGATGGAAGGGCTGGTCTTTCGAAAACGCTTTGGGCAGAATTATCTTATTGATGACAATGCTTTAGAGCGGATTATGGAGGCCATAGACCTAAAGGGCGGTGAAAAGGTTCTAGAGATAGGACCGGGCTTGGGAGCACTGACCGAGCGCCTTCTAAATAACGACATAGAACTCTACGCCGTGGAGATTGACCGAGATCTGGGTAGAATCCTTGAAAGGGACTTTAATCAGGAGAACTTTCATCTGATTGTAGAGGACGTTCTCAAGGTGGATCCTCTGAGCTTTCCCCAGCCTCTGGTGATTATTGGGAATTTGCCCTATTACATTACCTCGGCTATTATTATGCACTTTTTGGAATCTTCTCTCGATATTAGCTCCATGGTAATCATGATGCAAAAGGAAGTCGCCCAAAGGCTAACTGCTAGCCCTGGCAGCAAGGATTATGGAGTTCTTACTGTAATCACTCAAATATATGCCGAGGTTGAAAAGCTTTTTGATGTGGGGCGAAATTGCTTTATGCCTACCCCTAAGGTTGAGAGTACCGTGGTAAAGCTCTGGCCGAGAAAGAGTGCAAGCCTTAATGAAAAGGGGCTAAATATTATCAAAGCTGCTTTTTCTCAGCGAAGAAAAACTCTGAATAATTCTTTGTCTTCGGCCTTTGAAAAGGAAGAGGTAATCGAGGCATTAAAAAAGGCCGATATTGATCCGGCCCGTAGGGCAGAAAGTCTTTCTACCGATGAGTTCAAAACTCTCATCAGGCTTTGGCCCTAGTCTTGCTGAGCTTCTAAAATATCCAAATACACATTGATGGCCGGAAGATAGTGTAAAAGATGGTGGTTTAAAAAACCAAGAGGGATTCCTTTCTCCTCACAAAGGCTGAAGGGGATGGATTTTCGTCCGCCCTCTGCGGCTTTTTTTATTTGTTCTTGCACAAATTCTAAGGGTAGAAGGAAAAAGGCTTCGTGTTTTTTAAAGTAGACAATAAAAAAACTGACGCCACCGTGCTTTTTGAAATCGTCCATATATTCCAGTTGATGGTCGTGAAAATTGTTCAAAGAAAAATAATTAAGCCAGGTTTCCTTTGCATCAAAACACAGGGCTATACCCTGACACAATCCAATGTAGTCCACTGTAGAGCGTTTATCAAAATATCCCAGAGTAATTTGTCCCCGGGAGTTTTGCTCTACAACTTTTATGGGAGTGGAAATTTTATCCACACGGGCTATACCGTTATTTTTGTAATAATCGTTGCTAAGATCAATTAAGCTCTCGAGGAGATCTCCTCGGTGGCCTCGACTTCTCCATGCCATAAAATCCTCCTGGACACCATAATAACATGAAATTGGTTGCAAAGGAAAGCCAGTCGAATACTTACGTAAATGTCATAAACCAGGCTTTATAGGGGAAAACACGACTATTATCTGTGGAGAAGCTGTGGACAGTGTGGATAAGTCATGGCTTTTTACACATCTTTTCCCCAACCTTAATATATAAATAAAATGATAAAAACTTTTTTTGTTTATTATAACTTATAGAGGGTAAAAAATGGCTAGACAGTATTTAACAAAAATTAGGAGAAAAAAATGGAAAAACAAATTATTATTTACACAAGCAACACCTGTGGTTATTGCCACGCAGCCAAAGACTATCTTGATTCACTTGGTGTAGAATACCAGGAGCGCAATGTATCTACGGATATGGAAGCCAGAAAAGAATTAATGCAAAAAGGTTTTATGGGAGTTCCTGTACTTCTGGTAGATGAAGAAGTTATCCAAGGCTTTGACAAAGCGCGCATCGATCAGTTGCTGAAATAAGTCCCTTTGGGACTTTTTCACTTTACGGAGGGAATATGAAAAAAGTATTATTACTGCTGGGTCTACTTTTATTTGTTGCGGGTTGTTCTCAGGGCGAAGAAGTGATTGGCCAGGCCGATGGACCAACAGAAATTGTTCTTGAGACTCAAGAAGTCGAGAAAGAAGAAAGCAAAGAAATTAACATAGGCAATCGCGTTGGCAACCTTGCTCCAGATTTCGAATTGAATACTATGGATGGAAAAAGTGTAAAGCTATCTGATCTTCGTGGAAAGCCCGTTCACATGGTTTTTTGGAGCGTGGACTGCGTCTATTGCGTTAAAGAATTGCCCCATGTACAAAAAATTTACAATGAAAATAAAGAGGACTACACTGTTCTGGCTATGAATATTACTCTGCAGGATGGTCTTGATTACGCAAAAGAATTTATAGAAGAAGCCGGTTACGACTTTACAACGGTACTGATTGAAAACACTAAGGAAGGTCTTGACACTCTTCAGCAGTATGAAGTTCGAGGCATTCCACTTAATGTATTTGTCGATAAAGAAGGAATCATTTCTTATGTTGCACCGGGTATGATGGATGAAGCCACCATTAATGCTGTTTTAAAGGAGCTGATCGATTGATGAAAATTGTTATCCTTGGAGCTATGGAAGAAGAAACATCTACTCTTCTTGCTAATTTAGAAGACCTTCAAGAGGAAGGCCGAAACCTTTACCCCTATCACCGCGGTTTTTTTTATGATAAAGAGATTTTTGTTATAAAAACCGGTATTGGAAAAGTCAATGCTGCACTATGTACCCAGCGACTTATTGATCTGCATCGTCCCGATGCAGTGATTATGGTTGGTGTGGCCGGTGCCATTGAAAAACTGGCCATTGGTGATGTAGTTTTAGCCACTAAGGTTGCCCACCATGATTTGAAGCCTGAATTTTTAGTAAATCATCAGCCCTATCTCGACGAAGACGCTCAGGGTTATTTCTCCTGTGACCGGGAGCTGCTTCAGTGCGCCATTCAAAGTGTTGCAGACTTATCCTTAAACTTTAAAGTTTATACAGGACCCATGGCCAGTGGAGAAAACTTTGTTGAAAAACAAGGGCGAGAAGAAATCATTGAAAAATTTGCTCCCCTTTGTGTAGATATGGAGACCGCCGGCATGGCCCATGCATGCCACCGCTCCCAAATTCCTTTTTTTGCCCTGCGCTCTATTACCGATACCGAAGAGGAAAGCGGGCTAGACCACTTTGAGAAAAATTATGAAGTGGCCCGGGAAAATGCACAATATCTTCTTATGGAGATCCTAAAAGCACTCTAGAATATTATTGTGCTTTCGTTTATAATAGGAGTAGTATGTTCCCAAAAGGAGGAGTTATGCTTGCACTTGAACAGTCGAGAGCTTATTTAGAGCAATTGACCAATGGAAGTTTCCTTATTAGTAAAAATGGTGAAAGAACCAATGTAATGACCATTGGCTGGGGAAGTATGGGCTATTTGTGGAATCGCTTTGTCGTCATGGTGCCCGTAAGAACAACCCGTTATAGCTATGAGCTCCTAAAGGACGAACATTTTTTTACCATCTCAGTGCCAAAAAAAGGACAGATGTCCAGGGAACTGAATTACTGTGGAACAAAAAGTGGTCGTGATGTAGATAAGATTAAAGATTTAGCTCTGGAGATGGAAGAAGGATCCATTCCGGTTCCCCATCTAAGAGGTGCCCAGTTTCATCTGGAATGCAAAATTCTCTACAAAGAGGAGATAAACCCCGAAAAACTCAATGGGCTCATTGATTTGGAATGCTATCCGCAAAAGGATTATTCAGTACTCTTTTATGCAGAGATTGTAAATATTATAGAATAAAAGGAGGGTAACATGTTTAAAGAATTTCGTGACTTTATACAGCGAGGAAATGCCATGGATATGGCCATTGCCTTTGTTTTAGGAGCCGCCTTTACTGCGATTGTTTCTAGTTTAGTCAATGATTTGATTATGCCATTTATTAGCCTTTTGACCAATGGCGTTGATTTTTCTCAACTCTTTATTCCCTTGGACGGTGGTCAATACGCAAACCTAGCCCAGGCCCAGGAAGCCGGTGCTGCAGTTTTTGCCTATGGTAATTTTATCAATGCTATTATCCAGTTTCTTATCATTGCCTTTGTGGTATTTATGTTGGTTCGCACTCTGAATCGTATGAGAAAAGAAAAAGAAGCAGTGGTTACTACGAAAACCTGTAAATATTGTTTGAGTGAAGTTCCCCTGGAAGCCACACGTTGTCCCCACTGTACCAGCGAGCTAACTGTAGAATCAATCGAATAATAATGGATAAAAAACATCTGCGTAACCAGCTTAAAAAGCTACGAGGCGGACTGGGAGAAGAAAAGCGCATTGAACTTTCTGATAAAATATGGAAAAATGTAGAGGAGCTCGAGGAATTCAAGAGGGCTAAAAAGATCGGTGTCTACTTGGATTTTGGCAGTGAAGTGAAGACGACTTCCTACCTACTAAATCTCATTGGAGAAAAGGAAGTTTTTATTCCAAGACTCCGCGGAAAAGAAATGGACTTTGTAGCCTTTGGTGGTCTTGATGGAATGAAGGCTGGAGCCTTCGGAATACTGGAGCCGCTGGAAGGCGAGATTTGTCCGCCTGAGGAGCTGGAACTGATTCTTGTTCCTGGCCTTGGCTTTACCCTTAAGGGTGGAAGGCTTGGCTATGGAGGAGGGTATTACGATACCTATCTTCCTGCTACCAAGGCTCCCCTGTTTGCCCTTGGTTTTGAAGTTCAAATTCGTGATACACTACCCTTAGAAAGTTGGGATTATCCCATAGATGGTTTAGTAAGCGAAAAGGATATTTATCGCTTTTAAACCAATATGGGCTTGAAAAAAAACTAACTTCGGGTAGAATAATAAACACAAGATAAAAAAAGGAGGTTCTCATGCAAAAATGGATTTGCACTGTATGTCAATATATTTATGACCCCGCCATCGGCGATGAAGACAATGGCATTGCTGCGGGCACCAGCTTCGATGATTTACCTGATGATTGGGTATGTCCAGAATGTGGTGTAGACAAAGATATGTTCGAACCCTATGACGAATAAGGAGAAATAAATGGCAAAAATTGGTGAAATTTATAAATGTGAAATATGTGGAAACATAGTTCATTTACTGCACGGTGGTGAAGGGGAGCTAGTTTGCTGTGGCGAACCTATGGAATTAAAAGAAGAACAAAGAGCAGAAATGAAAAATGAAAAACACGTACCCGTAATTGAAAAAGTTGAAGGTGGCTACAAAGTTACCGTTGGTTCCACATTACATCCTATGGTTGATGCTCATTATATTGAGTGGATTGAACTTCAAATTCCAAAGCAAACTTTAATCGCTTTTCTTGAGCCTGGCGAAGAGCCTATCGCAGTCTTTATGACCGAAGAAGCTGCTCTTGCCGCAAGAGAATATTGCAATATTCATGGTTTGTGGATCAACGATAGTATTTAGGCTTACAAACATAGCCTTTCAAGTTCAGTAATTACAATACAAAGGAGATTGGAAAATGCAAAAATGGATTTGTACAGCATGTCATTACATCTATGATCCCGCTGTTGGTGATGAAGACGGTGGTGTTGCCCCGGGAACATCCTTTGAAGATATTCCCGAGGACTGGGTTTGCCCAGTTTGTGGTGTAGAAAAAGACATGTTTGAACCCTACGAAGACTAAGGAGAATAGATGAATAACGAATTATTAAAGGGTCTGGTAGAACAGATCAATTTAGAAATGCAATCGGCCTACATTTATTTAGGCATGTCAACTTATTTAAATGAAGCTGATTTACCTGGTTTTAGCCAGTGGATGATGGCCCAAGCCCATGAAGAGATGGAACATGCCATGCGGATTTACAAATTCCTACAAGAGCGTGGAGAGCATATTGAGCTTTTCGCCTTTGAGCAGGTTTCTGTAAACTATGATGGAGTTCTTGAAGTCTTTGAAGAGTCCCTTAAGCACGAAAAGTTTGTTACAGCCGCTATTGATAAACTGATGAATATTGCTTACGATGTTCGCGATTTTTCCGCCATGGGAATGCTTCAGTGGTTTGTCGACGAACAAGTCGAAGAAGAAGACAATTTCAATGGCGCCATTGCTCAGATTAAGCTAGCCGGAGGCAAGGGTTCCCCCATGCTGATGCTAGATCGTGGTTTTGGTAAACGCCAAGGTTAAGCGCATAAAACAAAACAGATGATCTGCCTAGGCAGATTATCTGCTTATTCTAAAAGGAGGAATATATGTCNNCTGCATAGGCAGATCATCTGCTTATTCTAAAAGGAGGAATATATGTCCGTTAAAGGAACAAAAACAGAATTAAATTTACTTAGCGCCTTTGCAGGCGAGTCCCAGGCAAGAAATCGCTATGAGATGTTTGCGAAAATCGCAAAAAAAGAAGGTTATGTACAGATTTCTGAAATTTTCAAAGAAACCGCTCGCAATGAATTTGAACACGCCAAGCGATTCTTTCGATTTTTAGAAGGCGGAGCCGTTGAGATAACCGCTATGTATCCTGCAGGTATTGAAGGAACAACGGCTGAGAATCTAAAGGCTGCCGCTGAAGGAGAGAACGAAGAGCATACCATACTTTATCCCCAAGCTGCTGATGTTGCAAAAGCAGAAGGTTTCCCTGAAATTGCCGCCGCCTTTAGAGCCATTGCTAAAGTAGAACTTGCTCATGAAACTCGCTATTTAAAATTGCTTGAAAACATTGAAACAAACAAAGTCTTCAAGCGCGAAAATAAAGTCATATGGAAATGCAATGTTTGTGGCTATCTACATGAAGGCTTTGAGCCACCAATGGTGTGCCCCAGCTGTAAGCATCCCCAAGAGCACTTTTTCATTAAAGAAGAAAACTACTAAGACTTCCATAGGAAACCTAGCTTGTTAGGTTTCCTATTTCTTTCCTAACCCCTTTCTTCTCGAAGCTTTAGCCACAGTGAGAGCTTTCTCAGGCAATAGGGGGTCCAAAAACTCCTTTAGTAAATAAAGAGCACCTGGTTTTTATCATGGCACTGAGTAGGAAGTATTGGCACAGCAAATATTTGCTTTAGGGAGCCCTATGAATAAATTCGTGCTATACTAAACTTTGTGAGTAATTTCTTAGTTTGAGGAAGGAATCGAAATAATCGTGAGAACTGTTGAGCTCTATACCGATGGGGCATGCAAAGACAATCAAAGCAAAGACAATGTTGGTGGTTATGGTGGAGTTCTACACTTCCGTGGCCATGAAAAAGAATTTTCCGGCGGAGTAAAAAACAGCACCAATAATATCATGGAACTCACTGCGGTCATTGAAGGACTAAAGGCCATCCATGACCGAGATCTGCGAGTAGAAATCTACACCGATTCGGCTTATATTGTTAATTGCTTTAAAGAAAAATGGTATGTGGATTGGATAAAAAGGGGCTGGAAAACCTCGGCAAGAAAACCCGTTGAGAACCGAGCCCTTTGGGAAGAACTTTTAGCTCTGGTGGATGAGTTTGCGGAAGTCGTCTTTTATAAGATAAAGGGCCATCTTTTGCCCGGTGCAAAGGATTACGATAAATGGTATAATAAATTCCGTCAAGAAGAAAAAGAAGTCTCTTTGGAAGTTTTTAAGCGCTATATATCTTACAATCACAGAGCCGATGAACTTGCTAGTGATGCGGCACTCAAAGCAGGAGAATATGATAAAGAATAATTTGAAGACTCTTATATATTTAGGGCTATGGTACTTTGTACTCCTTACCAGTGTTATATTTACAAACTTCCGTGGTCTTGTGGGGGGCCTGATTCCCCATGGATTTAGCCCTATTGTCTTTTATGGAGTTGCCACTCTGATATACAGCCTTATTTTTGCTCTATTGTTTTTAAAGCCCCAGGGAAGTATGATGGATAACTTTTCCTCTATGGGAGCTTTGGTTGCCCTTGATATCGGGGTGATCCTTGCCGTTGCCCTTGGCGCGCTTTTTATGCGTTACAGTTATTTGGATCTACTTTTTGCCATTGGATTTTGTTTTGTACAGCTGGGTATGATGTTGGGAATTTTAGGATTAAAAAAATCATAATAAAAAATATTTCCTTAGAAACGGACTTAGTCTAGGACTAGTCCGTTTTTTTCTATATTTGACCTTTTATTTAGGGCTCTTTAACTTTTGGTGTTGGTAACCTAGAATAGAGCAAGTAAGTGGTGTAGCCTTTCGG
>LFRM01405933.1_pt2 | contig 10057 bp, 14 predicted proteins | sample 618341 | NCBI WGS metagenome assembly LFRM01 (sample SAMN03654438, study PRJNA283298) | anaerobic digester metagenome | isolation source: pool of bioreactors CSTR01a, CSTR02a, and CSTR03a thermophilic anaerobic... | place: Denmark: Kgs. Lyngby | collected 2014-05-21 | reverse complement strand
CCAAAGCCATCTTATACATACAACACAATTATTGAACTACAGAAAAAGTATCCAAATAATCAGTTTAAATGGATCATGGGAGCGGACTCCTTAGCTAGTTTAAATCAGTGGTATAAGTATCAAGAATTAGAAGACTTAATTGACTTTATAATTGTTGATCGTAATAATTCTTTAGCTGATTATAAGGGTAAGCACTTAGTACTGGATTTTTATGAAGAAGACTCTTCCTCAAAAATTCGCCAAGGTCACTTTAAATACTTAGATAAGCAAGTCCTTGATTATGTTTTGACTAATCGTCTCTATCTTGAAGCAATCGTTAAAGAGCGCTTATCAGAGAAAAGATATAAGCATGTCATGCGTTGTGTTGATTTAGCGATGGAACTAGCACCATATCATGATTTATTAGCTAACGATATCTACTTAGCAACCATATTACATGATATTGCGAAAGAAATTGATCCAGAAGTGGAAATGGCAATAATGCAAAAACACTATCATGAGCATCTTGAATATCATCCAAAAGTTTATCATCAGTTTACCGGTGCCTTTATTACTGAGCATGAATTTATGATCAGTGATCCAAAAATCATTGGGGCGATTCGCCACCATACAACAGGTGATAGTGATGATAACTTAGCGCAGTTAGTTTATCTAGTTGATAAACTTGTGCGTGGCCGTAAGTATCCAGTTGAAGAATATATTAATTTAAGTAAAGAAGATTTTAAACAAGCATTTGCCGTAGTTAAAGCAAAAGCTGAACAAGCAGTGAAGGAGAAAGAAATTGAAAAATAATTTAGTTAATCAAGTAGTCGAACTTATTGAAGATAAGTTTGCGAAAAGAATCAATGTTATCGATTTTGAACGTACTAATCCATTTACAGATTACTTTGTAGTTTGTGATGTTGATTCAAACCGTCAAATTGATGCAATCGTTAATGAAGTAATCAAACAATCAAAAGAAGGAAAAATTGATTTCCGCGCTATCGATGGTAAATCTGACTCAGGTTGGGTCGTCATCGATTTATATGATGTTGTATTACATGTATTTGATAAAAACATCCGTGAAGTATATGAGTTGGATAAGTTATTCATGAACCATCCACAAACACTTAAAGCAGATGTACAATAATTTAGCCAAATATTATGATGCGCTATTAAAAGATGATCAAGCTACAACTATGTGGCTTGAATTTTTTAATAAGCACAAGCATCCAGGTAAAACGCTAGAACTTGCAGCTGGAACGGGGGAGATAACACTTAAGATTGCTGAGCAAGATAAAATTATCGCAACCGATCTATCACAAGATATGATCAATGAACTTAATGCTAAAGCAACAAGTGAAAATCTGCTTGATGCCTTTGCAATGGATATGATTAACTTTAGTATTGATGATAAATTTGATAATATTATTTGCTTCTGTGACTCAATTAATTATGTTTTAGAAGTTGATGATTTAAAGTTAATGTTTCAACAAGTCTACAAGCATTTAAATGCTGGCGGTAAATTTTTATTTGATATGCACAGTTTAGATCGTTTAGAAGAATTTGCTGAAGACTATATTGAAACAGGCCAACTACTAGATACTGATTATCAGTGGTCAATTTGGGCTGAAGATGATTATATTCATCATCACTTTGCTTTCTATGAAGATACACTTTATGAAGAGCGTCATGTTCAAAGAGTTTATCACTATGAGTTAGTAAAAGAACTATTAGAAGCGATTGGCTTTAAACTTTCAGTTTATACTGACTTTAATCAAGTTGGAATAAATGCCGGAGAGAAATTATTTATAGTAGGTGAAAAAATATGATTGGTATTATTGGAGCAATGGATCAAGAAGTTAATGAATTTTTAAAACTTATGCTTGATGTAAAAGAAGAAAGTCATAACGGCCAAATATTCTATCTTGGAAAACTTGAAGATCAAGCTGTGGTCTTAAGCAAGAGTGGTGTTGGTAAGTCTTTAGCGGCGATGTCGGCAACCTTAATGGTTTCAAACTATAATCCAGCGCTAATTATTAATATCGGCTCAGCTGGTGCCTTACACAAAGAATTTAATGTCTTTGATGTTATTGTTGCACAGAGAGTCGCAGTTGCTGACTTTGATTTAACCGCATTTGGTTATGAAAAAGGCTTTAATCAAAAACGTTATAGTTTTGAGTGTAATTTAAACTTAGTTGATAAACTAGAAGCCCTCAAGATCGATAATGTTTATGTTGGAGATATGGTATCAAGTGATACCTTTATCAATAGCGAAAGTCTGGTAAATAATATCTTAGCTAATTATCCGACAGCCTTATGTGCTGATATGGAAGCTGGCTCAATTGCCATGGTTCTAGATCATTTACAAATTCCATTTATTGTAATCAGATCTATCTCAGATAACGTTTTAGCAAGTACTGATAATAAAGTTGATTTTGAAGAATATTTAGTTGAAGCAAGTTATAATTCAGCTAGAGTTTGTCAAGAACTAATAAAAAGCCTTTAAATAAAATTTAAAGGCTTTTTCATTTCAGAATATAGTTGTTGGTACTTAATGGCTTTGATTTTATTATAGATTGACTCATGACGCTTTTTAAACATCATATCAGCCCATAAATACCAGAGTAGATTATTTATGTCACGATACATTTCAAGGGCTAAGAGGGTCTTAGCATCAGGCTCATCAAGCATAGCCAAGAGAAAGTCACGACGGACTTTTGAACTTAAATCATTCTCAGTAATAAAGGACATAATATCAAAGAGGGGATCATTTAAGCCCGCATATTCAAAATCAATTAAATAGGCTTGATCAGCAATAAAGCAGATGTTACCATCAACCCAGTCATTATGACAAAGGCTTGGCACATATGTATGTTTACTATAAGCTTCAAAGAGATAAGTGAAATCATTAAGATCAATTTCTAAATCTTCAATTAAGGATGCATATTTATAAATCATCTCAATTGGATTAAAGGCTTGAATACCATCAACTTTAGTTTGATGAAGCTTCTTCATTTGCTCTGCAACCTTGAATATTTTCTGATCATCATTATAATCGGCATAGTTAACAAGATTATTTAGATAAGGTGATAATTGAATTCCATTATCATAATAGCTAACAGGAATAGTAAAATTACTATCTCTTAATGCTTGAATAATCTTTTTTTCATTATTACGATTAAAGATATCTAAATCATTTAATGGTAGCCGACAAATATACTTTTTAGCGTCGATTTCTAATAAATAGTTTTTATTGGTTAAGCCAAGTTCTAAGTCTTTTATAAATTTGTATTTGTAGGGAATATTAATTTTCATTTTACACCTCTAAATAACTATAACATAATTAAAAGGCTTTAATGATATGTTATAATTGATAAATGTAGGAGACGATATTATGCGAGTTTTATTAACAACATTCAATTCATCATATATTCACAAAAACTTAGCTTTAAGGTGGCTTTATGTTGCCCGCCCGAAAGATGTAGTTGTAAATATTAGTGAGTATACTATAAAGGATGATGTTTCAAGTGTCGCTGCCAGTATTATTGCCGATAACTATGCTNNATATATCTGGAATGTTGATCAAGTTAAGTCATTAATCCAATTATTAAAACTAAGAAAACCAACAATTAAAATTGTTCTTGGTGGTCCCGAAGTTACTTATGAGAATGATGAATGGTTTGCATATCCAATTGATGCAATTGTCCTCGGTGAGGGTGAGCGCGTCTTTTGGGAGTACCTAATCAATAATAATACTGATTATGTCAAAGAGGAAGCAAGTGAGTTTAAACCAGTCCGTAAGGAAGATATTGCTTATCTTGAAAGTCTAGATATTCCTTATAATTTAGAGATTGACCATACTAACTTCTCTAATCAATACTTATATGTTGAAGCTTCACGCGGCTGTCCATTTCGCTGTAGCTATTGTTTATCTTCATTAGATAATACTGTGCGTTTCTTTTCTTTGGAATATTTAGAGAATTTATTTGAGAGTGTAAAAGATTTCCCAATTAATCAAGTTAAGTTTTTAGATCGAACTTTTAATGCCCATAAAGAGCGTACGAAAGCTTTATATAAAATGTTAGAGAACTATCCAAACATTGAATCCTTTCAAGTCGAAATTGTGGCTGATCGCTTAGATGATGACTTAATTGAAATGATAATTAATAAGTCCAATCGTGATCGCTACCGTTATGAGATTGGTATTCAATCATATAATCCAAAAACTTTAGAGGCAGTAGATCGTCGTCAAGATAATGAACGTTTGAATCAAGTTATGCGAATCCTTTTAGATAATGATATTACTATTCATGCTGATTTAATCGCTGGCTTACCATATGAGGGACTAACTAGTTTTCAAGCATCATTTAACCAATTGGCTAATGTGTATCCAACTGAGTTACAACTTGGGATTTTAAAGTTACTTAAGGGAACCAAGATGAAGGATCAGGCACTAAAACTTAATTTCTTATATAATCTTCAAGCACCTTATGAAGTTTATGATACCCCGTGGTTAAATAAGAGTGAGATGGATTATATTAATATTGTCGCAAAAGGGGTGGATCGTACCCTTAATCGAAATTTACTAGAAGTAACCGTTAAGTATTTAAATGAGCACCATTATGCGGGTGACTTATTTACGCTTTATTATGAGATTGGTCAAGTCTTTGAACGAATTGGGATTGGCTATCAAAAGTATGATTTATTTATGGAACTTTATGAACTGCTTAAAAATAAGATTGATAAAGATATCCTAAAATCATTATTAACAATTGATTATTGGATGGGGGAAAAGCAGAAAGNNCAGCAGAAAGCTAAGATTCTTTTCTTTGAGGAGAATATGCGCCAGATTCAACAGTTAATTGTTGAGAAGGGCTACTTCGATCAAAATCAAGTCTATCGTTATGCCCGCGTCTTTAAGGATTATCGTTATAATAATACTTATATCTTTGCTTTATATAATGATCAACAAACAGAAAGTTCAATCTATTCAATCGATTTCAAGGAGGACACATGTCAAAAAATATCGTAGTAGTATCAAATAACCAAGGAAAAATTGTCGAGTTTAAAAATATATTAAAAGATTTCAATGTTTATTCATTAAAGGATTTAAATATTGATATTGATGTTGAGGAAACTGGTTTAACTTTTGAAGAGAATGCGATTCTCAAAGTTAATGCCCTTAAGGATGAGTATGATTATGTGATTGCGGATGATTCAGGCTTAGAAATTGTGGCATTGGATAATCAACCAGGGATTTACTCACATCGTTTTTTAGGTGAAGATACTCCATATAGTGAAAAGAACCCATTAGTTTTAGATTTAATGAAAGATAAGACTGATCGCCGTGCTAAGTTTACTTCAGTAATTGCCTTAGCTGAATTTGGTGAAGTTAAATTATTTAAAGGTATTATCGAAGGCGAAATCTCAGAAGCAATGGCCGGCACTAATGGCTTTGGTTACAACCCAATTTTCTATATCCCAGAATATAAGCAAACAATGGCTGAAATTTCTGATGAGATAAAGAATCAAGTATCACACCGTGCTTTAGCGATCAAACAACTTGAGGAGTACCTCTTAAGTGAGTAAGTTTAGAAAGTATTTAATCTATGGCATTTGTCTCATGCAAATTATTGGTATGATCGTGGTCTCAGTAGATCAAAGTGTCTTTAATATCGATTACTTTACAAAAGTTCAAAATGATAATCAGGTAAGTTTAAAGATGGGGATTAGTGAAGATGACGTTAAAGGGGCGAGTCAAGTGGCCCTCGATTATACTAAAGGTAAAACTGATGATCTTTCTTATTATCTTGATTATAATGGAAAGAATATCGATATTTATTCGAGTCAAGATAAAGAACATATGATTGATGTTTATTACTTATATCAAAATGCTAAACTAGTTGGAATGTTTGCAATGGGACTACTTATAGTCTTGATTGCGCTTGTTTACTTTAAAAAGATAAGTTTATTTGAGTTAGCTAAAAGCNNTCTTTGCCTATACCAACTTCAATGTCTTCTGGACTTATTTCCATTTAGTTTTCTTTACTAATGATCTCTGGTTAATGAATCCGGCGGTTGATGCCTTAGTTAATTTATTTCCAGAGGCACTCTTTATGGCACTTGTCTTTAAAGTTTTATTTAGATTTATCTTATATTTCATCGCGACGAATATACTAGCTTATGTATATCGAATTTATAGTTTAAGGGGATTAAAAAATGATTAATATAGTTTTATTTGCACCAGAAATACCTAACAATACTGGTAATATTATGCGCACAGCTATGGCATCCAACACACGCTTACATTTAGTTAAACCGCTTGGTTTTGAATTATCTGATAAGCAATTAAAACGTTCTGGTTTAGATTATCTAAAAGATACTAATTATACAATTTATGATTCTTTTACTGACTTTGAAGCAAAGAATCCTGGTAAATACTTTTTAATATCGCGTTATGGTAAAGCGACTTATTCAGATGCTAACTTTGCTTGTGAGGAAGATGTATATCTAATCTTTGGAAATGAATCAAGTGGACTATCAAAAGAGATCTTAAAGAAATATAAGGATAGTGCGCTAAGAATTCCCATGGTTGAAAATGCGCGTTCACTCAACTTAGCTAATACGGTTGCACTAGTGCTCTATGAGAGTTTACGCCAAACAGGCTTTAAAAACTTAAGTTTAAAGGAAGCAATTAAAGGAGAGGATTTTATTGACCAGGTTACAAAATAATCGCGTTTTCTATATTGTCTTATCTTTTATTTCGACAATCTTTTTTGTCCAAATTTTATTACTTGAGATCTTCTTTGCGACTACGCTTAAGCGAGTTGAGACGATGTCAAATCTACTCTTTGTCATTGAAGCACTACCAGCTTTTCGCTCAATCTATTTTGTAAACTTCTCCATGAATGCTTCAGCAATGAATTTTACTTATGCAACTTTTTTAACTAGTGTTAGTTTTATTTCGGGAATTAATATTGCCGCAAACTTAATCTTGCATGACCTACTTAAGTATAGGGATGATTTAAAGTCATTAAGAGTTCATGTCAAATTATCGTTTCTTTTAACAGTCTTTAAATATTTAGCATTCTTAATTATAATCTTAATGAACTATTCAAATTTTATGACACCAACACCGCTCTTTAATGCGATTGCGAATGCGACAATTATAATAAATGTTATAATATTTATAAATATCATTCTTTATTATGTTCGATTTTATTTACTTGGAAGGCGGTCAGATCTAAATGTTAGAGTCTCTTAATGATTATGTTTCCTTTATAGTTATTCTTATGATTATTCTTTTCTTACTGACTTCTTTAAGTATCATCTTACTTAAGTCAATTGAGCGTAATCGAATTGCGCGTGCTATGGCTAAACGTGATGCGGAAATCCGCGGTGACGAATAGATTACATGGCTTGCGAATAGAAAATAACAATATATAATTAAGATAGATGAAGATAAGATGAATTTTTATCTTTTTAATCCAGTAAATAGAAGTGAGGTAATTATGCGCAAATCAATAACTAGTCAGAATGTTAATAATCCTGTCGGTCCTTTTTCACAAGTTTTAAAAGTTGGGGATAATATTTATGTTTCAGGGTTGACGGCTGTAAGTGAAGTGAATAAAAATTCTTTTGAAAAGCAAGCGAATTCACTTTTTGATAATTTGGAAGCATTATTTGAAGAGATGAAATTAAATATCAATTTTGTCGTTAAAGTAAATGTTTTTATTACCAAAGATGTAAATATTACGCATTTAGATCGCGTCTTTATGGAAAGATTTAAAGCCCCATATCCAGCGCGGAGTTTAGCAATCGTCGATGAGTTACCGGAAAAGGATGCGAAAATCCAGATCGGTTTAGATGCAATTGATTTAAGGGCTTTTCAAGCCATGAATGATTGTGATGATTATGGTTGTAATGAGTGTGAGAGTGAAGATTGTGAGTATAATTAGTGTCTAAGCGACACTTTTTTTCTTAATTAAATGATAATTATTATTTAATTAAGCAATCACCTCTAATCACTTGAATAATAATCTTAAAAACACTATACTTGCTATAATAAGTTAGGTGGAGATTTCATGGAAATATATATAGTAATTGCGCTATTAATCGTTTTAATTGGCTTACTCTTAGTCTATGTAATTAGATTAGATCGTCGCTTAAAGCTTGAGATAAATGAGTCTTCATATCAAACTAATAGTGATATAAGTCATTTATCAAAATCAATCTCCGATGATCTGGCTAAATTTCAATATGGAATATTAAAAGATTTCAAGGATGATCTAAGTCGTTTGAATCTTAATACTAATAATCAACTCCATAGTGTTACTAAGGAAGTTCAAGCTGGCTTAAGTCAAGGTTTTGAAAAGACCAATAATACCTTCTTTGAAGTATCTAAGCAATTAGTTTCTGTCAATGAAACCCAAAAGAATCTGCATTCTTTATCCAATCAAATAATTGCCTTAGAAAACATCTTAACGGATAAGGGGACCCGTGGACGTTTTGGTGAAATTGAGTTAAATGCGATTTTAGAGAATGCTTATGGAATTGATAAGCAATTTTATGAACTGCAATATTTATTATCAAATAGTCGCCGTGTTGATGCTATCTTATATGGACCTGAAGCGTTAGGGATTATTCCCGTTGACTCTAAGTTTCCTTTAGAGAATTATTTACGCATGTATGATGAAAACATCGTCAAGGCTGATCAAGTTAAAGCCTCAATGCAGTTTGCCCGCGATATTAAGAAGCATATCGATGATATCGCTGATCGTTATATCATTGCTAATGAGACGGCTGATATTGCCTTTATGTTTGTTCCAGCTGAAGCCATCTTTGCAGAGATTTATGCCCGTCATGAAGATGTTGTTCAGTATTCATATAGTAAGAAAGTTTATATTGTTTCCCCATCAACCATCATGGCCTATATTACAACCCTCAAAGCTTTAAACTTGGGGATTATGCAAAATGAGAAAGTTGATTTGATGCAACAAGAGTTTGCCATACTTGCAAAAGAATTTGAAAGGTTTACGATTCGTAGTGATAAACTATCAAGTTCTTACCGTAAGTTATATAATGAAGTTCGTGATTTAGAAATTACGAGTGAAAAAATCCGCCAACGTTTTGATTTAATTATGGCGGNNAGGTGAGTAAATGAGTAAGAATAAAATAGTTTGGAAAAAAAGTGACATTAAGAATATTTTCTTAGTATCCTTTGGTGCCCTATTAACATCAACCGGGGTTAATATCTTTGTTAAGTCCAATAATCTGATTCCTAGTGGTTTTACTGGGGTCGCAACATTAATTTCAAGAATCTCATTAGAATTCTTTAATGTTAGGATTTCGTTTTCGGTAATCTATTTAATTTTAAACTTAATTCCCGCAATAATTGTTTATAAGTATATTGGAAGAAAGTTTACGATATTATCGGTATTAAATGTTGTGCTAGTTTCACTGTTTACTTCAATTATTCCGATCATTCCATTTACGGATGATATGTTATTAGTCTGTATCTTTGGTGGAGTCTTCCAAGCACTAGGAACACTAGCTTGTCTTAAGGCCGATGCTTGTTCTGGTGGTACTGACTTTATTGCGATTTACTTTTCGCAAAGATACAACCGTTCAGTTTGGAACTATGTCTTAGTATTTAATAGTATGTTATTAGTTGTATCAGGCGTATTATTCTCGTTTGAGCCAGCATTATATTCAATCCTATATCAATTTACTAATACGCAAATTGTTAATACATTCCATGATCGTTATCACTTAAGATCATTAACGATTATTACTCGTCATCCTGATGAGATATCAGCTGAACTCTTTAGACAATCACGTCGTGGGATTACGCAGTGGGAAGGTATTGGTAAGTATGGCTTATCACAACAATTTATTATGTATATGGTTGTTGGGGCGAATGAGGCTAATAAGATCACCAAGGTAGTTACTGAGATTGATGAGTTTGCTTTTATCACTGATTCTAAGATTGATAAGGTAACGGGTAATTTCTATTTAAAACCATTTGAATAACAAAAAAAGCAAACTTTATGTTTGCTTTTATATTTGAATACCA
>LFRM01069419.1_pt1 | contig 10059 bp, 9 predicted proteins | sample 618341 | NCBI WGS metagenome assembly LFRM01 (sample SAMN03654438, study PRJNA283298) | anaerobic digester metagenome | isolation source: pool of bioreactors CSTR01a, CSTR02a, and CSTR03a thermophilic anaerobic... | place: Denmark: Kgs. Lyngby | collected 2014-05-21 | reverse complement strand
GCAGAAAGCAGGATACCCATTACAAAGGGTTTTTGAGTGGTTGCAAAATTTATAAATATTCCAAGGCCACTCATGAAGCTCGAAATGGCCGGGGCAATAAAGTGACCCACCAGACCTCCTACAATAATGGTTGTAAGGGGGATAAGGATGATCTCAAGTTGTTTTAGTTTTGCTACCTGTCGACCCATTTCGGCTCCAGCTAGGGCAGCCACAAGGGCACCCACAGGTTCCCCGATGCTAAGAATAAGCAATCCTTCCTGGAATCGCAAGGCCCCTGCTCCCAGAACCCCGGCAATGATGGAAGAAAAAACAGCCAGAGGGGGAGCGCCAATACTATAGGCTACACCTGCACCGATGGCACCGCTCATTAAATGCTGGGTAAAAAAACCAATGGTTTCTAAAAATTCCCAGTGTAGAAGAAGGCCCATCTGTTTAATAATAAGACCGATAATAAGGGAAGAAAAAAGCCCCAGAGCCATCCCGGAGAGCACCTTTATAAAATAGTTTTGTGCTTTTTTTATTATGGTATTTTCCATTTTAACCTCCAATAAAATTATAAATGCATTGTAACACGAAAGGACCCTGCTATGAAGAAAATTACCCTGGCCCTACTGGGCTATGGTGTAGTAGGAAAAGCTCTAGAAAAACTTTATATAGAAGAAAAACCCCGAGCTCTAGAAAAGTTTAAAAGACTTCAGGGTGAAGAATTGGATTTTGATCTAAAATGGATTTATGTAAGAGACATAGGTAGAAAAGTTCAGTCTAGGGCTATGGTAACCAACAATTACAAAGATATTTTAGAAGATGAAGATGTGGATATTGTAGTTGAACTTATGGGGGGTCTAGAGCCGGCTACCACAATGATTCGCCAGGCGATGAGTCAAGGAAAGTCCGTGGTCACGGCAAATAAATATGCCCTTTATGAAAGTAAAGGAGAGCTGGAAAGTCTGGCTGTTAGAAACAAAGTAGAGCTTAGCTATGAAGCCGCCGTTGCAGCGGGGATTCCTATTTTGGATATTCTAAGAAATCGTCTTTTTTTCGAAGAAATCCAGGAGATAACCGGAATCTTAAACGGAAGCACAAATTATATTCTAAGCCGGCTAGCCCAGGGTATGGGTTTTAAAGAAGCCCTTGAAAAAGCCAATGATATGGGATACCTTGAAGCTGACCCTAGCCTTGATTTACAGGGCTTTGACAGTCTTCATAAAATTGGAATTTTATCCAATCTGGTCTTTGGCACTTATCCTAAGGTAATTAAGAGAGAAGGCATTGAAAAAGCAGCTCAGATAAAGACTTCAAATAAGCTTAAACTGATAGCTCGGGCCAACATAGAAGGCATTCAGGTAGGCCTTGAGGAAGTCGATAGACAGAGTCCTTTTTACTCTATTGATGATGGAATCAATGCTATTGAATTTAAAACAAAATACACTAAGGAGCTTTTCTTCTCGGGCCCCGGCGCCGGAGGTGAAGCAACGGCTCTTAGTGTTTGGGCGGATATTCTTAGCCAGGGAAGATCTTTTTTCGATAAAAACTAAATTAAATTCTTCTACTGAATATAAAGCCCAATAGAGGTCTTTTCTTTAAGAAGACAAAACAAAATAACTTGACAAAGACCGCTACTGTGTTTATACTTTTAGTGTTATATCGAGGTGTGAAATGAAGAAGTTTTTAAACGCTCTCCAACAGGTTGATAGGGTTGATTTTGATCAGTTACTGGAACTTGATCTTGGTGGAGATACTGTTGATAAAGCAGAAATACGGGGAAACGTAAGAAAAGTTGATCAGGAGATCATCTTGGAATTTGAAGGGGATGCTCTTCAAAACGCAACCTGCGATCGTTGCCTCGAACCTTGTCAGTGTGAAATCCATATCGATTATTGTGAGCAATTGGATCAAGAAACGATGGGGATGAGCCTTGCAGAAATTGCAAGACAGGAATTTGTTCTCGAAAGACCTGGGCAAATCATCTGTTCAGAAGATTGCTTAGGACTTTGTATCCAGTGTGGCGCCAATCTTAACACCGAAGGCTGCACTTGTGATAAACCAGTGGATCCAAGGCTTGAAAAGTTGCTGACATTAATATAAGACTAGGAGGTAAGATACCATGGCAGTTCCAAAAAGAAAAACATCCAAAGCTCGAAGAGATAAGCGTAGAGCAAGCAATATTAAGATGAATGCACCCCACCTGGTGGAGTGCCCAAGTTGTCACGAAAAGAAAATGCCCCATCATGTTTGCCTTAATTGCGGCAAATATAACGGCGCAGAAGTTTTAGCTGTCGAAGAATAAAGCCCCTTAGAGGGCTTTTTCAAAAGGGGTGAAAACATTGAAAAAGTGCATATACTGCAATAAAGCAATTGATGACCACTTTCGTATATGCCCCTACTGTGGAGAAAATCAAGAGTATACTAGAGCTTTACCCAAGAAGAACCAAAATTATGAGTCTCCTCTTCGCAATGAAAAAGCAGATGTGACTAACATGAAGCGGCCGGAATATTATACATTACTGGTTTTTATTTTTAATAGTCTTCTTATTACCGGCACATCCTATTTATTAGTTAAACAGTGGAAAATCCTTCCACTGGTATTTTTGGTTATTCTAGGGGCTCAAGGAGGCCTCGCTTTTCTAGCCTATGGAATTGAACACTTTGGTTTTAGAGATAAAAGAGAACTTCCGGATTTTATGGACTGGGTGGGCGATTATAGTCTACCGGGTATTTTGGGTGGGGTGCTTCTTTTATTTGTCAGTTTTGTGGTGCGAGGACCCTTTCTGCTAATGGTTTTAGTGCTCAACTTCAGTATGATTTTATCTGCTGGTCCAAGTGTGCTTCTGGGTCCCGCCAAGCGAATATATGCTGTGGTAGTGGCCTTTACCTATATTACTATTATTTTACTTGTTATTATGGCTAAATGGTTTGGTATCAATATTATTTGAAGTAATGTTATAGAAGAGCCTCCTTCCTTTTTTTGTAAAAAGTAAGGGGCTTTCTTTATTTTGATGGGTTGCTGTGGTATACTCGAGACTACAAATAGGAGGTTTATATGCGCCTTGGTATTGATGTACATGGAGGAGATCATGCTCCTCATGAAATTTTAAAGGGGGCCTATGCCGCCGCAAAAAAGATTAAAGCAGATCTTGTGCTCTACGGAAGCAAAGAAGAAATCTTGAAGTTCGATTCTTCTTGTCCCTTTGAAATCGTAAACTGCACGGAGTTTATCACCGGGGATGATGCTCCCGTGGAAGCCATTCGTAGGAAAAGAGATTCCTCTATGGTTCGGGGGATCGTAGATTTAAAAGACAAAAAGATTGACGGTTTTCTCTCGGCGGGCAACAGTGGGGCTCTAATGGCCGGGGGTCTTCTTAGGTTAGGTCGTTTGGGCGGTATTGAGCGTCCGGCGCTGGCGGTTCCCTTTCCAACGGCAAAGGAGATGACCCTTCTTTTGGATGCTGGAGCCAATGCCGATGTAAAGCCTACATCCATCAGGGATTTTGCTCTAATGGGCAGCCTCTATAAAGAAAAGGTTATGGGAAAATCCAATCCTAGGGTAGCCATTGTTAATATCGGCGAAGAAGCAGGAAAAGGCAATTTTCTTGTAAAGGAGAGCTATCCTTTACTAGAAGCCCTGCCAATTAATTTTGTGGGCAGTATCGAAGGCCGAGACATTCCCAAGGGAGACATCGATGTAATTGTAACCGATGGCTTTACCGGCAATGTGATTTTGAAATTGGGAGAAGGTATGGCAAAGAGCTTTGGTGGATTGCTTAAAGAAAACCTTCTATCTACACTGCGAGGGAAAATCGGTACACTTTTGATTAAGAACTCTCTTATTGATTTTATGAAGCATCTTGATTATAAAGAATACGGAGGAGCACCTCTTCTAGGGGTGAAAGGATATCTAGCCAAAGCCCATGGTAGCAGTGATGCCAAAGCTATAATGAACGCCCTGTATTTCTTGGAAAAATATGTAGAAAGTGCCATGTTGGAAGATCTTGAAAAAACATTGATAGAAAGGTTAAAGCGTGAAGAACTTATTGAAAAAACTGGAGATTCCCTATAGGGATTCAAATCTTTATAGTATGGCAATGGTTCATCCTTCTTATCAAAACGAACAAGGTCTAAAAGAAAACAATCAGCGCTTCGAGTTTCTTGGTGATGCGGTAATTGACCTTATTGTCAGTCGCTACCTTTTTACCCATCTCCCGCAAAGAGAAGGGGAAATGAGTCGACTTCGGGCTGCAATTGTCTGTGAGGCTTCTCTTTCGAAGATGGCAAAAAAACTGGGTCTTCATAAGGAGCTTCTTCTGGGCAAGGGGGAAGAACTAAGCCAAGGGCGACAACGGCCATCCCTTCTGAGTGATAGCTTTGAAGCTTTTATAGGGGCTCTTTTTATGGATCTTGGTTTAGAAGAGGCCGACCGGTTTTTCCTGCATCATTTTGTTGAAGATATGAAAGAAATCCAAAGGGGTGGAGGCTATATTGACTACAAAAGTAGCCTGCAAATTCAGTGTCAAAAACAGCAGCGCCTGATTAATTATGAGGTACTTGGAGTTTCAGGCCCCGATCACAGTCGCCTCTATTCAATAGGGCTGTATATTGATGGAGTTTTGGCCGCCACCGGTGAAGGAACAAGCAAAAGAGAAGCCCAGCAAAGGGCTGCAAGGGAGGTTTTGGGTGAAGATTCACAGTAATATTCCAATATTTATCTCCCACCAAGGTTGCCACTATAACTGCGTTTACTGCAATCAGCGACTTATTACCGGTAAGGCAGAGCTTCCTAATAAAGCACAAATCAAAAGAACCATAGAAGTTTATTTAAGCACCCTTGAAGACGCTATACCTAAGGAAATTGCCTTTTTTGGGGGGAGTTTTACTGCCCTCACCAAAGAAGAACAATCCTTTTATCTCGATATTGCTAGAAGCTATGTGGGACAGCATGGTATAGAAGGTATACGTTTTTCAACCCGTCCCGACGCCATCGACGAAGAAGAGATGGCATTTTTATCGGACTATCCCATATCTACCATTGAGCTTGGTGTGCAGTCATTGGACACTAGTGTCCTGCGGGCCAGCGGCCGGGGCCATGGCATTGTAGATGTCCTGCGAGCAGTAAACCTTGTCCGCCAAAAAGAGATAGCCCTGGGCCTTCAGATGATGACGGGCCTGCCCGAGGATCACTACGATGCAGCTATTTTTACAGCGGAGAAAATAATTTCCCTTAAACCTGCCTTTGTGAGAATTTACCCGACTTTAGTGCTTAAGGGAACACCTCTAGAAAATATGATGAATAAAGGATTTTATACTCCATGGAATTTGGAAGAAACCGTGGAGATTTGTAGCGACATTCTTTCGCTTTTTATGGGAGCACAAATCCCCGTAATCCGCCTAGGACTCTATTCTTCTGAAAAAAGCTTTTTAGATTCTATTGTGGCCGGACCCTATCATCCCGCCCTTCGGGGGTTAGTTATGGGCAGGCTCTACCAAAAGGCCTTAAAAAAAATAGTAGGCCCCTGGGAAATAGAAATTCACCCTAAGGAACTGTCCTATCTTCTTGGTCATGGCAAGGAGAATGTGATTTACTTTGAACAAAGAGGCATTTCTTTAGTATATACATTAAATGACACTGTGCCACGAGGTGGCTTTTTACAAGGAGGACACTTTGTACCCATTCACTAGGATCACATATGTTTCTTAAATCCATCGAACTCAAAGGCTTTAAATCCTTTGCAGATCGCACCCATATCGATTTTTTACCCGGGGTAACCTGCATTGTGGGGCCCAATGGTTGTGGAAAAAGCAATATTATAGATGCTATCCGCTGGGTTCTAGGCGAACAAAGCAGCACATCTTTACGTGCCCGGCGCATGGAGGATGTGATTTTTTCTGGTACAAAACATAGACCCTCTCAAAACTTTGCCTCGGTAAGACTGATTTTCTCCGGTGCGAAGCAGCTTTCTCCCGGGGGGCTAGATGAACTCAGTATTGAGCGTATCCTTCACCGCAGTGGCGAATCCACCTATAAGGTCAATGGTCTTTCCGTACGCCTTAAAGATCTGCGACAACTTTTTATGGACACCGCCGTGGGCATCACCGGCTACTCTCTTATAAGTCAGGGTGATATCGATAACATCCTTAAAGAAAATAAGGATGATCGCAGAAAGATTTTTGAAGAAGCCTCGGGCATAAGCCTTTTGCATTATAAAAAGGAGGAAGCCAAAAGGCGCCTAGTTAGAGTAGAAGACCACTACCTACGCATGATGGATATTCTTGGGGAACTCGATGAGCGACGTGAGCCTCTTTTAAGAGAAAAAGAAAAGGCGGTTCGTTATCTGGATCTATCTAAAAGTGCCAAGGAACTGGATCTTTTTTATGCCAAGGAAGATTACCTTGGCTATGAAAAGGAAGAAGAAGAGCTAAATCGCAGCCTTAGACGCAGTGGTTACGATTTGGAAAAGTTGCAACAAGAAAAAAGCACTTTGCAGGAAGAAAGAGAAATTCTGGAAGTAAAAAGAAATGAATGGGAAAAACAGTTTGAACTCTTTCAAGAACTTCTTCGAGAAAAAACCAAAGTCCGCGATGAAAACTATGTAGAACTTCGCATTAAAGAAGAGCGTCATCGTCAACTTCAGCGGGAAATGGAGCATCTAAGAAGCGAAGAAAGCTATTTTGAAAAAGAAGAAAATCTCCTCCTAAAAATAGAGGAGGTAAAAATAAAAGAAGAGCTGACAAAAAATAGGCTGAGAGAGCTCAATGAAGAGATTCATCGCCTAGGTAGCCTTCAAAGTCTCCACAGTAAGGGAGCCCAGGAAGTTCAAAGTAAAAAAGAAAAGGTAACTTCGGAGCTCCAGGAAACAAGACTGGAACTCAATCACATCGACAAAAGAAGAGCGGAGCTCCAGGAGCTCATAAAGGACCAGGAAAAGGAAAAAGCAGAACTTTTTAAGAACTTTTACGAACTGGAAGATACTAAAAGCCGACTGTTTCAAAACAGATCTGCTTTAGAAAGGCAACTCCTTCGCCAGCGTAGGGAAAATTTCCAACTGGAAGAGGATAAAAAGCTTTTTCAAGAAAAAGAAAGCTTTTTAAAAACCCGACGAGCAGAGCTCCTTTCTGAAATTTCCGCTTTAGATAAAAATATTGCCCTCTATGAAAAATGGGAAGAAGAAGGAGAGAAAAACCTTGAGCAGGCAAGAAAGCTTCTGGGGGGAGATATCCTATATAAAAAAATCAGACCCCAAAAGGGCTATGAAAAAGCTCTAGAGGCCGCCCTAGCCCAAGGTATTAATAGCCTAGACCTTCGAGGCGTTCCCTTTTCCCACTGGGCAAAAAAGGTGGAAAATCATCCCGTTAACCTTATCTATGACGATTTTGCCCAGCAAAAGCACCAAGATAAAAAAAGTCTGGGCAGCCTTGATGGCTTCGTAAAGGATCCCGAGCTTGGAACAGGTCTGCTTGCTGGAATTCTGGTTTACGAAAATTTAGAAGAGGCTTTAGAGGGCCCCGGCGATAGCCTGCGGGTAACTCTTAAGGGCGAGCGACTGGATAAAGGTTTCTACTATGGCGTGCAAAGCAGCGCCAGTCCCTTTGAAATCAGCTTAAAACTAGACGAAGATCGCGAAGAAAAACAAGAAAAAGAAAATTCTCTCAAACAACTTGAAAAAGAAATCCGCGATAATGAGAATCTTGGTTTTGAGATCAAAGGCTTAGAACAAAAGCTTGCTCAAGAAAAGACCCTTTTAATTAAAGAAGAAAAATCCATGAAAGAAAAAGAAAATATACTTCACAGCGAAGAACGTTTAAATAGTTTTAAAAAGGAGCGTAGTGAAGAAAGTCTTAACACACAAAGGATTCAATGGCAAAAACTCAACAAGAGGTGGGAGCAGCTTACAAATCGCCTCGAAGTCCTAGCACAAGAAGAAAAAGATCTACTGAGTTTGGAGACCTCCTCGGATCTAAAAAATCTAGATCAACTTCGTGAGAAACATCTCAGTTTGCGCCTTGAAGAGGCACGAGTCCTTGAAGAAACGAAGCGATGGGAAGAGGATTTAAAAAATCTAGAACTGCGAAAAGATGAAAAAGAGAAAAGGCAGCGGGATAAGGAGTACAAAGAAAGAGAATATGCCAAGGAAAACCGCCTTCTTCTAGAGGACCTCGATAGCCTGCGCGAAATTTACAGCCAGGAGCAAAGGGAGATTAAAAAGCTCGACGGCCAGGCCTTTATAGTGAAAAAGGAGATAGATACTTTAAGAATCAAACTCCCCGAGCTTGAGGAAAAAAGAGAAGTCTTAGACGAAGAAATTTATAAACTGCGAGATATTCAAAGCAAAAAAGAGATTCGTCTTAGTCGTTTTGAAGAACGCAAAAATGCCCTGTCCCAGGAAGTGTGGCGACTATATGAGATGAGTATGCTCCAAATTAAAGATCTTGAGCTTTACTGTGATGTACCAAGGTCCCATCGAAAGAAAATACGCCAAGAAATGTTGGAACTGGAGCCCGTCAATCTCAAGGCACCGGAAGAATTCGATGAAGTAGATCAGCGCCACAGCTTTCTTAAGGAGCAGCTCGAAGACATTGCCGCAAGCAAAAAAGATTTGGAGAGCACCATCTACTCCCTAGAGCGCAGAATGAAGGAAGAGTTTTCCTCAACCTTTGTGGCCATCCGGGAGAATTTCAAAGAAATATTTAGCCACCTCTTCCGAGGGGGTCAGGGGGATATTCTACTGGAAGATCCCGATGACGTATTGGGAAGTGATATTCTAATTTTAGCTTCGCCACCGGGTAAAAAGCTTCAACATATGAATCTTTTAAGCGGTGGTGAAAAGGCCCTCACCGCCATTGCTCTGCTTTTTGCAGTGCTCAAGACAAAACCAGCTCCCTTTTATGTTCTCGATGAGATTGAGGCGGCTTTGGATGATATTAATATTCAACGTTTTGGTACATTTCTTGAGGAGTTTTCCGAGGGAAGCCAATTCATTCTAATTACCCACAGAAAGGGGACTATGGAATTTGCCGATGCTCTTTATGGCGTTTCTATGGAAGAAAAGGGGATTTCATCCCTGGTATCCCTAAAAATGGAGGAATCATGAGTAGTTTATTCCAACGCTTCCGAGCGTCATTGACCCAAACCAGTAAAAACCTGGCCACAAAGATCGATCGGCTCTTTGGCTATTACAGTGAAGTCGACGATGAGTTTTTTGAAGAGCTGGAGGAAATTCTAATCCTGGCGGACCTTGGCTTTGAGACCACAGAACTGGTGTTAAAGGAGCTAAGGCAAAAGGTCTACGATGGAATGCTCTCCTCACCCACCGAGGTTAAGCCCCTGCTTGAAGAAATACTGGTTTCAAAGATTTCCTCGCAGAAGGTTTTCGATAGGAAGAATCCACCCAAGGTAATCCTTGTTATCGGTGTAAATGGCGCCGGTAAGACCACATCCATTGGCAAGCTCTCCAATCTTTTGGTAAAGGATGGAAAAACTGTGCTTTTGGCCGCCGCTGACACCTTTAGGGCTGCCGCCATTGAGCAGCTGGCGGTTTGGGCAGGACGTGCCGGAGTGGATATGATTCGCCATCAGGAGGGCAGCGATCCTGCCAGTGTAATTTATGACGCCATACAGGCTTCTAAGAGTAGGCAAATCGACGTGCTTATCTGCGATAGCGCCGGAAGACTTCATAATAAGAAAAACCTTATGATGGAGCTTGGAAAAATCTCCAAGATCATCCACCGGGAATACAAGGAAGAGGAAATTTTCACCCTTCTTGTACTTGACGCCACTACGGGGCAAAACGCCCTTACCCAGGCCGAACTCTTTAAGGAATATGCCAAGATCGATGGGCTGATTCTCTCAAAGATGGATGGCTCCAGTAAGGGAGGATTTGTCTTTGCTATAAAAGACAGGTTGGATTTACCCGTGGTCTTTATGACCCTGGGCGAGCAGCTCGACGATATTGCAGAGTTTGATCCTGAGTATTTTGTCAAAGGAATCTTTGAAGAACAAGAAAACTAAGGGGCTGTTGCACCATGATTGAAAAAGAGCCCCTGACTTAACAAAAAAAGAAGATCTTC
>LFRM01255399.1_pt2 | contig 10060 bp, 5 predicted proteins | sample 618341 | NCBI WGS metagenome assembly LFRM01 (sample SAMN03654438, study PRJNA283298) | anaerobic digester metagenome | isolation source: pool of bioreactors CSTR01a, CSTR02a, and CSTR03a thermophilic anaerobic... | place: Denmark: Kgs. Lyngby | collected 2014-05-21 | reverse complement strand
CGGATCAAGACCTTGTGGACAGTCCCTGATGCAGATGAGATCAATAGATTTATCAGCGACAATGATGCGAAATCAGCTGTCATCGTCGGTGGTGGCTTTATCGGCCTGGAACTGGCGGAAAACCTGCGCCATGCAGGCCTTGAGGTAGACCTGGCCGAGGCCCTCGATCAGGTGATGGCACCCTTTGACTTTGAGATGGCAGAGCTTTTACATGAGCATCTGGAAAGAAATGCTGTAAAACTTCACCTGTCTGACTGCGTCAGTTCTTTTGCTGATACAGGGGAAAAGGTCGAAGTAAGTTTGCAAAGCGGGACTAAGCTGACTGCTGACCTGGCTATCCTCGCAGTCGGCGTGCGGCCAAATGGCCAGCTGGCCAGGAGTTGCGGCCTGGAGATGAACGCCCGCGGCGGTATTGTTGTCAACGACATGATGCAAACATCCGATCCGGATATTTACGCTGTAGGTGACGTGATCGAGGTGGAAGACTTTGTCGACAAGAGCCGGACCATGATCCCCCTGGCCGGACCTGCCAACAAGCAGGGGCGGATCGCAGCTAATAATATAGCCGGACAAAACGACCACTACCAGGGCAGCCAGGCAACATCCATCGCCAAGATTTTCGACCTGTCAGCAGCTTCAACCGGCCAGAATGAGAAAGCACTGATCAAACAAGGTCTGGTCAAGGGAAAAGACTATGAAAGCCTGATCATAACTCAGAATTCGCACGCCGCATATTATCCGGGCGCACTGCCCATGAACCTCAAATTAATCTTCTCCATGGATGGTAAAAAAATCTACGGCGCTCAGATTGTTGGCGTTGAAGGAGTCGACAAACGCATTGATACCCTGGCAGTTGCCATTCGCCTGGGAGCCTCAGTCAGCGATCTGAAAACACTGGAATTAGCCTATGCACCGCCTTACTCCTCTGCAAAAGATCCGGTAAATATGGCCGGCTTTGTTGCAGAAAACATCTTAAACTCTATGGTCGCTTTTGCTCCTTATGACTTTGATCCGGCGTCAGAAAAAGTCGTTGTACTCGATGTACGTGAGCAGGCGGAAACCGAAGTATTTGCACTTGACCGGGCCATACATATTCCGCTGGGAGAGTTGAGGTCGCGTCTGGGCGAGCTCGACAAGGAGAGCGAAATAGTCGTCTTTTGCACCATCGGCGTCCGCTCCTACAACGCAGCCCGTTTACTCATGGGGCACGGTTTTAAAAATGTAAAAGTCTATCCTGCAGGAACCAGATTTTATCAATCTATGCATTATCGGGAAAACGACCTGTCAGCTCCTGTGCAGAATATTCCTCAGGCCAGCTGCGGGCAGCTGGCAGGCTCTGAGGCTAAACTCTCCATGCGTCTTGATTGCAGCGGTATGCAGTGTCCCGGTCCCATTATGGAAGTATTTGAGGCCATGAAAAAACTAAACGACGGCGAGATTGTTGAAGTTTCCGCCTCGGATCCCGGCTTTGCCCGCGATATTGAAGCCTGGGCACGGCGGACCGGTAACACTGTGATTTCCAACGAAAAGCATGGTTATGACTATGTTGCTCTGGTTCAAAAAGGCGTGAAAACTGCCAAAGAGATAGAAGTTAAGTCCGACAATGACGGCAAGACCATTATTGTTTTCTCCGGTGACCTGGACAAGGTGCTGGCTTCCTTTATTATCGCCAATGGCGCTGCTGCCATGGGACGGCCGGTAACCATGTTCTTCACCTTCTGGGGATTAAATGTCCTGCGCAAGGCAGAAAAGATCAAGCTGGACAAGAGTTTCGTCGAGTCCATGTTCGGAGGTATGATGCCACGCGGTGCCGATAAACTGAAGCTTTCAAAGATGAATTTTATGGGCATGGGCAGCAAGATGATGAAGAGCATCATGAAAAAGAAAAATGTTTCTTCTCTGGAAGAGCTGATGCGCAAAGCCCAGGAAAACGGTGTAAAAATTGTTGCCTGTACTATGAGCATGGACGTGATGGGGATCAAGCAGGAAGAGATGATCGACGGGATCGAATATGCCGGCGTCGGAACTTATCTGGGAGATGCAGAAGAATCAAACGTAAACCTCTTCATCTGATGCGCAGTGCATAGATTCGTGCCTGGCACCAAATGATGCAGTGCATAGATTCGTGCCTGGCACCAAATGATGCAGGCTGGCGGAGCGGGGATGCTCTGTCAGCCTGCTTTTTCTTTGGTTTAAAGATCGCTGCTTCCGGCAGCTATTTTGTTCAAAAGACCGCCGGCTCTGATGATGTCGACCTGGTCCTGATTAAGGCTGTGAGTAACAGTGAAACCCGTGCCCTTGCTCAGGTTTTTGACCGTGAAGCTCAGTTCAGGACTTAAGTTGACTACATCCTCTATTTCCAGCTCATCAAGCAGGTCGATGGCATCATAGGCAGCTTCATCTTCGAAAACGAAAGGAATTATGCCGGCGTTGATCAGGTTTTGCTGATGGATGCGGGCGTAAGATTTAGCGATGACAGCACGGATGCCGAGATGCAAGGGAGCCAGGGCGGCGTGTTCACGGGAGGAGCCCTGACCGTAATTGGAGCCGGCGATGATAATGCCGCCGCCATGTTCCTTGCAGCGGGCAGGGAAGTGGTCGTCCAGAGGTTCGAAGCAAAACTCAGAGATTTTCTCGATATTGCTGCGGTAAGGCAGAACCCTGGATCCTGCCGGTGCTATGTGGTCGGTCGTGATATTGTCGCCGACCTTGATCATGACTTGGCCTGAGATTTCGCTCAGAGGCCTGCCCAGGGGAACTGCTTTGATATTGGGACCTTTCACGACCGGTTTTTCCGGGTCCAGATCCGGCACTATGATCATGGAATCATCAACCAGAAATGAAGCAGGCAGGGTCGTTTTTTCAAAAGCTATCTTTGCAGCATCAGTTATGTAGCCGCTGAGGGCTGAGGCAGCGGCGGTTTCAGGAGAGACCAGATAGACCTGGGCGTCCATGGTTCCGCTGCGCCCCTGGAAGTTTCTGTTGAAGGTCCTCAGGGAGACGGCCCCGCTGGCGGGTGACTGGCCCATGCCGATGCAAGGGCCGCAGCTGGCTTCCAAAAGCCGGGCCCCGCTGGCGATTAGATCGGACAGGGCACCGTTTTTTGCCAGCATGCGCAGAACTTGCTTTGAGCCGAAAGATATGGTCAGTGAAACATCTGGGTGGACGGTCCTGCCGCGCAGGATTGCCGCTACATTGCAAAGATCGGTAAAACTGGAATTAGTGCAGGAACCAATGCAGATCTGGTCGACTTTTGTGGCGGCGAAGTCGCTTACCGGGTGAATATTGTCGGGCGAATGCGGCGCTGCCAGCAGGGGCTGCAGCTGGTCGAGATCGATCTCCATGTATTCGTCATAGACGGCATCCGGGTCAGCAGCCAGGGCCATGTAGTCGCCGCCGCGTCCCTGCTTTTCCAAATACTCCAGAGTGTTTTCGTCAGCGGGGAAGAGGGAAGTGGTTGCCCCCAGTTCGGCCCCCATGTTGGTGATGGTGCTGCGCTCGGGGACGGACAGTTCCTTTATGCCGGGGCCGCTGTATTCAAAGATCTTGCCGACACCGCCCTTGACAGTTTTTTCTTGCAGAATCTTAAAAATAATATCCTTGGCCGTGACGCCGTGCTTCAGTTTTCCGGTTAGCCGGACGCTGACGATCTCGGGCATTTTAATGCTGTAGGGGATGCCGGCCATGGCAGCGGCCACATCAAGGCCGCCGGAGCCGATGGCGATCATGGCCATGGCACCGCAGGTCGGTGTGTGTGAGTCGGAGCCCAGCAGGGTTTGGCCGGGAATGGCGAAGCGTTCCAGATGAAGCTGATGACAGATGCCGTTGCCGGCTTTTGAAAAATAAACACCGTAACGGTTGGCGACGGTCTGGAGATACTTGTGGTCATCAGCATTCATAAAACCGCTCTGCAGGGTGTTGTGGTCGACATAGCTGTAGGCCCTGGTCCGGACCCGGTCGACACCCATCCGTTCCAACTGCAGGTAGGTCATGGTGCCGGTTGCATCCTGGGTCAGGGTCTGGTCAATTTTCAGCTGGATTGCCGTGCCCGGTTTAAGCTCGGCCGGTGCGGACAGATGCTGGGATATGATTTTCTGAGCAAGGCTCATCTTCATAGATTTTTACTCCTTAAACTTAAGTGAGATATTTTTAGATTATTAATATATACTAGTACATTAGCTTAAATATACAAAATTTATTTGAGGAGTAGTGATACTATGAATAATCGCCTGGATTTGATATTTCAGGATGCTCTGGAATCGCAGAAGATTTCCGATGCCCTATACAAAGAATACGACGTTAAAAAGGGCTTGCGTAATGAAGACGGTACGGGAGTGCTTGTCGGCCTGACGCGGATTTGTGATGTTGAGGGCTACAGGAGACGTGCAGATGGCAGCAAGGAGGATATTCCGGGCGAGCTTTATTATCGGGGCTTTCCCCTGGAGGCCGTCTACAGGCGGGTGGCGGAAAATGTGCACACGGGCTACGAAGAGATCGCTTTTCTTTTACTCTTCGGCTATCTGCCGGAAGCAGAGGATTTGCAAGTTTTTAAAGAAACTCTGCGGGCGGAATATCAGTTGCCTAAGACCTTTCTTTTGAATAATATACTGAAGGCTTCTTCCTTAAATACGATGAATAAAATACAATCGTCGCTTCTCTTTATGTATGCGGATGAAGACAATCCCGATGATTGTTCGGCGGAAAACCTGCTGCGCATCGGGCTTTCAATTATTGCAAAGCTGCCGGCGATTATGGTTTATTCACATCAGGTGAAAAACTATCACGACCAGGGGACCAGTCTTGTCGTCCACCCTATCCGCCACGATCTCGATCTGGCCGAGAGCATTCTTTACCTCCTGCACGGCGGGGGGAACTATACGCAGGATGAGGTGATGCTGCTGGATCTGATGATGATTTTGCATGCCGATCACGGCGTGGGTAATAACTCAACCTTTGCCGGCCTGGTTGTGTCATCGACCGGAACCGACCTGTATTCATCCTTTTCTACGGCTGTCGGTTCTCTGAAAGGCCCCAAGCATGGTGGTGCCAACATCACCTGCAGGCACATGATGGAGGCGATCATTGCTGAAGTCGGCCTGGATGCGACCGACAGTGAGATCCTTGCTATTGTGAAGCGGATTCTGGCTAAGGACTTTTTTGACAAAAGCGGACTTATTTATGGCATCGGCCACGCAGTATATACGATCTCGGACCCGCGCTGCCTGCTTTTAATGGAAAAGGCGGCCGAGGTAGCTGAGGATACTGGCCGCAAGGAAGAGCTGCAGTTTTACAATCGTTTCGAAAAGATTGCGGTGGCTTATCTGAAAGAGAGCAAGGGGATCAATATTTGCGCCAACGTGGACTTTTACAGCGGCCTGATCTATGACATGATGCGGATCCCGGAAGATCTCTATACGCCCATGTTTGTTGCCAGCCGGGCCATCGGCTGGCTGGCGCATATTATTGAAGAAAAGATCAACAGCGGCCGCATTATCCGGCCGGCGGGCAAGTATGTAGGAGAAAAATTCCATGAGAGCAATAACGCTGTTTGAGGGTGACGGTATCGGCCCCGAGCTCACGCAAAGTGTGCTGAGCATTTTCGATGTGCTGAAGTTGCCACTGGAGTTTGAACGGTATGATGCCGGGCTGACTTCTTTTGAAAAAACGGGGCAACTGCTTCCAGCTGAGGCGCTGGCCTCTGTCCGAAGGAATAAGGTTTTTCTGAAAGCACCGATTACCACGCCGGTGGCCAGCGGTTTTCGCAGCATCAACGTGGCCTTGCGCAAAGAGTTCGACCTTTACGCAAATATACGACCGGCCAGGTCCCTTCCGCAGCTGGAAACCCGCTATAAGGATATCGATATTGTTATTTTTCGTGAAAACACGGAGGATCTTTATATCGGCGAGGAGGAAATGATTTCCGCTGATGAGGCTGTTGCTATAAAAAGGATTACGCGGGCTGCTTCACACAGGATTATCCGGCTGGCTTTTGACTATGTCCTAAGGTCGGGGCGAAAAAAACTGACTTGCGTGCATAAGGCGAATATTCTGAAGTACACTGACGGACTTTTTCTGGAAGAGTTCCGGCGGATCAGTGCGGATTACCCGGATGTAAAGGCTGAGGACCTGATCGTTGACAATGCCTCAATGCAGCTGGTTATGAATCCTGAGAACTTTGATGTCATGGTGATGCCCAATCTTTACGGCGATATTTTATCGGATATTACAGCCGGCCTGATCGGCGGGCTCGGTTTGCTGCCCAGCGTAAACCGCAATGAGGAATATGCCATGTTCGAGGCGGTTCACGGATCGGCGCCGGATATAGCTGGGAAAAACAAGGCTAACCCGACAGCTTTCCTGCTCAGTGCCTGTATGATGCTGGAACACCTGGATTTTGCAGATGAAGGGGCCAGACTGCGGCGCGCTATCGCCCGGACTTATGACAACATCGAAGACTGCACGGCTGATGTCGGCGGCAAGGCCGGTACACGCGAATTCACCCAGGCCGTAATCAGAAATCTGAACTAAGGTCGGTCCAGCCGCAAGGGGGAGGGTGAGTGCATCAATTGGTGCCAGGCACCAAATGATGCACCGAGTGATGCAGTGCATAGAATGGTGCCAGGCACCGAATGATGCACCGAGTGGTGCAGTGCATAGAATCGTGCCAGGCACCGAATGATGCACCGAATGGTGCAGTGCATAGAATCGTGCCAGGCACCAAATGATGCACTACCTGTCTTCGAGCTCTGTAGTCAGGCGGATGCGGCCGTCACAGGCGCTGCAGGATACTTTGTTTTTTTTCATATACTCAATGATGTTATCTTGTGATGACGTACTAACTACACGCACCCTGCCGTTGTCAGACAGGTCGTCATGGGAAAGGCCGAAGGTATCTTCGATGATGCCGTAGTGGTATTCCTGCAGGGCGATGCGGTAGTGGTCCGACGGGTCGAGCGGCTCGCCTTTCATCCTGATCTCGCCGATGCTCCCATCTGCTAAAACCTCAACCCGCAGGTCGCGGTTCCACTGATAAAACTCGCGCCCGCCTTCATAATAGAGCGTATGCATCAGGTGTGTAAGCATGTCGCGCAGCATCTGACCGTTGATGCTGAAACTGATCATGGCATCGTCGTATGGATAAACCTCCATCAGCGTAGTACGGGTGACAAGGCTGGGCAGAGTGTTTTTCCTGATCGAACCGGAGGCCAGCATGACGATGTCAACACCCAGCTGATAATGCAGAATGTCGGAAAAAAGATTGCCCAGCTCTGTTTCGCGAAAACGTCTGCCGTGTTCGAGGTCGCGGGGCAGGCGGCAGATGACAGTGTTGTATTTTCCGTCGATTTCCGCCTGATAGCTGTTGAGCAGTTCATCCATGACCGGATCATAGGGGCAATGCTCGTTGTTGATCGGTACGGCCTGCCAGCTGAATTCGTGAACTGAGTTAGTGTCCATGTTTATTATGAGGTCAAAACGCCCGATCTGCTCGGAGCCGGTGCCGACCTGAGTGATCAGGATGTCGTTCACTTTTGCCGGCTGCTCCATCAGGGTGTGGCTGTGACCGCCGATGATCAGATCCACACCGATTTCCTTGGGTAAAAGTCCGGCCAGTTCCAGATCCTGATCAAAACCTATATGTGTCAGCAAAACGGTAAGGTCAATGTCGATGTCCTTATAGCTGTTGCAGATGTATTCGACTTCACGGGCGGCATCCTCAATGCAGATAAAAGAGCCGATCAAAGGCTCGCTCTTGCTTTTGGCGATAACTTCCTCAGTAATGATGCCAATGAAAAGGATGCGGATGCCATCAATTTCCAGGATATAGTAGGGCTCGAAGAGATTGCTGTCAGTCGGTTTGATGAAAAGATTGGCATTGACGATGGGAAAACTGGCGCAGCGCTCCAGGAACATCAGGTGCGTCAGTCCATAATCAAGCTCGTGATTGCCCAAAGTGACAACATCCGGTTCCAGCATATTCATGACCAGAATGGTTGAGATGCCCTTATACTCCTGATCAATGATGGAGCCTTGCAGCATGTCACCCGAAATGACGTAAAGGACAGGGTCTGTCTCCTCGCTCCGTACTTTGTTGATGTAGCCGGAAAGCATACTGATGCCCCCGACCAGCTTGTCACGATTATCTTTGGCAAAAAAGTCTCCGTGAATATCATTTGAGTGCAAAATTACAAGACGTCTGAGATCCATGGCAATACTCCGTCCCAAAATGTGGCTCGGTCTGCGGATCGTGCTGAGTCACATTTTCTTCTAATATTAGCATAGGAAAGGGGCACATCAATCGATATACCACTCGGTGCATGAAAAGGTGCCTGGCACCGAATGATGCAGTCAACAAATGAAGCAGGGTGCATAGGAAAGGGGCGCATCAATCGATATACCATTCGGTGCATGAAAAGGTGCCTGGCACCGAATGATGCAGGCACCGAATGGTGCAGGGTGCCCGAGTTTTGGGCAAGTTTGGCGGGATTTGTCTGATATTGACAAAATAATCTCGTATTTTTCTCTGGTGTTTTCTTTATATTAGATTGCAGCATAAGAATTTTTGTTGTTTGCGTTTTTAAAAAACGAAAGATGCGCGATGAAAATGCAGTGAAAAGCAGCTGCTAAAGGATGCAGTATAGAAAGGATCCGGAGATGAAGAAGAAATTTGTCAGAATTTTTGTGCTTATATTAGCTTTATGTGTATTACTGTCGGGCTGTGCTCCGACTTCCAGATTTGCCAAGTATGTTAAAAAAGGAGAGCATCAGAAGGCTGTAAGTTTTTACCGGCGGGAGCTGAATGGTAAGATCTTGCTGGAAATCGAGAGTGTCAGCTTTTTGAAAAATTATTTAAGTAGTAAGTGGGCTGATTATCTTGAGGGCAAGATTACTGAAGATGCTTTCGCCACTGTTTTGACCACAGTTGAGAAAATTGATTCTCAGTTGGGACTGCTGTCGGGACTGGACAGGATCAGTTCGCAATTTGCAGATTTAAAGGCATCCAAAGAAAATTATGCTCTGGGCGTCGTTTTTTTAAAAGATAAAAATTATCTCAAGGCAATCGAGGCTTTCGCCGGGGTTTTGCCAGAGGATGCGGAAAACTATACGGAAGCACGGGAGAAAATTGAGCAGGCGATCGGGATTTATGAATCTGAGATTCTGGAGCTGGCGCGTGAAAGGCTGGCGGAGAAAGATTACAACGGAGCGATAGCCCTGCTTTCAGAAGGTCAGAGTTTTTTGGGCGAAGTTGATGGATTTGAGGAGTTTTTGTGCAAAATTCATACGGAGATTTTTGCCAATAAATTTGAGGAATTCATGGAGACAGGTGATGGTTTGTCTTTTGTGAAGGCTTATGAAGAGGCCAAAAACAACCACTACATTACGCTTTCTGCTGAGATGACGGCCAAATATGTGGCGGCAAGAAGTAGCTGCATTCAGGAGGCAATCAAAGAAGCGGAAGCAGTGTTTTCGGAGGGCTCGGATTATGCAGGAGCGGTGGCAGTACTGAGGTCGGCACAATTGGATTTGGGGGAGGATCCTGAATTAGTGGCTATGTTAGAGCATTACCAGTGGTATTTACCGGTTGACTTGGTGTCGCTCGGCCATACGGAAAAAAACGGGAATATTTGTGTAGGAACTACCAGTACGGAAATTTCACGTGATGTGAAGGAAACGGTGTATAACGATTCATCATTAATCTACATCTACAAAGGTGTTTCCTTCCCCAGCTCGTCTGAAAATGATGAGGATAACAGCATAGTCTATGTATTGAATCGTGAATATACAAAATTAAAGGGTGTTGTGTACCGGCCCCATATAACGCATGGTTTCCACGGTGACTGGAGTGCCGGTTCAGGAAGAGTTGAGATCTTTGGCGATGGTAGCTTGCTGTATTCTGCCACAATAACGGAAGATACCAACGATGCTGAGCATTTCGAAATCGATGTTACAGGTGTTCACGAGCTAAAGATTAAGCTGCGTGGGATATGGCAAACTTTTTATTATGAATACCGGCCGATTGTTGTAGTGGGTGAAATGTTTTTAAGCAGAGAATAGTTGAATA
>LFRM01178768.1_pt1 | contig 10061 bp, 8 predicted proteins | sample 618341 | NCBI WGS metagenome assembly LFRM01 (sample SAMN03654438, study PRJNA283298) | anaerobic digester metagenome | isolation source: pool of bioreactors CSTR01a, CSTR02a, and CSTR03a thermophilic anaerobic... | place: Denmark: Kgs. Lyngby | collected 2014-05-21 | reverse complement strand
TTCTTTACAAAAACAATATAAAAAAGAATTCCAAATTCCACAGTTCTTGCAATTAAAGTGGCTAAGGCTGCGCCTCTAACTTCTAATCTTGGAAAGCCCCAAACCCCGTTGATCAAACTATAGTTTAAAAAAGTATTTAAACCTAAACCAATAATACTTGAAACCATAGGAATTGATGCTTGATTGGTGGCTCTTAGAGCAAACACTAAAGTAAATGATATATTGTTCATCAGATAACTAAACCCTACAATTCTTAAATAATCCACAGACTGCTTTAAAACTAAGGGATTCTCTGTGTATAACCCCATGATTTGTTCTGGAATTATCAGGGCTAGAAAGCTGAAAACCATCGCAATACTACTGCCTATAACCATGGTCATCCCTAGATATTTCTTAAACATTTTATAATCGCCACTACCGTAAAACTGAGAAAAGAAGATCCCTGCTCCACTATTTAAGCCAAAAGAGATTAAATTAAACAAGAAAAAGAGTTGGTTAGCCTGGCCAACCGCCGCAATAGCTTCTTCGCCTAGCCTGCCAATCATCAAATTATCCACCATATTTAAAGATGAAGATAAAAAGTTTTGAATAATAATAGGCAAAGCGATGGTAAACAACATCTTATAAAAAGTTTTTTTATCGAATTTTATTTCTGGATATTTCTTTACTGTTTTTTTCATAATTAACCTCACAAGATTTCAGTATACATGATGTTAAGTTCGATTTATATAGGAAATAAAAAATCTTCTTGAAAGCTTATGGTTTCTATCTTATAATCAACTTGGGTTATGTTTTACATAATCTTAATATAATATAACAGGAGGAAATTAAATGAAGAGTTATGTGTGTTTAGTATGCGGATATGTTTACGATCCTGCAGTAGGCGATGAAGACAATGGTATCGCTCCAGGAACAAGCTTTGAAGATCTACCTGAAGATTGGGTTTGTCCACTTTGTGGAGTAGGCAAGGACCAATTTGAGGTTGAAGAGTAAGACTCCTTAAAAAAGCATCAGTACTAGTTTTCTAGTGCTGATGCTTTTTCTTATCTTTTAGTAACACCTTTGAACAAATCTAACATAACTTACTTTTAAAGGCTACTATTTTATTTCACCGCACTAATTTCCATAGAGTCGTCTAATAAATTCATCATTACCTGATCTACATCCTTATGATTCATTGGCGGATAAAAATGATATCCTTGTACATCATGGCACATCCTACTCTCTAAAAACTGGACTTGTTCCAAGTTTTCGACACCTTCAGCAATAACTTTAAGCTGAAGACTTTTAGCCAATTCTATAATAATATTCGTGATTGCTTCATCCTTTTTATTTTTTCCTATCCCTTGAATAAACTGAATATCAATTTTAAGCCGATCTATGGGAAGATTTTTTAATCGACTTAATGAGGAATATTCTGTGCCAAAATCATCAATAGCAATGGAGACTCCTAAATTCTTCAATCTAACCAATATGCTAAATTCATCGTCTGATTCTTGTATGGCCGTACTTTCTGTTATCTCTAATTCTAAATATTTAGCGTCTAATCCCGTTACTTGTAAAATTTCCTCCACCTGATTGACAATTTGTTTATTCATAAATTGTACTCCCGATAGATTTACAGCCATGGTGACAGGAGCAAATCCAAGGTTTTGCCATGATTTATTTTTTGCGCAAGCCTGTTTAAGAATCCAAGGACCAATACTGTTAATCAGTCCAATTTTTTCTGCTAAGGGAATAAATACTCCAGGCGCAATTATGCCTAATTCAGGATGATTCCAACGGAGCAATGCTTCAACTCCTATTATTTTTTTAGAACACAGATTTATTTGAGGCTGATAAAAAACTTCTAACTGATCCCTCTCAATAGCATTATTAAGATCATTAGAAAGCAACATTTCAGAATATACATCCGCTTTCATTTTCTCCGTGCAAAAAGCATATTTATTTTTGCCACTATACTTCACACTATACATGGCAATGTCAGCATTTTTAATTAGTGATTGAGTGACAGTACCATCTTTGAGATATACGGCAATGCCTGCACTACAAGTAATAAAAAAGTCTTGATTGCTCACATTAAAGGGCGTTATAAATGCATTAAGTAATTCATCTGCAACAATTTTGACTCTATTTGAACATTTAAAAGAGTTTACTAAAATTAAAAATTCATCTCCACCAAATCTGGCTATAATATCATCTGGTCCTAAAATTCTCTTCAGCCTTTTTGCAACTTTAATAAGAAGCTGATCTCCTCCCTTATGGCCAATGGTATCATTAACGGACTTAAATCCATCTAAATCCAAAAAAATCACACTACATTGTAAATCTTTAGACTGACATCGTTCTATTTTTTGCTCTAGATTTTTCTCAAAAAGACGTCTATTTGGAAGCATTGTTAATGAATCATAATAGGCCATAAAGGCCACTTCATCCTCTGCCTTAATTTTTGTCATTCCAATCGAAAGCAAATTCGCCAAAATATCTAAAAGCTTAATATTTTCAAATGACCATATTTTTTTTCTTTAACTGAATCAATTCCTATAAAGCCCTCAAGTAACCCGTCTCCCATAATCGGTACAGCGACCACCGATTTAATATTTTGACGAATTAACTGTTGTTGTTCTTCATGAGCTTCTAGAGGCATCTTTTGAACGTCTGCAATATAGATCAACTTCTCTTTATCTAACTTTTCAATCCACCAGGCAAATACCTCAAAAGGAATGTCCTTGATTGTATTTACTTCCACATCTATCCCCTCTTGACACCATTCATGACTGTAAGTCATGGTTTTACTTTTATGATCTAGTAAGAATAAATAGGTGCGATCTACTCCAAAAAAATTACCCAATTTTGCCAATAAGCTATCCACTCTTTCATCAAAGTTATCCTTAGTAATGGCAACGAACTCAGATGATATCTCTGCATTTATTTTCTGAAACGAAATCTGATATGCAATCTCCTTAAGCCGTGCAACATAAATATGATTCACAGATAACGTTAAGGAAAAAACCAGAATAAGCAGTCCAATCCTTAAAATAAAATCATACTCATTGATAATCACAAGAGTTTGAGGTCTAAGTACCCAAATTAATCTTTGTGTTATTATTCCCACCACAGCAGATGAAATTAAAAGTACTTTTTTATTGAAAACCAAAGATCCTATCATGACAATTATTGAGATTACCCATATATTTGCACTTGCTTGGTCTAGATATAACATGGTAATTAATGGAATACTTACCAAAAGAATGACATTATTTATATTTTCTCTAGATTTATCATTTTGAAATTTTTGATTTATCATCAACACTATTCCAAAACATGCAATAATCCCTGCTCTTAATAACGCTTGTCTGATACTTTCTTGAGTTATTTGAGTTTGTTGGAACAAACTAGATAAGAGAGAAAAACCACCACCTAATAAAAATACCCAAGATAAGTTGTAAAAAACTCTTTTTTGATTAATTTTAGTTAATATAACTTCATTATCGCTAAACGATATATTTTCAAATAAACCATTATATCGGGCTGCGTGATATATGGTGCCCATAGGAATTAAAAATACCAATGGACCTAGCTGGGGTACGAAACTTGTAAATAATCTATTTAACCAAATATCGCTTAAACTACCTAAAATCAATGCTGAAAGAAGGGCCCAAAAAATATAAGTACTCTCTCTATTTCTTTTCTTTGAGCTGATTTGTTTTTTCCAATTCCACACCATCAGAAGACCAACAGCCATGTAAACAAAATAATAGACATAAAAAATATAATCATAGATACTATTGACAGCTAAATTAATCCATCCAAAAGGTGCTTGTACCAAGTTATAATGAATCTGTGCCATGGTATTTGAGAAAGAAAAAATAACCATGGAGAAAAGAGCCGGAATATGAAGCAAATAAAGCAAGTTATAGTATTTGTATTTGCTCTTAGTTCGGGTAAGTATAAAAAGAAAATGAACTAGAATGCTGTACACAGAACTCCAACCAATGGCTGCAAGACGCCTCCATAAGAGTACAGTAGTAATATTACTTTGTACCGAAGCTGAAGCAAACCCAAAAGCCCAAATACTAAGCGTCAAACACAAAAAGAAAAAACCTTGATTAAGTTTGTCTTTTTTATTTAATTGAAGAATATAGACTCCCCAAAAAAGAAATAGAAAAAAAGTACTATACAATGCTAAAAGTATTAGAGCATATAAAAATTCCATTTTTTCTCCTCACTACAATATATTAATTTTATCTATTTTGAACAAAATATGTATTTTTCTGAAATATATATTACATATAACAAATGTCCGAATATTTAAAATTCTGTATACTAGTTATAATAAGTCCTAATTTATATAAAGTCAATATATCTTTCTAACATGTGCTATTGTAAAAATCTAAAATAATATTCCGTGTATATCGTATTTTATAGCCTTTTCAATTTCGTTCTTTTACAACTGGATTCTGATATATTAATATACAAAAAAAGCCACATCACTCATTGATGTGGCTTTTGGAATAGACTTTATTAACCTATTTTCTTAATAAAGGTACTGCTTGAAGTTTCATTTTCTTCTGCGTAAAAATTTGGACCAAGTTCCTTTAAGAGAATTTCAGTGAGTTCTTCAGTTCTCTTTTTACTCATTTGTTCTACACCTTCAAGTTTATACTTAATATTCATAGCTTCATATTTGTTCTCACCCATGGTGTGATATGGAAGAAGTTCAACTTTCGTTACATGTCCTAATTCTTTAATTTTCTTAGCTAAACTAATAATATGGTCCACTTGATCTGTTATTCCAGGAATAACTACATGCCTAACCCACATTTTTGTTCCAGCATCTTGTGCTGCTTTTAAGAATTTTAGTGATTTATCTTCTTTTTGACCCGTAACAAATAAATATTGTTTTGGATCTTCATGTTTAAGATCAAATAGAACTAAATCTGTATATTTCAAGATTTCATCGTACTCACCAAATCCGTATCCTGCGGTGTCAATGGCCGTATGGATTCCAAGTTCTTTGCATTTCTTTAGATTTTCCAATAAAAATTCAGGTTGCAAAAGAGGTTCTCCCCCTGAGAAGGTCACCCCTCCCCCTGATCTTTCAAAATAAGGGCGATATCTCTTAATCTTCTTGATTAAGTCGTCAGCTTCTACTAAGTCTCCGCCACCCATTTGCCACGTATCTGGGTTATGACAATAGAGGCATCTTAATTTACATCCTTGCAGAAATATCACGGTTCTAATTCCAGGTCCATCTACCAAACCCATGCTTTCGATTGAATGTATTCTACCTTTCAAAGCCCTCACTCCTCATTTTTTATTAATATTGCTTCATTTCATTTACATTACATCATGGAAAGTTCTTGAAATAACTTCCATTTGTTGTTCTTTTGACAGTCGGTTAAAGTTTACGGCGTATCCTGAAACTCTAATGGTTAAAGTTGGATATTTTTCTGGATGAGCCATAGCATCTTCTAGTTTTTCACGATTAAACACATTCACGTTTAAGTGATGAGCATCTTGTGCGAAATATCCATCGAGTACACCAGAAAGATTATTAATTCGCTCTTCTTTACTCTTTCCTAAGGCATCTGGAACGATGGAGAATGTATTAGATACCCCATCTTCACAGGTATCACAATATGGAATCTTAGCAACACTGTTAAGTGATGCTAAAGCACCTTCAAGATCTCTTCCATGCATTGGGTTAGCTCCTGGTGCAAATGGTTCTCCAAGCTTTCTTCCATCAGGGGTGGATCCTGTCTTCTTACCATAAACCACATTAGAGGTAATGGTTAGAACAGATAAAGTATGTTTTGCATCTCTATAAGTAGGATGCTTCTTAAGTTCATCTGAGAATTTCTCAACTAGAGCTACAGCAATGTCATCTACTCGGTCATCATCATTTCCAAACTTAGGGAAGTCTCCTTCAATAACAAAGTCTGAAATAATCCCTTTTTCATTTCGAATTGGTTCAACTTTAGCAAACTTGATGGCTGATAATGAATCCGCGGCTACGGATAATCCAGCTACACCAAAGGCCATTAGACGTCCAACTTCAGTATCATGAAGGGCCATTTGACCTGCTTCATAAGCATATTTATCATGCATGTAGTGAATAACATTCATGGTGTTAACATAAAGTCCAGCCACATATTCTAGAACTTTTGTAAAGTTTCTAAGAACCTTGTCATAATCTAAAACATGATCCGTTTCTTTCTCTAGACCTTCAATAACAACTTTTCCTGTTTTCTCATCTACTCCGCCGTTTAGAGCATAAAGCAGTGATTTACCTAAGTTACATCGTGCTCCAAAGAATTGCATTTGCTTTCCAATGGTCATTCCTGACACACAACAAGCTATAGCATAGTCATCCCCATAAACGGGTCTCATTAAATCATCATTCTCATACTGAATGGAATCTGTCTGAATAGACATGTCTGCACAGAACTTCTTAAAGTTCTCAGGTAAGGTTTGTGCCCATAGTACGGTCATGTTAGGTTCAGGCGCTGTACCTAAGTTGATTAAGGTATGAAGGAATCTAAATGAAGACTTTGTTACTAAAGGTCTTCCATCTGAACTTACTCCACCAATTGCTTCAGTTACCCATGTTGGATCACCGGCAAATAGATCATCATACTCAGGAGTTCTAAGATGTCTTACCAATCTTAGTTTGATTACAAATTGATCAATAAGTTCTTGCGCCATTGATTCATTAATAGTTCCTGCCTGAAGATCTCTTTCAATGAAAATATCCAAGAAGGTACTAACTCTACCTAGGGACATGGCTGCACCATTATTCTCTTTAACTGCTGCTAAGTAGCCAAAGTATACAAACTGAACTGCTTCTTGAGCATTCTTAGCTGGTGCTGAAATATCAATACCATAAGACATGGCCATTTTCTTCATTTCACCTAAAGCAACAATTTGCTCATTTACTTCTTCTCTATGTCTAATTAAATCATCTAACATATCGCCCTTAAGTTCATCTAAATCTATTTTCTTTTGTTCTATTAATCGATCAATTCCATAAAGAGCAACTCTTCTATAGTCTCCTATGATTCTTCCTCTTCCATAGGCATCAGGAAGTCCTGTAATGAGTCCTGCACTTCTTGCTGCTCTCATTTCTTTATTGTAAGCATGGAATACCCCTTCATTATGAGTTTTTCTATATTTAGGGAATTCTTTAAGAATAGAATCAGATGCAGTCATATCATAGGCTTCAAGTGACTGCTCTATCATTCTAAAACCACCGTATGGGTTTATGATTCTTTTAAGAGGGGAATCTGTCTGAAGACCAACAATTGATTCATGTTCCTTAACAATATATCCAGGTTTAAAGTTATTAATTCCTGCGATGTTTTCTTCGTCTACACCTAAAACACCTTTTTTAATCTCTTCAACAATCAATTCACTAGATTTATTCCAAACTTCTAGAGTATCTTTTGTTGGACCTTCTAGAAATTCATCAGTTCCTTCATATAATGTAAAGTTCTTCTGAATAAAATCTCGAACATCTATTTGGTCTTGCCAGTCACCCTGTACAAATCCTTGCCATTCATTCTTCATCATATTTCCTCCTAAATTATAACACCTTGCGGTTATTTCAGCTATCTGTTTTTTATTACAATTTCATTATACAACACATTTACTCTTTTGTTAAGCCCTAATCAATAAAATTTTCTCTTGGCAATTATTCCTTAATCTCTGTAAAGTTAGATAAAATCATCTGTTTTGATAATACATGCTATTTCTCTTAATTATAATACATCTTTAGTACAGATTACAACATATGTAAACGTTAATACTCTTATTGTACTAATTTATATTCAATAAAACTATTTTAAACCCTCAAAATATTAAACAGTTTAATCTTGTGAAATTATTTTAATTCTCCATATTTAAAGTTAAAACCATCTAATCTATGATTTTAAAATCAAAAATGATCCTTCCCATTCTCTTTACGAAGCTGTATTATCATTTTGCCATATAAATAGTACAGTGCACTGAATTACATGAAATAAACCTAATATCTGTTTTAAAATATTTGTTTAGAGATATTGATTTCAATTGATTTTTGTTCTCAATTGCTTGACAGGATTCATTTTATGATTTATAACTAAGTAATAAGTTAGGCATGCCTAACATTTAAGGAGTGAACTAAATTGAAACAAAGTCAAGAGGATTACCTAAAAGCTCTATATGATTTAGGAGGAGAAAAATATATTGTAACTAATAAAGATCTTGCGCATCGTTTGAATGTGTCCCCTCCTTCCGTGAGTGAAATGCTTAGAAAGTTATTTAAACAAGATTATATCGATTATGAAAAATATAAAGGAATACGTCTTACTGAAGAAGGCGTGAAAGCAGCAGAGAAAATAAAGCGAAGTCATCATCTATGGGAAGTTTTCCTCATTGAAAAACTCGGCTTTAAAGAAGATGAAGTACATGAGGAAGCCGAAAAGTTAGAACATGTCACCTCAATAAAATTACAAGAAGCCTTGGATCAATTTCTAGGGTATCCAGAGAAGTGTCCTCACGGCACGAAAATAAACAGGGAGTGAATAAAAATATGAAAAAAATAATTAGCTTAAGCCTAGCAGGGCTTCTATCCTTATCAATCTTCATGGGATGTAGTCCCGCCAAAGAAGAAGTGAACGGTAAATTTAAAGTTGTCACTACCACTACACTAGCTGGCGACTTAGTTAAACAGATCGGAAAAGATAATGTGGACATTGAATTTTTGATGGGTCCGGGCGTTGATCCACACCTATATAAGGCCAGTGCAGGAGATGTGGCTAAAATGGAAAATGCAGACATGGTGGTTTATGGTGGCCTACATCTAGAAGGTAAGATGGGAGATGTTTTTGAAAATATAGAAGAGAGCGAAAAATTAATCTTAGCGGTGACTAAAGATATTGATAACTCTAAGCTCTTGGACTTTGTAACTTCACCGGGTAGCTATGATCCTCATGTCTGGTTTGATTTGGAGCTTTGGAAAATTGCGGCTCTATCTGTAAAGGATGGCCTTATTAAATTAGACGAAGAAAACACAACAAATTACGAAGCCAATTATGACGCCTATATTAAAGAACTTACAGAGGCAGAGGAATATATACGAACTCGAGTAGAAGAAGTACCACAAAGCCAACGAATCCTCATTACAGCTCATGATGCTTTTCAATATTTTGGAAGAGCATATGGATTTGAAGTTAGAGGTCTTCAAGGAATTAGTACTGATTCTGAAGCTGGAACCCAAGACGTTCGCAAATTGGCAGACTATATTGTAGATAATCAGATTAAAGCCATATTTGTTGAGTCATCTGTACCAAGAAAGAATATTGAAGCGTTACAAGAAGCTGTGCAAGCTAGAGGTTTTGAAGTTGAAATTGGAGGAGAACTTTATTCCGACTCCACAGGAAATCCAGGTACAGAAGCCGAAACATTCATCGGAACAGTAAAAGAAAACATTGATACAATTGTAGACGCATTAAAATAATCAAATGAGAGAGAGTGTGAAACAGAATTATGAAAGAAGAAGATTATATTATTCAAGTTGAGGATATGACCGTAGCCTATGACATTAAACCTGTACTCTGGGACGTGGATTTAAAAATTCCCAAATCTAGCTTGATGGCTATTGTTGGTCCAAATGGAGCCGGGAAATCTACTTTAATTAAGGCTATGTTAGATTTAATCAAACCCATATCAGGAAAAGTATCCTTCTATGGTCAAAGTTATAAGTCTCAAATTAAAAAAATAGGCTATGTACCCCAAAGTGGGAGTGTTGACTGGGATTTTCCAGCCAGTGTCCTAGACGTAGTCCTAATGGGTACCTATGGACAAGTTGGTTGGTTTAAGAGACCAGGAAAAAAAGAAAAAGAAAGTGCTTTAAAAGCTATAGAACAATTAGGAATGAGCGAATTTAGAAATCGGCAAATTTCAGAGCTTTCAGGGGGACAACAACAAAGAGTTTTCCTTGCACGAGCTCTAGTCCAAGATGCGGAAATCTATTTTATGGACGAACCCTTTAAAGGCGTAGATGCAAAAACAGAGAAAGC
>LFRM01094781.1_pt1 | contig 10061 bp, 9 predicted proteins | sample 618341 | NCBI WGS metagenome assembly LFRM01 (sample SAMN03654438, study PRJNA283298) | anaerobic digester metagenome | isolation source: pool of bioreactors CSTR01a, CSTR02a, and CSTR03a thermophilic anaerobic... | place: Denmark: Kgs. Lyngby | collected 2014-05-21 | reverse complement strand
AACTGGGGCTGGTAGGTAACCGCCATATCCGCCTTGCCAGCCGCCACCAGCTTGGGCGGCATGGACGGGTCTGCCGGTTCCTGGATATCCACTTTCAAACCCTGTTCGGCAAAATAGCCCTTCTTTTCAGCAATCACAATGGGAGCATGGTCGGGATTCACAAACCAGTCCAGCAATAACGTGACCTTGTCTTCGGCCAATGCCTGCGCACTGACCAGCAGGCTTAAGGCACATGCGGCCAGCCATTTTTTTCCTGAAACTGAACTATTCATATCCTTTCTGATCTCCTGATCCCGTTCATTAATTTTTCCAAAAATCAATTTAAAACTAAAATAAATTATGCAGTCCAGTGAATCAATTTCCGTAATACGTAATCAACACTGAAATACAGCAATAATGACAAAGAAGCCAGCACAATAAGCGAGGCAAACACGGTATCTACCTGCATGCGGGCATTGGCATGCAGCATTAAGTAACCCAGGCCGCTGCTGGAACCCACCCACTCGCCAATGACCGCACCAATCGGTGCCACCGTTGCGGCCACCCGCAGGCCCGATGCCAGTGACGGCAAGGCCGCTGGCAAACGGATTTGCCACAATACCTGCGCGGAGCTTGCACCCATGGTTTGAGCCAGTTGCAACCAGTCACGCGACGTGCGCTGCAAGCCGTCGTAACAGGCCGATGTAACCGGAAAAAAAATCACCAGGGCAGCCATCACCACCTTGGAGGCCATGCCATACCCCAACCAGATCATCAGAATGGGTGCCAGGGCAAAAACCGGAATGGCCTGGCTGACAATAAGCACCGGCAGCAACCATGCCCTGAATGAGCGGGACCATTGCAACAGCATGGCGCTGGCAAAGCCCAGCAGGCAGCCCAGCACCATACCCATGATAATTTCCGCCATGGTAACCAAAGCATGTTCGCCAATCAGGGAACGCTGTTCCCACAGGGCATTCAAGACCCGAAACGGACCCGGCAAAATAAAATGCGGCGTATTGGTCAGCCATACAAGGGCCTGCCACAAAGCCAGCAAGCCAGCGGTAATCAGCAACAGGCGCAAGCCAGGTGAGGTTTTATGAATATTCATGGTGCCGGTGTCTCCTGGTCTTTTTGCAGATAGGCCAGTAACTGACCCTGCCAGGATAAAATCTGCGCATCATCGAGGGCGCGCGGTGTCGGTGTATCAATCGCAAACATCATTTTCAATACCACCGGCCGTTCTGTCATGACCCAAACCTGCCCGCTTAAACGAAGTGCCTCAAGCGGATCATGGGTAATCAACAACACGGTTTTACCATGCAGCAAGGTAGACGCAAGGTCTTGCAATTGAAGCCGGGTAATGGCATCCAGTGCCGAAAAAGGCTCATCCATTAATACCACGGGTTTATCTTCCATTAAGGTTCGTGCCAGTGCCACGCGCTGGCGCTGGCCACCCGATAAATGCTCGGGCATGCTTTGTGCCTTGCCGCCCAGGCCAACCCGCTCAAGCATGGCATTGGCACGCTCCTGATGTTGGGCCGACACCTGTTTACGCAAACGGACACCCAGCAATACATTTTGTTGTACCGTGAGCCAGGGCAGCAAGGCATCACGCTGCCCCATCCAGGCCACCCTGCCATGTAACGGCTGCCCGTCACTGGCATTAATACTACCAGCAAGCGCAGTGCCGCTTAACAGGCCGGCAATACTTTGCAGCAGGCTGCTTTTGCCCACGCCCGAACGCCCCAAAATGCTATGCCAGCAAGCACCCTTGAAATGCGCATTCAACTGGCTGAACAGGGGCTTGCCTGCGTAACTCAGGCCAATAGCGTGCAGGCTGATTCCGGGTGACATGAATAGAAATGATTCCTTTTGTATGGCAATTAACAATAATTCTGATCATTGCGTGATGGACAAAAGAAGATCGTAAGAAAATACCGGCCAAGTGCAGGCCTGTGGTATTGCATCCTATTTCCTCCGCCAGTACGAACTGGATCAGGTTCACGGGTGTTTTCTCAGCCTTTACCACTAGGAGCAAGGCACCCCGACAAGATGCAGGCAGTCTAGCGTATTATGAGGGAACTGTCCAATCACGCAACGCACCGTGCGAATCGCGAATCAGGGCCAGCGTCTGCTGGGCAATCACCCGTTCTTCATTGGTGGGAATAACATAAATGCCAATGTTGCTTTCAGGCGTACTAATGCAGGCTTGATTGTTGTCATTCAGGTCAGGATCAATGCTGACACCCAGCCAGGCAAGATGCTTACATACTTCGTAACGGACCTGCGGGCTGTTTTCCCCGATACCGGCCGTAAATACAAGCGCATCCAACCCTTGGGTCGCAGTGAGCAAACCTGTAATACCTTTGGCGATATGATATGTAAAATAATCCATCGCCAGCCTGGCTCGCGGATCAGGGTTGCCTTGCAGTTCACGCACATCAGCACTGATGCCAGAAAGTCCCTTAAGGCCCGATTCTTTATACAGCAAGTGCTGGATTTCATCATGCGTCATACCCTGTTCAAGCATCCACAATACCACACCGGCATCCATTTGCCCGCAACGGGTACTCATAGGCAGGCCATCCAGTGCGGTAAAACCCATGGTTGATTCCTGGCTACGACCATTAAGCATGGCACAAGCCGATGCACCGGAACCCAAATGGGCCACCACCACTCTGCCCGCCACCACATCGGGATAATCCTGCCGCATTTTGCCTGCAATGTAATCATAAGACAAACCATGAAAGCCGTAGCGGCGAATACCTTCTTTATAGTAAAACTGCGGCAAGGCAAAACGGTCTGCCACTTCGGGCTTGGAACGGTGAAAGGCGGTATCAAAGCATGCCACCTGCCGGATATGGGGCCAATTCTCAAAAATCACATGAACCGGTTCCAGGTTGTTGTGCTGATGCAGAGGGGCCAGCGATACCAGGGCATCCAATTTTTTTATCACCTCATTATCAACCATGACACTACGGTCATAATCAGGCCCGCCATGCACAATGCGATGCCCAACGGCTAACGGTTCTTTGGTAATGACCGTACCAAACCAATCACCAACCACCCGTTGGGAAAGCTGTAAGTTCTGGGCCTGCTCCGGCCGCAAAAACTGTTCAACCAATATTTTTTGATGTTTATCCTTAACCTTGAACGATGGCTGCTTGCCACCAATGCCTGAAACCTGCCCACCCAAAGCAAACTCAAGCGTATTGATCCCATCGGTTTCATAAAGGTGGAACTTCAAACTTGAACTTCCTGCATTCATGACTAAAATTGTGTCTTGCATATTCAACCCGTTTTTTATTTGCCAATGACCCTGTTTTGAAGCAGACTGTCGGCATACACTGCCGCAACTGCACACGAAGCCAAACGGGTTCGTTCGCTATCTGCCCGACTAGTAAGAACAATAGGCACTCTTGCGCCCAATACAATACCCGCGGCATCGGCCCCTGACAAAAACGTTAAATTTTTCACCAGCATATTGCCGGCTTCCAGATCCGGAACCACCAGAATCTGGGCATGACCGGCCACCTCGGAGCGGATGCCCTTGATGGCGGCTGCCTCGGGGCTGATGGCATTATCCATGGCCAGCGGACCATCCAGAATGCCGCCCTTGATTTGCCCACGATCAGCCATTTTACACAAGGCGGCCGCATCAATGGTACTTTGCAGTTTTTCATTGATTTGCTCTACCGCTGACAAAATAGCCACACGCGGGGTATCCAGACCCAGCGCAAGATGCAAATCGATAGCATTGCGGATAATATCAGCTTTTTCACACAAGGTCGGAAAAATATTAATCGCCCCATCGGTAATAAATAGAAGTTTATCGTAGCTGGGCACATCCATCACAAACACATGACTGATACGACGTTCGGTACGCAGGCCACCGTTATAACACAGCACCGAATGCAGCAATTCATCACTATGCAGGCTGCCTTTCATCATAAGCGTTGCCCTGCCCGCCTGCACTTCGGCAACTGCGGTATCAGCCGAGGCATGGCTGTGTCCGGTATTAATAATTTGCAAACCACTGATATCCAGATCATATTCCCGGGCAACCACACGAATCCGTTCTTCGGGACCAACCAGAACAGGGATAAACAAGTTTAATTTACCGGCCTGTACCGCACTGGACAGGGAAGCTTCATCGCAAGGATGAACCACCACACAAACATGTTTTTTTTCAAGACCGGCAGCAATATCAACCAGCTCCTGAAAACGATCGTTTCGATTCATACAAATTTCCTTTACTTACCCAGGTACACTAATCATGTTGGGGTATCGACATCAAACCAAAAAATACATTTCAGTAAATTATGAAACATTTTCATTACAATACCAATGATTAGAGAGTATACCCTACCGATTTTTCAGATTGACCATGACAAAAAACAATAAAACATCCATTCAGGCACCTTCATCTTCAGGAAAACTGGCCGCCCGCAAAGATGAAACCACTGGCCTATTATCGTGGATGCCAGGGCTTAACACGCTCCTGCACTATCGCAAGGAATGGCTTCGTCATGACCTGGTCGCAGGCCTGGTACTTACCACCGTGCTGATTCCGATTGGGATTGCCTATGCCATTGCCGCAGGACTTCCCGGCATTTACGGTCTGTATGCCACAATTCTCCCCCTGCTGGCTTATGCCATTTTCGGGCCCAGCCGCTTACTTGTCATTGGACCCGACTCCGCATTGGCCGGCATAATCTTTGCCATTATTGTACCCATGTCTGCCGGCAACCCCGAACGGCTGGTTACGCTGGCCGGCGCACTGGCCATACTTTCAGGCTTGATCTCCATCCTTGCCAGTTTATTAAAGCTTGGATTTATGACTGAGCTGATTTCAAAACCCATCCGCTACGGTTATATGAACGGCATTGCACTCACCGTACTGATCAGTCAAGCGCCTGCCTTGCTGGGCGTATCGGTAAGTTCAGACGGAATTTTTCTCAAGCTGAAAGAAATCGGATTGGCACTGGCCAATACCCAAACCAATAACATATCCCTGCTGATAGGCATGGTTTCTTTAGTATTATTGTTAAGTCTCAAACGTTTCAAGCGTTTACCCGGCGCATTGCTGGTACTGGCCCTGGCAACCATCGTAAGCGCTTATTACGGGCTTGACCGGCATGATGTGAAAATCATGGGCGCTTTACCAAAAGGATTGCCTTCATTCACTATCCCCCTGATCAGTCTCAATGACCTGTCATCATTACTTGTGGGAGCGGGTGCCATCGCCCTGTTATCCAACTCTCAAACCAGTATTTTATCCCGTTCCTATGCTGCCAAATATAATGACCACATCAACCCCAACAAGGAAATCTTCGGGCTTGGGGTTGCCAATTTCATCGCCGGTTTTTTTCAGGGCTTCCCCGTCAACAGCAGTGTCTCACGTACACCGGTATCTGAAGCGGCCGGTGCAAAAACCCAATTAGCCTGCATTACTGGCGCTATCATTATCGGGCTGCTCTTATTATTGGCCCCCGATCTGCTTTATTATCTGCCAACCCCAGCGCTTGCCGCCGTTGTCATTACCTCTATTCTCGGTTTTTTTGAGTTCAAAGATCTCAAGCGCATTTATCGCATTCAGCAATGGGAGTTCTGGCTTTCTATCGTTTGCTTTGCCGGTGTCGTCATATTCGGTGTTTTACCAGGTATTGGCATCGCCATATCAATTGCCATCCTGGAATATTTATGGGATGGATGGCGACCACACTACGCCATCCTTGGCCGAGTTGACCAACTCAAGGGCTATCATGACATTAGTCGTCATCCATCCGCCCGCCTCATACCAGGTTTAGTCCTGCTACGTTGGGATGCCCCCCTCTTCTTTGCCAATGCCGAGCTTTTCCATCACTGCGTCCTTGATAGCATTGCCAAATCCCCCCACCCGGTGCGGCGCATTGTCATCACCTCAGAGCCGGTGACCAGTGTTGATGTCACGTCTGCAGATATGCTGGTTGAGCTGGACGAGCAGCTCAAGGCGGCTGGTATTGAACTGTGTTTTGCCGAAATGAAAGATCCGGTCAGGGATAAATTACGCAAATTCGGTCTGTCTGACCGTTTTGACAATGGCCGTTTCTTCCCGACGATCGGGCAGGCCGTCAATGGTTATCTGAATGCATACATTGTGGAATGGATTGACTGGGAAGACAGGGTCTGATTATTACGGGGAAAATTTTTATGTGTATTGCCTATCTATCCATCAGGAAACATCCCGAGTGGCCATTATTCATCGCTGCCAACCGGGACGAATTTCACCAGCGCAAGGCCTTGGCAGCCGCTCCATGGCAAAGCAACCCGGACATTATTGCCGGCATAGACTGCGAGGGTGGCGGCACCTGGCTTGGCATTAATAAAAATGGCCGTTTTGCCCTGCTGACCAATTACCGCGACATCAATTCCATTCTCCCAAATGCCCCATCCCGTGGCAACTTGGTTAGCGAATTCCTGCAAAAAGATACGCCGGCTCTTGATTATGCCAGTGCCATTTTAACCAAGGCAGAACATTACAATGCCTTCAACCTGGTGGTGGGCAGCCCGGATAAAAGCGTATATATCAGCAATCGCAGCCACCAGACCAAACCCGCAGAACTGCAACCGGGCAGCCATGTGCTGTCCAACCACCTGATGGATACGCCATGGCCCAAGGCAGAGCGGTTACGCAAGGCCTTGGACAGTATTGAGCTTGATTTCCTGCCAGATCAATTACCCGATATTTTTGATATTTTGCGTGATAATACCCAAGCTGCCGATAATGACTTGCCCAATACCGGACTTTCCCTGGAGCGCGAACGACTGCTTAGCAGTCCGTTTATTGTCAGCCCCGACTATGGCACCCGCTGCTCTACCGTGATTGCCATCCAGAAAAGCGGGCACGCCCTGTTTAGTGAAATGATATACAACCCCATGGGTGAACCTGTAAGCCAGAATAAATTTGAGTTTTTAATTTAGGCTTAATCTGTTTTTTATATCCTTTCAGCATGCAGAAAAGAAAACAGCTTATTTTTCAATAAAGTCCTTTCTATATGTATGATCTGGATCAACCACGTATTTTTCCACCTGCCCTTGAAGCTCAGGGCTATGGTATAGATCCAGGCATTTAAGGAAATCAAATTTAATACCTTTAATTTCACTTTCCACCAATGGGTTGGTGTAGTCTCTGGATAGGTATTTCCTGACCAAATTAATGCGTGGAATGGTACTTTCCTCCATATCGAAATAAGTCCAATCACGTAATGCACTGGCACTGCTGCCAATATCACTACCTGCCGAATTGTCCTGATAAGCATCTGCCAAACAACTTGCCAATACCATATCTTTGTAATTTTGCGCATAAGTACGTGCCCCAGCCTCCGGGCCTACATGCTCAGACTCCTGCGCCAGTACCTTAATGTTTAACAAAGCAAGCATGGCAAAAAGCAATAGACAGCGATATTTCACGACAAACTCCAAAAATTGGCCCTCTCTGTTCTGTAGTGAACACCTGGCTCATTGAAATAACACTGATCATAACAACCACTACCATCCCAAAGAGTGGCGTGACCTTGTGCGTCTGACCATCCCTGAATTTCAAATAGGATAATCCCTTTTTTCTTTGCCAGATTCCCACCACCCGCTGGCGGATAAGCCACTACTTCAGGCTCTCCCCATTGACTACGTAAATAAGCAATTAAATCCCGAACCCGATAAAAATATTGTTTATTATCTCCACCTGTAACGGTTTTTCCTCTAAGACGCGGAATATAAAACCCAGACTGATTTAATATAAAACTTAACCGTACTGCACATGTATTATCCCAGCGTTCTTTCGGATTGGGGTTGTTAACATTGATAGCCACATTACCACCAATGATATTAGCTACTTTTTTTGCAGGATGACTCACATCATAAATACGCATTGATGCTGCCCAAGCTGTGGAAAACGAAGGCCTACTCATCACACAACTCCCAATATAAGCTCAAAAAACCATCAAATTCATTTAAAGTATAAATTTTAAATATTACAGATATGTTAAATATTTAACGAAATATTAATAAACTTAAATTCTTAATTGAGGTATGAACCACCAAGTCTGCCAACAGGTCAATTATGCTTTCTTTGCCAATCGTAAGATGCGCTCTAACAGTACTTCATAAATAGGATGCCCCCCAAGGCTTCGGCCACTACATTGGCAGTGATGGCTGTTAATAAAACCGGAATCACCAGCACATAAGACCCGGTGAGCTCAGCCACTTTAAATAAATGATTCACTCTTAAACGCCGCTTTCAGGTAATTGACGAACAGCCGGATAATATTGGGTACATGCGGGCTATAGGGCCGAAGGGCATAAATGCTTTCTCCAAAAACACTCACTGGTTTCCAGTGTGACAAAACCGGTACCACGCTGCCTTTTTTCAGTTCGGCAGCCACCGAAAAGTCGGGAATGGCGGCAATACCCTGATGGGCCAGAAGCAGTTCCCGCAGCGTTTCACTGTTATTGGCAGAAAAAGAACCATTAACCGGCACACTGACTCTTTCCCCTGCGCCTTTCCTGCGTTCAAAATGCCAGGTAGGCCGGGACCCCGAACGCAAATACGTCAGGCAATTGTGCTTCATTAAATCTGAAGGATGGGCTGGCATGCCATGACTCTGAATATATTCGGGACTGGCCAGAAGCAGGGTTTGGGTTTGGCACAAAACCCATGCCACATAGGTTTCAGGCACGGCCGAAGTATGTCTGATAGCCAGATCAAACCCCTCTTGCGCAAGCGTGCTGATATGATCGGACAGCTCGATTTCAATCTTGATTTCAGGATAAAGCCGCATGAAATCAGCCAGACGCGGTACGATTTGCTGACGGGCCAGTGCAACCGGTGCGGTTACCCTGATGACCCCCTTTGGCTGCCCGGCCAGTTCCCGTATTTTTTCACAACCGGTTTCTATCTCGGCAAAAGCCGGACGCGTTAAGGCAACCATGGCCTGCCCGGCTTCGGTTAAACGCACGCTACGGGTCGTACGCTGCACCAGCATGATGCCCAGCGCTTTTTCAAGTTCCTGGATGCGCTGGCTCATGGCCGCCTTGCTCACACCCAATCGCTGTGCCGCTGCTGTATAACTGCCCGCATCATCAAGAATGCCAAGCCAGTACATGTGTGACCAGAGAGGTTCTATTTTTCGGATATCCATTTAAGCATTGTCCAATATTATGAACAATAAATCCAGTTTTCAAGTATTGATCATCAGGTGGCAGCTCTCTATACTGCTTTAAAACATCATTTCAAAACAGGAGATCAGCATCATGAATCCAGTCCCGGCCTATGCCAGCAGTGAAGATATTGTTAATTATATTAATGGCACAAAAACCACTCCCTCCCAGGCAGAAAAACAGCCGGTCTACAATCCCGCCACGGGTGCTGTAACCCGTCATGTGGTGCTTTCAGGCGAACAGGAAATAAACGATGCCGTGGCGGCTGCCAAAGCCGCAGCCAAAAGCTGGGCCAATACCCCCCCTATCCGCCGGGCCCGCATTATCAACAAATTCCTGGGGCTGATGCAGGCGCATACCGATACTCTGGCCGCCATCATTACCGCCGAGCATGGCAAAGTCTTTACCGATGCCCAGGGCGAAGTGGCCAGAGGCATTGATATTATCGAATTTGCCTGCGGCATTCCCCAATTGCTCAAGGGCGATTACACCGATCAGGTATCCACCGACATTGACAACTGGACCATGCGTCAGCCTTTGGGCGTGGTCGCCGGCATTACGCCCTTCAATTTCCCGGTCATGGTTCCCTGCTGGATGTTTCCGATTGCCATCGCTGCAGGCAATACTTTTATTCTCAAACCCAGTGAGCGGGACCCCAGTGCTTCCCTGTTCATGGCCGACCTGTTGAAGCAGGCCGGGCTGCCTGATGGTGTTTTCAACGTGGTGCAAGGAGGCAAACCGGCTGTTGATGCCTTGCTGGAACACCCGGATGTCTCTGCCATCAGTTTTGTTGGTTCTACCCCAATTGCCCACTATATCAGTGAACGCGCTGCCCATTTCGGAAAACGGGTGCAGGCCCTGGGCGGTGCCAAAAACCATCT
>LFRM01070819.1_pt3 | contig 10061 bp, 8 predicted proteins | sample 618341 | NCBI WGS metagenome assembly LFRM01 (sample SAMN03654438, study PRJNA283298) | anaerobic digester metagenome | isolation source: pool of bioreactors CSTR01a, CSTR02a, and CSTR03a thermophilic anaerobic... | place: Denmark: Kgs. Lyngby | collected 2014-05-21 | reverse complement strand
AGTATGTCGCTGAAATCCCCGGCCCGGCGAGACAAATATGCCTCAATCAGGTGAGATAAGGCATCGACCGCTGTGTTTCTCGTAACCTCAAGCTCCAGGCTTTCGGTGTAGCGGTAATCCAGGAAAGCCAGCCTGGGAAAGAGGCTCCGATCCCCGAAGCCTGCCTTGGTTTGTTTGTTGGTCAAAGTCAGAATCGAATACTGAGTTACTTCGCTGCCAGTGCCGGCGGTGGTCGGTACCGCCACAACCGGCAGAGGCCGGTTGGTGTAGTCACCGTCGTAGAGTTTTTCAGGCCCGAAACTGTTTACAGCAAGAACAGCGATGGCCTTGGCAGCATCCAAAGGAGACCCTCCGCCAATGCCAATGACAAAATCCGGCGCGAACTGTCGCGCCGCTCGTCCACCCTCAGCGATGTTCTCCAGGGTCGGGTTGTTCTCCACTTGGTCAAATACCTCATAGGCAATACCGCAGTGCTCCAACGCGGCCGTTACATCCTCCTGCGCACCGCTTCGTCGGGCAGAGTTTCTACCTGTCACCAGCAGCGCTTTCCGGCCGAACTCCTTCAGCCGTTTGGCATGGCGCTTTACAACCTCTGGGCCGTGGAGTATCTCTGTTGGCATGAAAAAGCTGAAGTCTAGCACTTGATCAACTCCTCCTAATTCGTCTCGCACCTCACGGTCACACTGCCGAACAAAGACCGGGTCACCAACAGCAAGCGGGGGTTCTGGTTCTCCGCGGCTGGGCTCCGCAAAACCTCCCGGCCTGCAAGTTTACGGCCGCGCCGCCCCAGGATCTCGGCGGCGGCAAACAAGGTCGTCTGCTCCGACAGCACGCCTACATCTTCGGGAATCACTATCTCCACTTTGCCAAACAGGGCGAGGATATCCAACCTGACTGCGCGGTGGCTGATGGATTGAGTATTCACCACAAAGATCAATTTACCCAGGAACGCAGTCAAGGATGTATCAAGAAGTTCCTGTTCAGGGCACACAACCGTCCGCTGCATCAAGATAGTCCGGTGAACCTCTTCTCCCTTGTCGAAGAGGCTGATAACCACCGTAATGATAAACATAAGCATGATCAAAGGCCAAAAGACCAGCGTCCCGATCACCGTGATGTAGTAGATATATTCCTGGCTCCGGGTAATCAGTTCGATCAAGCTTATGATCAACATGAACCCGGAAAATGCCAGCAGCACAAACCCTGATATTTTCATGCTTTTTGTTTGCCGCTTGAGCAGCTTGACACCGTACCACATGGGTATCAAGTACCAGGTGTGGGTGATTACATAGAGAACGCCAAAATCAATTACACCTTTCCAGTTAAGAAACCATACCGCCAAAAGCAGAGCGGCCATAAGTGCGCCGGCGATCTTGTGCATTTTGACTCCTCCATGGATTAGTCATCGGAATAATCTTCCATGCGGCCAAAACAAAATCCTGCCGTATATGCCCAATAAAAAAGCCCTATCCCTGATAGGGCTAAGTCGGAACTTCAGGCATGCGCCTTTTCCAGGTCATGGCCTTCTGTTACTACCTTTATATCATAAGTCGGCCCATCCTTGATCACGGAAACGCCGATCTTGTTTCCGTCCACTTCAATCTCTGTCGGTTTCTGCTTTCTGCTTACCTGGTACAAGGTAGAACGGATCGTCGATTCGTTCACGTCCTGGCGGTGTTTGAAAAAGTCTTTGACGACTGCTTTGGCCGTTATCGGGTGCCCCTGGCTGGATACCAGGCGGTAGACAATTTCCACGATGCTTTTTGTCAAGGAGGTTCCATTTCCGCTGCTTCCATACGGCTCTTTCAAAAAAGCGTCCAGCTTTTTCAGGTTCTGTTCTTTTCTCGCCAGCTGTTCTTTAAGTTCATTGATCTCCAAGATCAGCAGCTCCCTCGCCTGCCTTAAAGAATCCTCGTAGCTCACAGCATTCACTCCTTCTCTCATGGATTTGAGCCTCGGCCTCTATTAGATATCATTGTCCAATATATGCCCAATTATTACTTGGATTTTTACTTAAAAAACGTTTTCGCACAAGTCTGCAGTTTGTAAATATAAAATATCATATTATGCATTATACGTCAAATTAGTTTGCACTATTTCCAAAGTAGCAACGCTTTGGCCGCCTGTACTGATTATTGGCCGATCAGGCTTTGCCAATCACCGATAGAATAGATATCCTCCAGCGCGATCCCCAGGTAAAACGCATGCAGAATCTCTTCGTAGCCCAACCCTGCCTCCGCCATTCCCCTGGCTCCCCACTGGCTCATACCAACCCCATGGCCGTGGCCGCCGCCGTAAATAGTCACTTCGGTGATCTCGCCGCTGGCATCCCTGGTTATCTCCAAGGCGACGCAAGCGCTGGGCAGCATTGAGTAGTTCACAATCCGGTCATTCATCCTGTGGATAACAATATCGGCGTTGGTATACTGTCTGCTGGGACGGATCAGGCTGCGGATGTTATACTCCTTGCTGACCCGGAACGTACCGTTAGACCCTGCAATTTCCAAGGTCATCACGTTTCCGCCGCTGCCCCGCTCCACAATGCGCAGATCCTTAAGTTTACCGATCCCGCTTTTCGGAATCGGAACCGATACGTAAGAGCCGTCAGACTGCCTTGTCTGGACAAACTGCGGCTGGCTTTGATAAATAGCGGCTAGATTGGCATTGATAGTGGCCTCAAGCTCGGAACGGGCAAAGTTTATTTGCCAGCGGAACCACGGCGAATTCGCTTCATACCCGGGAACCGCTTTGTTTTTGAGAAAGGCAAGCGCTTCCCCTTCGCTGCCCCAGGCCACATCCCAATCTGTGGTCAGTATCGACCGGGAAACCAAATACGGGACTGGATTGCCCGGAAAGCTCTCCCGGGTGCTGCCGCCCCAAACCTCATGGGATGCGGCGGTAAAGCCCCAGGATGTTGAATGGAAATAGGCTCCAACCAGCAGATGATCCTGATCAAGCATCACAATGCCGCGGGTCAAATCCACGGCCTGCCGGGCTTGGGCGTCTTCCCGACGGTTGTTGTAAACCTGGGCAAAGATGCTGTCGTCCACATGGTAAAGGCGCCCTGCCGCTCTTGCTTCCACAATCTTGCGCACGACAAATGTCCGTGAAGCCACCGCTTGGGCGCAAAGAGCGGCCAAAGGAGCACCAGACGGCATTTCGCTTGGAACAACACCGTACAAGTACTCCTCGACTTTCACCGTATTGATGATCAGCAGTTTGCCGTTTTCAGCAAGGTTGACCTCCAGGAAGCCGCGGTAGGAAGGGTTGAACTCCCAAGCGTCGCCGCGTTTGATGCTGTCCAGCGTCAAACGGCAGGTATGCTCCGGATAAACCCACACCGGCGTCCCCATAAGCAGTTCTCTTGATCCATCAGTCACTAGGATGCCGTCGGCGGTGGGCAGCAGTGTCACTTGGGATTCACTTACGAAATTATGGCTAAAATCAACCAAAGTGACGGCCTTGCCGTCGGTGGAAATCACCGCTTTGTCGTGGTAGAGATCTAGAAAATCGTCGGTCTTTATGGCAACCCGGAATTCATCGTTGCGGCTTAAGGCTGTACCACACAGTGCCGCAAGCGCAGCAAGCACCAATAATACTATTATGCGCCTGTTCAATATTAAGCCACCCACCTTGTGTACCTAAAACAGCTTGGCCATTTGATCATACATTGGTTTGAGGGCCGGGTAGAGGCTTTTGTACACTTGGTACATCTCCAGGTACAAAGTATGCCATTTTTCGTTGGGATCAATCGTGTCGGTGACTTTGATGATCGCCTCGGACGCTTCTTTGGTATCGGTGAACACCCCGGTGCCCACACCGGCAAGGAGTGCCGCCCCTAAACCAGGGCCTTCGTCCACATTGAGGGTCTGCATCTGCAGCCCGAGAATGCTGGCTAGAATTTCCAGCCACAGGCTTGACTTGGCACCACCGCCGATGCACCTCATGGCCTTGCCTGACCAACCTGCCTGCTGCAGAAGACACAGTGAATCCCGGAAGGCAAACCCCACACCCTCCAGAATCGCCCTTACCATATCGCGGCGCTGGTGTGCGCTGGAAAGCCCGAAGAAACAGCCGCGGGCATTACCGTCGCCGTGGGGAGTCCTCTCACCTGTCAAGTAGGGCAGGAAAATCAAGCCCTGGCTGCCCGGCATGCTGTGACTGGCCGCCTCCGACAGCAGAACGTATGGATCTGTCTCCAGACTTTGAGCCACCACCGATTCAGGGTGACCGAATTGATCCCTGAACCACCGGTATGACAGCCCGGCGGAAAGAATGACACCCATCATATAGAAGCGATCTTTGACCGCATGGTTGAACATGTGAATGGTCCCGCCGTTGGGGAGCTTCGGCACATCCAGGTGAGCCAGCATCACACCGCTGGTGCCCAGGCTGATCATAGCCCTGCCTGAAGCGACAATACCTGCCCCCACCGCGCCGCAGGCGTTGTCGGCGCCGCCGCCGACCACCGGTGTACCCACGGTCAGCCCGGTCAATTCGGCAGCCTCGGGACTGATCGTTCCCGCTATTTCACTGGAGCCTACCAGTTCAGGCAGGATGTCCATGGGGAGATCAAGTTTCTCCATAATGACTTTAGACCACCGCCGCTCTTTCACATTGAGCAGAAGTGTGCCGGCAGCGTCGCTCAGTTCCATTTTCAGTTCCCCGGTCAACCGGTAGCGGATGTAGTCTTTTACCAGGACCAACCAGCGCACCCTGGCGAAGTTATCCGGCTCATGCTCCCTCAGCCACAAAACCTTTGGTGCCGTGAAGCCTTCCAATGCGGGATTGCACGCTTCGTCCAGGAGTGTGCGCTTCCCCACAAGGCTTTCAATCTCGTAGCACTGTTTGGTCGTCCTGGTGTCATTCCACAGGATAGCAGGCCTGATAACTTTACCGTCCTTGTCCAGGAACACCGAGCTGTGCATCTGCCCCGACAAGCCGATGCCCTTGATTTCGCTTGGATCCACATCGTACTTGTCCAGCACTTTGCGCAGAGCCATCACCGTGCCCTGCCACATGTCCTCCGGTTCCTGTTCCATCCAGCCCGGCCGCGGCGAAAACAGGGGATATTCCTGGGCGGCCGAGCCCACAATTTCACCATCCACCGTGATCAACAGCGCTTTAACCTGCGATGTGCCGATATCCAGACCCAAAAGATAACCCATACCCGTCTCTCCTTAAGTGAATATATTAACCCTCGTTCCTTGAGGGTTTGTCGACTGGTTCCCGGTGACACCCTGGCGCTATACAGTTATTTAACATACTAATAATATTCTTGGGAAATCCAAAAAACCCTGCGCTGAATTTTGCGTCAAATTTACATTAACCGCCTATTTCAATTCTTCTACGAGCTTCTCCATCTGATCGACCAAAGCGCCGAAAACTCCCATTGCCTGTAAAACCGGCTCTGGGGCGGCCATGTCCACTCCAGCTTTCCTCAGCAGGTTGAGGGGGTAGTCGGAACCGCCGCTCTTAAGGAAGTCAAGATAACGGGTCACTGCCGGTGACCTTTCGGTCAAGATTTGTTGGGTCAAGGCCACAGCTGCTGAAAAACCAGTCGCATACTTGTAGACATAAAACGGGCGGTAGAAGTGGGGGATGCGCGCCCACTCCATGGCTATGTGCTGATCGCTGACAACGTCCGGCCCGTAGTACTTCTGGTTCAACTCATGGTAAACTTGGCACAGGCTTTCCGCCGTCATGGGGATGCCGCGGCCGATACGGTCGTGGACGATCATCTCGAACTCGGCGAACATGGTTTGTCTGAATACGGTGCCCCTGAACTGCTCCAGGTAATGGTTGAGGAGGTAGAGTTTCTGCTTCGGATCGTTGGTCTTCGCCAGCAGATCGTTCATCACCAGGCACTCGTTGACAGTGGAGGCGACCTCCGCCACAAAAATCGTGTAGTCGGCATTGACAAACTCCTGGTTTTGATCCGAGTAGAACGAGTGCATGGCATGGCCCATTTCGTGAGCCAAGGTGAACATGTCGTCGACAGTGTTGTCATAGTTCAACAGCACATACGGGTGCACCCGGTAGACGCTTGCCGAATATGCGCCGCTGGTCTTGCCTTTGTTTTCAAACCAGTCAATCCAGCCTTCTGTCAAGCCTCTGCTTAAATCGGCGAGATACTGCTCTCCCAGGGGTGCCAGCCCTTCCTTGACCATTTCCACAGCTTTCTCAGGGGGGATCTCCATGTCCAGGTCTTTGACCAAAGGGACATAAATGTCGTACATATGCAGTTCATCAACACCGAGCATTTGCTTGCGCAGGCGCATGTAGCGGTAAAACAGAGGGAGACTCTCATGGACAGCCTCGATTAAGTTGTGATACACCTCAGGGCGTACATTGTCCACATCCAGAGCCGCCTCCAGCGAGGACGGGTACTTGCGGGTCTTGGCGAAAAACAGTGTTTTCTTCACTGCTGCTGTATAGGTTGTGGCCAAGGTGTTCTTCCACTGCTCGTAAGTGAAATACATGGCCTCGAATGCGGCTTGGCGCACTTCCCGGTTCTTGCTTTCCATAAAGCGCAGGTAGCGCCCATGAGTCAGTTCCACTTCACTGCCGTCTTCATCCTTGATCGTGGGGAACCGCAAATCGGCATTGTTGAACATGCGGAAGATCTGGCTTGCGGCTTGAGCCATCTCGCTGGCCCGTGCCAGAATCTCCTCTTGATCTGTTGGTAGCGTATGGGGCTTCATCCGAAGAATATTGTCCAGATAGTGGCTGTAGATCCGAAGTTCCGGAGTCTGTTCCACCCACTCGTGGACGGTGCTTTCCGGGAGCGCCAAGATTTCTGGTTCTATGTAGGCGAGATTCGCGCCCAGTTCTGCCCCAATGCCAACAATCCGGTCATAGAATCCCTGGTAAACCGGGTTGGCATTGTCCTGGTCTTTGCTCATCATGGCGTAACCATACAGACGGTCGAATTTCATGCCCGCTTGATCCTGCAGCTTAAGACAGGCCAACAAGTTCTCCGCGGAGTCCAGCCGCCCTTTGTAGCTTTGCAGAGCCGGCATCAGCTCTTTCAACTGTTGGAAATCATCTTCCCATGCTTGATCCGACTGATAGATATCGGTAAGTTTCCACTTGTGCTGATCGGCCATTTCGCTCCGCAGCGGGATTGTTTTGGCAGCCATTGTCCCATCTCCTTCAGATTCCAATTTTTCTTACATGGTATTATTATACCAGAAACAACGCAGGAAAGTCTGAGTTTTTTGTGGAATTACCAATTACCAATACGATTGAGGATGAGGGTTATGAGCACCATCTTCGCCTTGGATATCGGGACACGGAAGATTGCCGGCTTGCTGATGGAACAGGAAGGGCAAAAATACATAGTCCACCATGTGGTGATCAAAGAACAGCTTCCCAATGCCATGCAGGACGGGCAGATTCACGACATCCCCAAGGTGGCCCAGACTATCCGGGAAGTTGTGGCTGAGATCAGCGCTTACACGTCCCTGCAGATCACTGAAGCGGTGGTAGCCGCCGCAGGGCGCTCTTTGCGCACACAGCGGGGACAGTCCACCATCAGGCTGCCCCTCAATCAGGAGATCACCGGAGACATGCTGGGACGGCTGGAACTGAGCGCGGTCCAGGACGCTCTCGCCAACATGAATCAGTACAGGGTGCAGACAGCTGTCGACACATACCTGTGTGTAGGCTATTCGGTGGTCCAGAGCTATCTCGATGACCAGCCGATCCAAAACCTCCTGGGGCATCAGGGGTATTCGGCCTCGGTGGAAGTGATCGCCACATTCTTGCCCCGGATCGTGGTCGACTCCCTGATGACAGCGCTGCGCCTGGCAGGCTTGGAAATCCAGTCGCTGACTTTGGAACCGATCGCCGCCATGCACGCCGTCATCCCCCAGTCCATGCGCATGCTCAACTTGGCGCTGGTCGACGTGGGAGCCGGCACTTCCGACATCGCCATCACCGCCGACGGGACTGTCAAGGCTTTTGGAATGATTCCACAGGCAGGAGATTTGATCACCAAGATTATCGCCGATCACTACCTCCTCGATTTCATGGAGGCGGAGCGGGCCAAACGGCAGTTGAACTCCGGCTCGATCGTGGAATGCTTCGATGTGCTGGGAAACCGTCTCCAGATAGACTGCGGCGAGGTGTTGAGCCTGATTCAGCCTGCGGTGGCATCCCTGGCGCATAAGATCAGCAATGAGATCAGCGCCCTCAACGACGGCCCGCCCAAAGGGGTGATCCTGATCGGCGGCGGCAGCCTGACACCCCACCTGGATCGGGAAATCGCCAGATACCTCCAGCTTCCTGACAACCTTGTGCGGGTAAGGGACCGGGCAAGCCTTGCCAACATTAAGGGTGCCGACGATTATCTTGGCCCGCAGCTGGTGACACCGATTTCGATCGGCTGCAACCACCTTGACCAGTTGGCGATGAAGCTGCAGAAGGTAACCATTAACGGCAAGACTGTGCATTTCCTGCGCATAAGCGATGCCACCATCGGCGACGCGCTGCTTAACGCCGGATATGATGTTGACCGCCTGGTCAACCATACGGCGCGGTGTGTTGACATAATGGTCAATCAAAAGCCCTGCACCATCCGGGGGCACAGCCCGGCGCCGGTGCGGATTCTGTGCAACGGTGAGCCGGCGGCGCTCCAAAGCAAACTGCAGGACCAGGACACCCTGGAAATCAGTATTGTCGAGAATGCGGAAGCAAGCCCTGTCCTTGTCTCCGACCTTGTCCAGCAGCTGAAATTGGCCAAGCGCCTGATGATCAACGGCAGACACCTGACGATCATACCACCAATCGTGATCAACGGGCAGGAAAAACCGCTTGACTGTGCCTTGGCTGACGGCGACAAGGCCGCTTACACCCCTGTGGAGACAGTGGCTGACGCCTTGAGACAGGCAGGCATCGACTCAGGACAGAATTCCATTGTGGTCTATGTCAATGATCAGCGGGTGCAGTTGGACGGCCCTGCATCAGTCATGGTGAACGGCAAACCAGGGCACCTGTCACAGCCCATTCGAGACGGCGATCGGATCGAGTGTCAGCCCCAAGCTAAGGCCAAGTTTATCCTGGCCGATATTTTCCGGGTATACCAGCCCCATCGCATGGAAGATATCAAACAGATCAAGTTTTGGATTAATGATCAACCAGCGGGGTACACTGACGAGATCAGCGGCGGAGACCGCATCCGGCTGGAAATCGACCATAAAAACTAATACGGGGATGTTAATCAGTCCCCGTATTTTTATACTCACCCAAGGCTAGTGTGTATTGATAAAGCTGATCCCGGTCAGACTCGATCACAAACCTCAAGTTCCGCAAAAGCCGCAGGTCTTCCCACAGCGGCTCAAGATACCGCCTGGATTTAGGTATTAAAAGGTCCTTGATCATCAGCCGGGCCAGAATGTCAATCAACCGCTGCGGCAAACACCTGAGCAGAAACTTCTGTTCTGGTGTTGCCTGTGCCCAAAGTTCCTGCGGAATCTCCACCTCAATCTGATGGCGGAAATGCTTGCCCATTTCCAGGAACTGGTAGATTGTGCTGCCGAGGGCAGCGGCCGCTTCCGCCAGCGGTATTTCATTGCTGACATAGGCATCCCAGGCGAGCCTAAAGGTCAGTGCCGGTTTGTCCGCCATATAGCTGGCGACAAGCTCCGCCAGTTGATCCGCGGGCATCTCTGCTCCGGCTGCCGCCGCTCCTGTCTTATGTTCGTCTGTCACAGTGTCTGCCCCCCTCCTCTTACCGTCTCCCTTGGGGCAGATGCTGTATTATTTCTATCTTTATCTAAAAATTCCTTCCAATATGATCCAATTATCAAAACTTATCCGACCCAGCTTACGCCGCCGGCGCGTCAGCAGGCTCCTTCCGCCCAGGAGCAGCATTGGTTCTTGCCCATGGATTTCGCGCGGTACATAGCCATGTCAGCCCGCCGCAGCAGTTCCATCCGGTCACCGGCATCCTCAGGGTAACTGGCGATGCCGATGGAAACGGTCAAAGGCCGTGCCAAGCCTGTGTCGGAAAGCTCTGCCAACCGGGCTTGAATCCGCTTGGCGATCAGCACACCCCG
>LFRM01333718.1_pt1 | contig 10064 bp, 8 predicted proteins | sample 618341 | NCBI WGS metagenome assembly LFRM01 (sample SAMN03654438, study PRJNA283298) | anaerobic digester metagenome | isolation source: pool of bioreactors CSTR01a, CSTR02a, and CSTR03a thermophilic anaerobic... | place: Denmark: Kgs. Lyngby | collected 2014-05-21 | reverse complement strand
AGCGATTGCAACAACTTTAACAATCCTTAGACATTAATTTATTTAACAATATAAGTCTTATGAAAATCAATTTACGAGTAAAAAAACGCTTCGTTTTCTATTACTAATATTGAAAGGAAAAAGCAAGTTTACTCACTACATCAGTTTGACATCAAGCTAACTTAGAGGTAAGATATAGAAGTAGTAAAATTATTTACTCGGTAGGTGAGGCTACTTGGGGATATGGGTTACCACCGCGATGTAATGGAGACATTATCAGCTGGTCAACAGACTACGTCACTAAGGCGTAATCTAGTGTAACATCAAGCCCGCTTGAGCTAAAGCTTGGACGAACAATTAACTTTTAACTGTGTTGTTCAAGCTAACAATGCAGTTTTTTACATTTTAGGTCAATATAAGCATAAATAGTTAATTAAATATTATTCTGTTTAAGGATGCTATTTAAATAATTATTTGTAGTGTATTTAAAGGAGGTATATTATGCTTAAAGAAAATTTAGAAATTAAAGATATGAGTGTTAGAGAAAGGCTTGATTTTGCAGCCATTAATGATGTTGATGATCTTTTACTTTCACTCTTTACCACTAAAGATGGTATTAGTGAAACAGATTACAAAAATAATAAAGAAGTATATGGAGCAAATGAAATAGACACAGGAAAAGAAGAGTCAGCTTTTGTTAAATTGATAAAATCATTCATCAATCCATTTACTATGATTCTAATTGGACTAGCTGTTGTTTCATTTATCATGGATTTTGTACTCGCTGAGGCTGGTAGTAGAGATTTAACAACATCAGTCATAATTATCGTTATGGTCTTTATAAGTGGAATGTTACAGTTTATTCAAGAAAGCCGTTCAAGTAATGCTGCTGATGCTCTAACCCAAATGGTTAAAGTAACAACATTAATTAAAAGAAATCATTTGGATCCAGTTGAATTAGATGTTTCAGAATTAGTTGTTGGTGATATTGTTTATTTATCAGCAGGAGATATGATTCCGGCTGACATTAGAATATTTGAAGCTAAAGACTTATTTATTACCCAAGCTGCACTTACTGGTGAAAGTGAACATATTGAAAAACATGGTCACAGTGTTATTGAGACACTAGATCAAGTAACTGCAACAGAAAACTTAGCCTTTATGGGCAGTGACGTTATTTCAGGTTCAGCCAAAGCAGTAGTTGTTGCAACTGGAAATGACACAATGTTTGGAACTATCTCACAAAGTGTTACAGAAATACCAGAAAAAACTGCCTTTGAAGAAGGCGTTAACTCAGTTAGTATGTTACTAATTAGATTTATGCTAGTGATGGTCCCAATTGTATTATTTATTAATGGTTTTACCAAAGGTGACTGGCTACAAGCCTTCATGTTTGCAGTGTCAATTGCCGTAGGTTTAACACCAGAAATGCTACCGATGATTGTTACAACAAGTTTAGCCAAAGGTGCACAAAAGATGTCCAAAGAAAAAACAATCGTAAAAAGTTTGGCATCAATTCAAAATATTGGTTCAATGGATGTTTTATGTACAGACAAAACTGGTACATTAACTCAAGATGAAATTATCTTAGAATATCACTTAGATGTTTTGGGTAAAGAAAATCAACAAGTATTAAAACATGGATTTTTAAACTCTTATTTTCAAACAGGGTTAAAAAACTTGCTCGACAAGTCAATAATTACAAAAACAAGAGAGTTAAGGCATGTACACCCAAGTCTGAGAAATTTAGAAACAATCTATACAAAGGTTGATGAAGTGCCATTCGATTTTAATCGTCGTCGCATGAGCGTTGTTGTAGAGGACAAAGCAGGCAAGACTCAACTTATTACTAAAGGTGCTGTTGAAGAAATGTTAAAAATTTGTGACTTTGTCCAAATTGGTGATGATGTTGTTAAACTTGAAGGTGACATTGTTAATGAAATATTAGTTACTGTTGAAGATTTAAACTCACGAGGCATGCGTGTTTTGGGAGTTGCACAAAAAACCGATCCAGCTCCAGTTGGAGAGTTTGGAGTTAAAGATGAAAGTGAAATGGTTTTAATTGGTTATCTAGCCTTTTTAGACCCACCAAAAGAGTCAGCTAAGCCAGCTATTAGACATTTAAAAGAATTAGGTGTTGAAACAAAAGTTTTAACTGGTGACAATGATGCAGTTGCTAAAGCCATTTGTGACATGATTGGAATTCCTACTGATATTATCATTTTAGGTGATGATGTTGATAATATGTCAGATGAAAAACTAAGTGAAATGGTTGAAAAAGTAAATGTTTTTGCTAAATTATCACCACAGCAAAAACGCCGTGTCGTAATGATGCTTAGAGAAAATGGTCATACAGTTGGATTTTTAGGTGACGGTATTAATGATGCCCCATCACTAAAAGCGGCTGACATTGGAATTTCAGTTGATAATGCTGTCGATATTGCTAAAGAGTCATCTGATGTGATTTTATTAGAAAAAGACTTAGCTGTATTGGAAAAAGCAATTGTTGAAGGTCGTAAGACTTATGCAAACATGATTAAATACATCAAAATGACAGCCTCAAGTAACTTTGGTAATGTTTTCTCAGTTTTAGTTGCAAGTGCCTTCCTTCCATTTTTACCAATGGAAGCTGTTCACTTAATTTTATTAAACTTAATTTATGACATAACTTGTATTGCAATTCCATGGGACAATGTTGATGAAGAATACTTGAAAGTTCCAAGAAAATGGGATGCAACATCCATTAGAGACTTTATGTTAATTATTGGACCAACAAGTTCAATCTTCGATATTACAACTTTTGCCCTTATGTTTTTTATGATAGCACCACAAGTCGTTGGCTCATCTTGGGCTGCAATAACTGATCCAGCAATGACACTATTATTTATTGGTGTCTTTCAATCAGGTTGGTTTGTCTTGTCAATGGTCTCTCAAACATTGGTTGTTCATATGATTAGAACAGAAAAAATTCCATTTATTCAAAGTAGAGCTTCCCTTGTCTTATCATTATTAACTGTTGTTGGAATCGCAATTTCAATCATTATTCCATATACAGGCTTTGGTAATTCAATTGGACTTGCAGCTTTACCATTTAATTATTACTTTTGGTTAGTGTTAACAATCTTTGGTTATATGGTTACAGTTACCATTGCCAAAAAATACTTTATTAAAAAATTTGGAGAATTATTATAATAGAGTAAAGAAGCACAATTAAGTGCTTCTTTTTCTTTACATTAAAAAAAGCTGAAAACCAAATATGTTATAATATAGTCAATACAGGAGGTCATTATGGAAAATCAAATTGATAAACAAAAACAAGCAGCAAAACCAAAAAAATCAATATTAATAAAACCTTTTTCAAAAATGCACAAGGGCGCTCTACTTTACTACATTTTATCCTTTGTCGTTTTATTCTTTAAGATCTTTATTCTCAAACAAGATAATTTAACTGGTTCAACATATCGAGTTGGCTATGCTGAATTTGCCTTTGGAATTGGCTGGATTTATTATGCTGCCAACTTGATTGGACTATTAACAGTAATTAGCCCAATGCTTAAATTTATACAAGGCATTGGAACCAAAATAATTTCAATCGTTAATTTAACTATTTCTGGAATGTTATTGTTTAGCACCATTCCAGATGCGATTAACCCAAACCGTTCAATCATTAGTATTATAGGTAAAGGCGAATTAGGGCCAGGTTTTTACTTGATATTAGGCCTGCATTTATTGGCAGTATTATTATTTTGGTTTAGCTTTATTCGAAAAGTTAGCAAAAAAAATGCTAACCGCATTGCAAAAAAAGAATTATTAAAACAAACACAACAAATGGAAGTAGGTGAAACCCTTGAACAATAATCAAGCAATTAATAACATTATGACTAGAGTGAGTATTAGAAAATACACAGAAGAAAAAATTTCAAAAGAAGATCTTAATACTATTTTGAAAGCTGCAATGGCAGCTCCTACAGCTCATAATCGTAGACCTTATCACTTTATCGTTATTGAAGATCAAAACGTTAAAGATCAACTATCACAAGTTAATCCACATTCCAAAATGATTAAAGAAAGCGCCTTAACCATCGCTGTTTGTGGAGATATTGAACTAGAGCCAACTATGGATTTTATTCACCATGACTGTGCAGCAGCAATTCAAAATATCTTATTGGCAAGTCATGCAATCAATTTAGGTGCTGTTTGGGTGGGTATTAAACAAGATCTAGATACCCAATGGATAAATCATGTCACTAAAGTCTTAGACCTTCCTGATCACATTAAACCAATCGGTCTTGTACCAATTGGCCATGTAAATCAAGATAGAGTAGCAAAAGAAAGATTTGATGAAAATTTAATTCACTATAATAAGTGGTTATAAAAAACTCGAGAATAAAATCTCGAGTTTTTAAATGTTAAAATTTAGCTAATATCTAATACTTTATAACCAGCCTCAACAACTGCATCAATTATGTCTTTATCAGTCACATCACCAGTTACAGTTGCACTATTGTTTTCTAAGTCAACCGTTGCTACAACACCTTCTAATTCATTTAAAGCCTTTTCCACACGACCAGAACAATGATTACAAGTCATTCCTTCAATTTTTACTATTTTTTCCATAATTTTTTCCTCTACTTTCTCTTTATGTAATACTGTAACATTTTGTGCTACAGATATATTTTTATTTCTTTTAACTTTAATTGCTTTTGTATCCTTGTACATATATTTAAGTCTTAAAGCATTTAAGACAACTGTAATCGAGCTCAAACTCATAGCTGCTGCGGCAAAGGTTGGACTCAAACTTAAACCATAAACTGCAAAAACACCAGCTGCCAATGGAATACCTAAGATGTTATAAAAGAAGGCCCAAAATAAGTTTTGTTTGATATTTCTAATTGTATCATTACTTATTCTTATTGCTCCAACGACATCTGACAAACTATTTTTCATCAGCACTGTATCAGCTGACTCTATTGCAACATCACTACCAGCACCGATTGCTAATCCTACATCGGCTCTAACTAAAGCTACTGAATCATTGATGCCATCTCCAACCATAGCGACAATACGACCTTGGTCTTGGAAAGCTTTAACTACAGCTTCTTTTTCATCTGGCATAACTTCAGCAATAACTTCTTTAATACCAACTTGTTTTTGAATAGCTCGAGCTGTTATTTCATTGTCTCCTGTTAACATAACTACGTGTAAACCTAAAGCTTGCATACTAGCAATTGCTGCCACACTGTCTTCTTTAATAACATCAGCCAATGTTAATATTCCCATAACTTCAGATTCATTAGCAATAAAGATTGGTGTTTTACCCTCATTTGCAAACCCATCTGCCATAGCGTTAATACCACTATAATCAATGTTGTTATTATTTAACATTCTTTTGTTTCCAATTAAATATTTATTGCCATCAATTACACCAATAATACCTTGACCAACAACTGCTTCAAAGTGATCAACAACCAACAAATTAACCGCTAATTTCTCACCATAGGCAACGATTGCTTGTCCTAATGGATGCTCAGAAGCTTTCTCTAATGAGACAATTATTTCCAAAACATCTTTTTCTAAATGATTATTAAACACAACAGTATCCATAACATCTAAATTACCTTCAGTGATTGTTCCAGTTTTATCCAAAATCACTGTATCAACTTTATGAAGTATTTCTAATGACTCTGCTGTTTTAAACAAAATTCCATGTTCAGCTCCAAGACCGGTTCCAACCATAATTGCAACTGGTGTAGCCAAACCTAAAGCACAAGGACAAGATATAACTAAAACTGCTATTGCTGGTCTTAGAGCTGCCGTAAAGTCTTTAGTAATGATAAACCAAACAATAAAAGTGATAATCGAAATACTAATGACAGCTGGCACAAAGATTGAAGAAATCTTATCAGCTAATTTTGCAATTGGTGCCTTGGTTGTATTTGCATTTTCAACAAGTTCAATTATTTTAGCTAATGTTGTGTCTGCTCCTACTTTGGTAGCCTCTATTTTCAAAAACCCATTTGAGTTAATAGTTGCACCTACAACTTTATCATTAAGTGTTTTTTCAACTGGTAAACTCTCACCAGTAATGGCACTCTCATCAATAAATGAAGCACCTTCAACAACGACGCCATCAACTGGAACAACATTACCAGGTTTAATAATGACTATGTCACCAACAACAACATCTTCAACTAAAACTTCTACTTCAATATTATCTCTTAAAACTATGGCAGTTTGTGGTGTTAAGTCGATTAATTTTTGAATTGCATTTGATGTTTTTCCTTTAGCTCTAACTTCTAAATACTTACCCAAAGTAATTAAACCCAAGATTGTACCCGCTGATTCAATATATAAGTCCATTACAAATTGATTGACAAGTGCAACATCGTTTACTGCTAGTCCAAAACCGATTTGATATATAGCAAAGATTCCATAGATAACAGCTGCACTTGAGCCAATAGCAATAAGTGAGTCCATATTGGGAGCACCCTTAAATAAAGTCTTAAATCCAACTGTAAAGTATTTACGGTTAACATACATAATAGGTAAGACCAATAAAAACTGTGTAAAGGCAAAAGTTAAGGCGTTTTTGTAACCCATAAAAATAGCAGGTACAGGCAAGCCCATCATTTCTCCCATCGACAAATACATTAAAGGCAACATAAAAACTAAAGAAATAATTAATCTAAACTTCATTTCTTTTATTTCGATTTCTATTGCGTTTTCTTCATTGATATCTCTTTTAACTTTTTCACCTTTAGCAAAGGCTTTATAACCTGCTTTTTCTACTGCTTTTGCAATAGCATTTATATCTACTTGATCATTGTCATATTCCACTATCATACTGTTAGTCATTAAACTAACTGATACTGATTTGACGCCTTCAAGTTTAGCTACGTTTTTTTCAACAGCCCCAGAACACGCAGTACATGTCATGCCTGTTACTTCATAGGTTGTTTTTTCCATTAACTATCAATCCTTTCCCATAATTTATTATACCCTTAAATGAGTTGTGACTCAAACGTCATGCAATAAAAAAGCCCTTATTAAAGGACTTTCCATATAATTTAATAAATAAAATATAACATCATATATTTTACTTGGTTTATTTTTCATCACTTACAAATGCAATCGCTTCAATCTCAACTAAGGCTTGTAAGGGTAGATTAGCGACTTGGTAAGCAGACCTTGCCGGAAAATTATTTTCTAAATATTTTGCATATACTTCATTAACAATGGCAAAATCTTCAATATCAGCAAGTAATATAGTTGTTTTTACAATTTGTGATAAGTCACTTCCCGCAGCAAGCAACACTTGTTCAAGATTTTTCATTACTTGATTGATCTGATTTTCAATACCATTTACCAATTTATTAGTTTTTGGATCCATTCCAAGTTGTCCTGAAGTAAAAACAAAACCATTTGATGCAACAGCTTGACAATAAGCACCAATTGCTTGTGGTGCATTCAATGTTTTAATTTCTTTTTTCATATACTTTATACCTCCTATTTATATTATAACAATTAAACTCGACTTAAAATCTACTTAACGAAATTATAAAGTCCTTATTAGAGGACTTTTGATAAAAATAACCTAGCACGTTCACTAGTAGGATTATTAAAAAATTGTTGCGGTGTACCAATTTCAACAATTTCACCTTCATCCATAAAAACAATCTTATCAGCAACTTCTTTAGCAAAGTTCATTTCATGCGTTACAATTACCATAGTTTTTTTCTCACTAGCAAGATCTGCCATAACTTCTAATACTTCTTTAACCATTTCAGGGTCTAAGGCAGAAGTTGGCTCATCAAACAATAGCACCTCAGGTTCCATCATTAAAGCTCTAATTATCGCAATTCTTTGTTTTTGACCACCTGACAAATTGTTGACCTTTGCATTTGCTTTTTCTATTAAGCCTACACGATTAAGTAGTCTTTCCGCTTTTTCTACTGCCGCTTCTTTACTTAAATTTAGCACATTAACTGGTGATAGAATTAGATTGTCCATTACATTTAAATTGTTGAACAAATTAAATTGTTGAAAAACAAAACCAATTTCCGTACGAATTTTCTCTACTAATTTAATATCATTATAATTAATCGTCGCATTTTTATAGAGTATTTCACCACCATCTAAAGTTTCAAGACCATTAATCAATCTTAAAAGCGTACTTTTTCCACTTCCACTTGGACCAACCAAGCAAACCACTTCAAACTCATTAATCTTTAATGAGACATCTTTGATTGCCTTTAAATCACCATAGTTTTTAGATACATTATTTAAATTAAGCATTGACGATATACCTTCTTTCTAATAGTGATGTTGCATATGATATCAATAGAGTAATTGCAAGATAAAATACTGCAGCTCCTAATAGTGGATAAACATAATTGTAGTTTACTGTTCCAATAATTTTGGAAACTTGCAAAAGTTCAACAACACCAATAACACTTCCAAGACTTGAATCTTTAATTAAAGTTACATACTCATTAGCCAAAGGAATAATACTTCTAATAATTGCTTGTGGGAGAATAATATTTTTCAATAATTGTTTTCTGTTTAAGCCTAAACTTTCCCCAGCTTCCCATTGGCCTTTATCAATTGATAAAATTGATGATCTAAATAATTCAGCAATATAAGCACCACTATTGATACTTATAGCGATAATTGCAAGCACTACTGGTGATAAATCTAAACCTTTACCAGTCACATTTAAAAATAAGTATGGTACTACTAAGTAGAAAAACATCAGCTGTAACAACATTGGTGTTCCACGAATGATTTCTACATAAACACTAGCTAAAAGTCTAAAACTTTTATTTTTACTAATCTTCATTGTACTTATCAACATACCGATAATTGTTCCCAAAATTAAACAAGATGTCGCAATCAGTAATGATATTGATGCCCCATTCACCATAAACATAATATTTTCTATTGTAAATATTTCCAAAATTTTAATCATTTTCTAAGCCCCACTTTTCTTTTAAAGTTTTATAATCTTCGCTTACTACATATTCCATAATTGCCTTATCAAACTCTTTGTTTAAAAATTTCAACTTGTGTCTAAAGATAATTTTCATTTCTTCATTAGCAATTGGCTCTTTTACTCTAATAAATCCCATTTCATTCATATAATTATTTCCTACAACCAAATCAGCAACAACAGCATCTAAACTTCCACTCTTTAAAGCACTAAACATAATAGGATACTCACTATTAGTAATAACGATATCTTCAATGTCGATAATAGACTCTTCGCCAGTTGTGCCAAGACCTACTCCAACCTTTTTGCCTTTTAAGTCATCAATTGTTTTTATGTCACTATTTGGATTAACAATGATAATTTGTTGAGAGTCAAAGAAAGTCTTGGAAAATGTTGCATCACGATCAGGTGAATACGTAAATCCAGATGAGCCCAAGTCAACCTGTCTTGTGTGAATGGCACTAACTAACATTTCAAAAGCCATTTGTCGATATTCAATTTCTAAATTTAAACCATTATTACGATTAACAATTTTCACAAGGTCTCTTAATAAGTCTGGCTCAAAACCTATTACTTCACCTTGATTATTTATTGATTGAAATGGTGGATAGTCAGGACTAACCCCCGCCACAATCTTATAATCATAGAGTAGCTCATCTGTAAGTGATTGTGGTTCTACTTTGCCACAAGCTGTCACAGACAACACTAAGATCATTAACATTAATATTTTTTTCATACTTTCACCTCATAAAATAAAAAAAGCTCTATCTAACTAGATAGAGACGACGTTGCGCGGTACCACTCTTATTGCCTTTTAGCTAAAAAAGACCCCTCAAACTGTTAACGCCAGTATACGTCATTTCCTAGTAAATTATTTTCAGAAACAATCTCAAAAGTGCGTTCATCAATTCTATAATCATCTAGCTTCCACTCTGTCTAGACTCGCTTTGAATTAGTTATTGATTACTATTCTTTCTCAAAGATAATATGGTAATGATAAACCTATTTATTCACTTTGTCAAATACAATTTTAAAAATAAAAAAAATATTAAGTGTTTTAATCCCATTCTATGGCCTGTTATGATATTATTATAAT
>LFRM01278460.1_pt1 | contig 10064 bp, 9 predicted proteins | sample 618341 | NCBI WGS metagenome assembly LFRM01 (sample SAMN03654438, study PRJNA283298) | anaerobic digester metagenome | isolation source: pool of bioreactors CSTR01a, CSTR02a, and CSTR03a thermophilic anaerobic... | place: Denmark: Kgs. Lyngby | collected 2014-05-21 | reverse complement strand
GGTTACATTATGAAAAGGCCATGTTCTAATTTGAAAAACATGGCCTTTTTTGACGGTCTGAAGTGTGGTGCCAGGCACCACACTTATTCGCCGAGGGGGCAGGTGCTCAAACAGTTGAAGCAGCAGTACTGAAAACCGATTATTTGGGCCTGATAAAGGCGCCAGAAGTGGTCGTCCAGCAGAAGTTTTTTCTGTTCTTCCGGACTGCTCTGGGCCATTTTGCTCCAAAAAGCGATGGCACCCCCCATCCCGTATGGCTGCGAGTTCCTCAGGCATTTGTTCACATGTGTTTTGCCTTCTTCATCCAGGGCTTGAGCCGGGCAGCTTTCCACACAAATGTCGCAATAAGTACAGAGCTCCTCCTCGATTTTTGGGTCTGAGTCGAAATCAAGTGTGCTCAACACTGCGCTGAATATTATCCGGCTGCCGTATTTGGGGTGCAAAATAAGATTGTTTCTGCCAAAAACCCCAAGTCCTGCTGCGTACGCAGCATGGCGCAGCGACACATCTCCTACTGCTCCGCCGGTTTTTTTGCTCATTTCCAGGGGATATGAAACGGGAATAGTCATCGCCTGATCATTGAATTCCCTCTCCAAAAAGCGGGCCAGCTTATAATTGCAGGAACGCGAGAATTCCATGAGGTCCATGCGCCCGTTCATAGCAACCTGCAAATTGATACTTTCACAGCTGCTCAGCTCCTTGTATGCCAGCACCACGATTGATTTGGCCCGGGGGAAAAAGTCGGTTATTACTGGAGAATTGGGACTGTCATAGTCTTTCAAATTGGCGAACCCGATATCATCCACCCCTGTATTGAGCATAAATGCTCTGATCCTCTCTTTAGCCTTGCTCAAATCCAGATTGTTCAAATTATCTACCTCCCCGGTTTTTGTCGATAGTCAAATCCTTTCAAAAACAAATAAAGCGATGGCCGATCTTATTGTCCCTTTAACCGAATAAGTATAGAAACTTTGGACAACTACAGGTAATATTAGTTTAAATAAAAGAGGTGCCAGGCACCATATTTATTCATACAAGGTGGAAAGATAATGGTCAAAAAAATCCTAGTGCCAACAGATGGGTCTGAGTATTCACGACGGGCAATGGCAACCGCAATCCAATATGCAAAAGTACTCAACTCTGAAATCGAGCTCTTTCATGTAATATCCGAACACCCCGCCCTTAAGGAATACTTTCCTCTGTCAGAGGAGCAGGTAACAGGAATAGAAAACAAGGTATTTGGTGCGACACTTGAAGGATTGGAGACTGAGCCGATCCAAATCAGTAAGAAGATCGTAACCGGCTATCCTGCCATCAAGATCCTTAATGAAGCGGCCCAGGGTGTTGATCTGGTGATAATGGGAAGCCGGGGACACCGTCCGATAAAAGGTGCCTTGCTGGGCAGCGTTACCTTAAGGGTCATATCAGCAGCCACCTGCCCGGTCATGGTAGTGAAATAATCAGGGCGCTGTCCCGGTGCATGGCACCGAGGTTGCAAAATAACTGAATAAGTGTGGTGCCTGGCACCCGGGATGAAGTAATAAGGGAGGCGGCATACATGAGTATACAGGAGTTGACTGATACCAGGGAAGTAACCGCATATGACAGCGGACAGGTCACACTGAGCCTGGAACCACTGGTCACGGAGCGATACCTCAAGGTAAAGCTCAATGGCGAGGAAGTGGTCAGATTGGCTTCTTCTCCTCATGCCGGGCGGGAACTGGCGGTAGGTTATTTGATAAGTGAAGGGATTTTGGATCCTGATGGCAGTTTGCTCAGCATCGATGAGCCGGAAAGCGATGTTGTCGAGATAGTGATGGAAGCGCCGCCCAGGGGGTATACTCAATCGGTCAGAACTATCAATACCTGCATCGGTCGGGGCTATGGGGCAGTAAAACCACTGCAGCAGCAGCCTCCCGGCAAGGGCCTTTTTACACCTGAGCAATTGCTGGCGATTATCAGCGAGCTGGACGAGAAATCATACACTTTTAAAAAGACCGGCGGGGTCCACAGCGCCGGGCTGGGCGGGCCAGATGGTTTGATCCAGCGCTTCGAGGATATCGGCCGGCATAACGCAGTGGATAAAGTGTTCGGGTATGCGTTTCTGAACAGGATTCCGCTCCATGATAAGTGCCTGGTTTTAAGCGGCCGGGTGGCCTTTGAGATACTGCAAAAAGCTGCGCACAACCGCATCCCCTTTATTCTGTCCCGCTCTGCGCCCACCCTGCTCACGGTTGACCGGGCCCGGGAATTGGGCATTACCGTGGTCGGTTTCGCCCGGGGACAACGCTTCAATGTGTACAGTCATCCGGAACGGGTCTGTTTCAACCGGACAGAGGGATAACGTTGCAGCAAGGGAAAGCCCCATGACCGGGTTGCCAGGTCTGTTTCAACCGGACAAAGGGATGACAGCAGGTTGTCTGAGCCATATTTTGACGACAAAAATAGTGTGGTTTAAGCGGATCAAGGAATAACACTCTTTTCCAGGGAGGGCCATCCTCCCTTTTTTATGGGGAAATAATTGCCGCAGCAGCAGGACTTCTGAGAAAAATGTCTAATATACAGGTATAAAGAAAAAATGTGATAGATAGAATTCCCAATATGGTGATTTAAAAAGTTAATATTTGTACTCCGAGTTGTTGAGCCTAAAGCTTATGCCATGGCTCCTCGACCGCTGGGTAGACCGGGAAACGGGTCTGCCTCCCGTGCTTGGAAAGGAGTAGCGTCTTTAATATTTTAAGGCTGATATTTGCCTGCTTGTGGATTATGGCTTTAGTCTGCCTGATGCCAAAGCAGTCAAATGCAAACAACCTCCTGTTCTAAAGCAGGAGGTTGTTTGTGTTTATATCTGGTCAAAAACGGAAAGGGGTGAAGGTTTTGAAGATGGTTAGTATTGTGATCAATGGAAAGGAGGTTGAAGTTCCGGCAGGAAGCACTGTTTTGCAGGCTGCGGAAATGGTTGGGATCGATATTCCGCGCTTCTGTTACGATCCTGACTTGAGTCCGCTGGGGGCATGCCGTATGTGCGTAGTTGAGGTAAAAGGAAATCGCCTTTTGCCAGCGGCTTGTGTAACCCCGGTTTTCGAGGGGATGGAGGTCAACACCGAGTCTGAGGCCGTCATTGAAGCCCGCAAGACTATACTGGAATTATTGGTGGCCAATCATCCTCTGGATTGCATGACCTGTGAAAAAATGGGGGATTGCAAACTTGCTGAATACTGTTATCGTTATGGCGTAAAAGAAAGCAGTTTTGCTGGAGAAAAACACCAATATGCCATCGATGACAGCAATCCCTTTATTGTCAGGGACCTGAACAAGTGTATCCTGTGCGGTGCCTGCGTTCGCGCCTGTGAGGAGATGACTGGTCAGGATAACCTGTCCTTCCTGTACCGGGGTTTTGACCGCAAAGCCACTACTGCCGGCGATGTTGACTACATCGAATCCGACTGCGTATTTTGCGGGCAGTGCGTGGCTGTGTGCCCGACCGGTGCATTGACCGAGAAGAGCATGGTCGGTCAGGGACGGCGCTGGGAATATGGACGGATTAGAACTACCTGCCCGTTCTGCGGTACTGGATGTAACTTTGACCTGGCGGTTAAAGACGGTAAGATCAGGGGCGTATTGTCCAATCCGGAAGCCACCGTAAATGGACGCATGTTATGTGTCAAAGGCCGCTTTGGATGGGATTTCATTTATAATGAAAAACGCCTTACCACACCGCTCATCAAGAAAGATGGCCAATTTGTACCCGCCAGTTGGGATGAAGCCTTCGATCTCATTGCCGAGCGTTTGAATGCCATCAAGGCCCAATATGGACCGGATGCTTTTGCAGCCTTGAGTTCAGCCCGTTGTACCAATGAAGAGAACTACCTGGTGCAGAAATTTGCCCGTGCTGCAATGGGAACCAACAATGTGGACCATTGCGCCCGTACCTGACACGCGCCCACTGTAGCCGGTCTGGCTACTACATTCGGAAGCGGCGCGATGACCAATCCGATCAATGAAATCACCGAACATGCCCAGATGATGCTCTTAATAGGAACCAACGCCACTGAAGCACATCCGGTCATCGGTTACAAAATGCGCCAGGCAGCCCGCCGGGGAGCCAAGCTGGTGGTGTGCGATCCACGCCATATTGACCTGGTGGACGAAGCGGATTACTGGCTGAGGCTGAAACCGGGGACCGATATCCCCTTACTCAATGGCCTGATGCACATCATAATCAAAGAAGGCCTGGAAGACAAGGCTTTTATTGAGGAAAGAACCGAAAATTACGAAGAACTAAAAGAAGTTGTGGCTTCTTATACCCCGGAATACGTTGCCGAGTTAACCGGGGTGCCGGTAGAGGACCTGTACGCCGTAGCCCGTCTATATGCCACTACCGACCGCGCCATGATATTCTACACCCTGGGAATAACCGAGCATATCTGCGGAACCCGCAACGTTATGAGCATTGCCAACCTGGCCATGTTGACCGGCCATCTGGGACGGCCCGGCACCGGGGTATGCCCGATGCGCGGACAAAACAATGTCCAGGGAGCCTGTGACATGGGAGCTCTGCCCAATGTATATCCCGGCTATCAACCTGTCAACGTTGATGCCAATCGTGAGAAATTCGAAAAAGCCTGGGGTGTATCGCTGCCCGCCAAGATCGGACTGAAGATCCCGGAGATGTTCGAAGCTGCTCACAAAGGCACCGTCAAAGCGATGTATATACTGGGCGAAAACCCGGTTTTGACTGATCCCAATGCCAATCATATCAAGGAAGCCCTGGACAACCTGGAATTCCTGGTGGTACAGGAGTTGTTCCTGACTGAGACCGCCCAGTTCGCTGACGTGATTCTGCCTGCGGCCAGCTTTGCCGAATGCGATGGCACCTTTACCAATACCGAGCGCCGCGTGCAGAGGGTGCGCAAGGCCATCGAACCTATACCCGGACAGGCCAACTGGCAAACCATCTGCCAGATGGTGACCAGAATCGGCTATCCCATGGCCTATGACCATCCGCATGACATTTGGAAAGAAATGGCTTCCTTAACGCCTTCTATGGCCGGCATCAATTATGACCGCCTGGAGAAAGAAAGCCTGCAGTGGCCGTGCCCGACTCTGGATCATCCTGGAACACCATATCTCCATGCCGGAAAGTTCACGCGCGGTTTGGGGCTTTTCCAGCCTTCCGAACATATACCGCCAGGAGAAGTGCCAGATCAGGAATATCCGTATCTGTTGTCTACCGGCCGTATCCTGTTCCATTACAACGTAACCACCCCCTATTCGGGCGGGATCAGCAGTGTATGGGATAAAGAGATGGCTGAAGTGAACCCTGTTGATGCTGAAAAACTGGGCATTCAGACCGGAAGCCTGGTAAAGGTCACCTCAAGGCGCGGTCAGGTTACCACTGCTGTAAGAGTGACTGATCGGGTATTGCCAGGTGTGATTTGGATGTCCTTCCACTATGCTTCAACCCCGACCAACGAGCTGACCAGCGCGGTATTAGACCCGGTCACTGGAACTGGTGAATACAAAGTATGCGCGGTTAAGATCGAGCCCATTTAGGAGGTTGGTTATGCGCAAGGTTGCTGTGGATCAGGCTGTAGGGTTGACCCTGGGGCACGATATCACCAGGATAATACCGGGGAAGAGGAAGTATCGTGCCTTTAAGCGGGGACATGTCATTGCTGCCGAAGACGTGAACCTTTTAAAGGACATGGGCAAGGAAAATGTCCTGATATGGGAACCTGATGATGACCTGATGCATGAAGATGATGCCGCTTTGTTGCTGGCTTCCAGCGCAGCCGGTGCAGGAATTGATTACACTCGCCCCAATCAGGGCAGGGTGGACCTGATCGCGAAATACGACGGTTTATTGCTCGTGCAGTTGGCGCAACTACAACAACTCAACACTCTTGAACATGTAATCTTCTCTACCCTGCACAATTGCCGCAGTGTGGTTAAAGGGCAGGTTGTTGCAGGAACCAGAGTAGTACCGGTGGCAGTGGAACGGCAGCTGATGGAAAAAGCCCAGCGACTGTGCCGGGCACCCTGGCCATTGGTGAGCGTGAAGCCGTTTCAGCCCCTCTGGGTGATGGTCATTACCACTGGCAGTGAGGTAAACAGCGGACGGATAAGGGATGGCTTTGGCAGGGTTATCAGAAAAAAGATCGCGCCATTTGGCGGACGCTGGATGGGTCAGATAATCGTGCCTGACAACTCGGATTTAATCGCTGCGGAAATACAAAACGCCCTGGCCGAAGGAGCTCAGCTGATATTGGTAACCGGGGGCATGTCGGTAGATGCCGATGATGCCACTCCCCAGGGCATCAGGGCTTCGGGGGCCGAAGTGGTTTCCTATGGGGTTCCGGTCTTACCGGGTTCCCAGTTTATGCTGGCCTACCAGGGACATGTAGCCATATGCGGCATTCCCGGTGGGGCCTTGTTCAGCCGCAAGACTACACTGGACCTTTTGCTGCCCCGCATCTTCGCCGGGGAAAGGATTAATAAAGCTGATCTGGCTGCACTGGCCCACGGGGGGTTATGTGAAAACTGTCCGGATTGCTATTTTCCTCATTGTGCTTTTGGGAAAAACAGCTGTCTTTAAGGGAGGCAAGAGCATTGCAGCATCTTAGCCTGGAGCAGGCACAGCAAGCATTGTTAGCCATTTTGCCAAAGCTTAAAACCGAACCAGTAGCCATAGCGGATGCTCTGGGCAGGGTGTTGGCCAGTGATCTGGCAGCACCGCGCAGCCTGCCTGCATCTGAGCAATCTGCTGTCGACGGCTATGCTGTAGGGTGCTCGACCTCAACCATACCAGGCAGTTTCAGAATGGTTGGCAGGTATCGTTTGGGGGATTCCCCTGAACAGCCTTTGCAGCACAATGAGGCCGTAGAGGTGAAAACCGGGGGTAACCTGCCGCCTGGAACCTGTGCGGTAGTGCCTCGCGAAAAAACCAGATGTGATAGCGATATGCTTTTAGTCGAAGAAATGGTCAAACCCGGACAGAACATCAAAAGCCAGGGCGAGGATTTTTGCCGGGGTGAGATCATGCTGGGTGAGTATACCCAGTTGGACGCGGGCAGTATTGCCCTGCTGGCAGCCATGGGAATTGAAACCGTACCGGTTTACCGGCGGCCCCGTATAGGGATTGTCAATCTGGCTCCCAATGTGGTTCCCGCTGGCATACCAATCAGACCCGGGCAAACCCGGGACAGCAACGGACCTATGCTGACCGCCCTGGTGCAGCAGCATGGCGGCACAGCGGTGATAGCAGCCAATGCCCCCAACCGTGAAATGGCTTCGCGATTGCTGGAGTTATTGGAAGAGGTCGACATTGTGATCTGCACCGGCGGATCTTATACGGAAAACAGCAGTGATGCCAGAGAGTTCTTTACCGCTATTGGTGCCCGGGTATTGTACTGGGATATAGCCATACAGCCCGGCAGCCATACCGGAGCGGCTCGTTTGGACTCAGGCCTGTTGTTTTCGCTTTCCGGTAATCCGGCCGCCTGCTTTGTGGGCTACCATGTTTTTGTAGCTCCAGTTATCAGGGCTATGCAGGGCCAGGCCGCAATGCCCAAAAGGGTCATAGCCCGATGCATCAACGGTTTCGGCAAAGCCGCCAATAGCAGGAGGCTGGTCAGGGCCCGGGCATGGTACGGCAACAGCGGATGGGAAGCTGAAGTGCTGCCAGGCCAAAAACCGAGTATGATAAGATCGTTATTGCAATGCAACGCGTTAATTGATATTGCCGCAGGCAGTCCTGCGGTGCCGGCAGGCAGCAGTGTAGAGGTTATGCTGCTGTAAGCTACATCAATACAGGGAGGTGAAGCTGTGAAACCAGATTTCACGGAAATCATAGCTGGTTACAAAGATAAACCCGGGGGGATAATTGAGGCCTATCATGCCGTCCAGAGGGCTTACAACTATATCCCCGAAGAAGCCGTGGCCGAAGCCGCCAAGGTGTTTGGCATGTCCAAAGCCGAAGCCTGGGGGGTTGCCACCTTTTACTCCTATTTTAAGGTGGGAGAGCGCGGACGCTATATCATCAGGGTATGTGAGAGCGCTCCCTGCCATATAGCCGGGGCTGAAGAGGTTATAGCAGCCCTGGAGAAACAACTGGGTATCAAAATGGGCGAAACCACTGCTGACGGCAAATTCACCCTGGAATTCACCGAATGCGTGGGACAATGCCAGGCAACTCCGGTTATAACTATTAATTCCAAGCCATACTTCGATGTGACTCCTGATGGGGTGGCTGAGATTTTAGCGCAATGCAATTAAGAAAGGAGGGAAATAATGGCGGAAGAGATGCGTGTTTTGTTGCCACAGGAAAATGAAAACCTGACCGACCTGCAGTCTTATATAAACGCAGGTGGATATAAAGCCCTGGAAAAAGCGCGTTCAACCGACAGGCTGAGCCTGATCGAAGAAGTGAAAAAGTCTGGGCTGCGCGGCCGGGGTGGCGCCGGCTTCAATGCGGGCATGAAGTGGCAGTTCTCATACAGCGTGGAAACCGAGCCCAAATACGTGGTCTGCAATGCTGATGAAGGTGAGCCGGGCACATACAAGGACCGTGTTCTGATGCAGACCGTGCCTCATCGTATACTGGAAGGCATGGCCATCTGTGGTTATGCTATCGGTGCCAGGCAGGGTTATATCTACTGCCGGGGTGAATATCCCTTTGTAGTGGAAACCCTTAATCAGGCTATCAAAGAAGCCAAAGACAGTGGGGTCCTGGGTGATTTTGACATCGAGGTGCGTATGGGGGCCGGTGCCTACGTTTGCGGCGAGGAGAGCGCCCTGATCGAATCTATCGAAGGCCACAGGGGGGAACCCCGCTTCAAACCTCCATTTCCACCGGTGAAAGGACTATGGGGCCAGCCCACTATCGTTAACAACGTCGAAACCCTGGCCTACATTCCGCTGATTGTGGAAAAAGGAGCCGATTGGTTTAAATCCATCGGTGCACCCAGTTATCCCGGTACCAAGCTGTTGACCCTGACCGGCGATGTGGTGGAACGCAAGATTATTGAGGTTCCGACCAATGTCACCATTCGTCAGGTAATCTATGACTACGGCAAAGGCATCAGGGACGGCAAAAAGTTTAAAGCGGTGCAGATCGGCGGCACCTCTGGAGGATTCATACCCGAGGAACTGTTGGATACCGCTATCGACTTTGACTCTATGAGCGCTATCGGCGCAACCCTGGGCTCTGGAGCGGTATTCGTAATGGATGAAACCAGGGATATAGTCGATGTTGTGGAGAGAATCACCAAGTTCTTCGAACATGAATCCTGCGGCAAATGCATTCCCTGCCGGGAAGGCACCAAGCGCATGCATGAAATGATGGAGCGCATCAATCACGGCAAAGGCTCCGGGGATGATTTGGGCAAGCTGGAAAGACTGGGGACAGTTATGTCCAGAGCCTGCCTGTGCGGCTTGGGTCAGGCCGCTCCGGCCCCGGTATTGACAACTCTGGGCCATTTTCGTGAAGAGTACCAGGCCAAACTGAATTAATGATTATCAAATACCATATTTAGATTTATGGGGGAAAGGGTGAAAGCCATGAATTGTTTTGCACCTGCAGAAGTAGCAGGCAATGCCTGTAATGTCAGCTCCGGCAAAGCCAAGCTGTCATTTGGCAAGCTGTTTATCCTCGGTATTCTGGCCGGGGCTTACATCGGCTTCGGTGCCAACCTGGCAACTGTGGTCGGCAACGACATACCCAAATTCCTGGGCAACGGCATAGGCCAGTTTCTATTTGGTGCCGTGTTCAGCACCGGTTTGATGATGGTGGTCATCGGCGGAGCCGAACTGTTCACCGGCAACAACATGTTCATGATGATCGGTGCCATGAACGGCTCCTGCAGCTGGGGAGACCTCTTTAAGAACTGGGTTATCGTCTGGATAGCCAACTTCGTTGGTTCGTTGTTGTTGGTATACATCGTAGCCGGCGGTTTCTACGGGGTAGGCGCGGATGGCTCACAAGCCGTAGGGCTGTTTAACGGGGCGGTAGGAGCTAAAGCCCTGAATATAGCCAAAGGCAAACTGGAGTTGACCTGGAGCGC
>LFRM01168044.1_pt3 | contig 10066 bp, 4 predicted proteins | sample 618341 | NCBI WGS metagenome assembly LFRM01 (sample SAMN03654438, study PRJNA283298) | anaerobic digester metagenome | isolation source: pool of bioreactors CSTR01a, CSTR02a, and CSTR03a thermophilic anaerobic... | place: Denmark: Kgs. Lyngby | collected 2014-05-21 | reverse complement strand
GGTGTAATCGATGTTGAAATAAATTTTGGGGGAAGACAAGGAGACGCAATATATGACCCACGAACAAAAAGGAAGGTTCCGCTCAAAGCACGTGAAACTAAAATGTTAGTGTCGGTATGGGATGAAGCACCGCGTAATATTAATATCAATACTCTTATTTCGGCAAATTTACCAAGCTCTATTAGCCTTCCGATAAACAATATTGTACGTGAACGAAACAAACCCGTTGAAGAAGAAGGTGATTTCATTATTGAAGAGGTCACTTACAATATACCGGGGGAAGTGGTCGTAGATAATGAGGATTCAACTCTATTCGAGTTGTCGACTCCAGAGGTGGTGGGCCTTTTACCACAATGGCTTGATCAAGTTGACAATAACTCGTTTCGGTATTCAGGTGTATCAAGTTGGCGTCCACCGTTGAAGTGGACATTAACTACGAATGATAAATATCACGGCACTCACATACGCTCTGCCTATGTAATCAAAAGCGGAAGTGGAAGTCAAACAGCAACATGGAAGATTCCTGTTCCGGATGCCGGACAGTACGAGTTGTATTATTGGGTAATCAAGCCAGACGAACTTCGCCGAGGTCGTAGAGGCGGCGGCAGGGGCCGCTCAGGCGGTGACGCAGAATATCGATTTAAGGTGCGATATGACGAGGACGAAGAAAATGCATATATCAATTTACAAACTTCGGAAGAGGGCTGGAGTATAATTGGGACTTACTTTTTTAGTAATGATACGGTTGAAGTTGTTTTGAGTGATGACTCGAAGTTGCGATCCATAACGGCCGATGCTGTAAAGATTGTAAGGAGGTAATGTAGTAAAACAGATATGAAAAATAGAATAAAATAAAAAACTATGAATACGAAACGGTTAAGGATACGACTTTCTTGCTTACTACTGTTTTTTGCGGGATTATCATTGCTTTCATACACACATGCTCAAGCACCCTTGACCATTGAACAGGCATTGGATATTGCCGAAGAGAACAATCCTGATTTGAGAGCTGCAAAATACAACCTCGAGCGATATCAATATAACCTTGTTGCCCAACGAGCGTCGCTTAAATCACGGTTTTCACTTGATCTTGCCCCAATTAACTATAGCAGGTCCAGAAGATTTGATAACCGTTTATCCCAGTGGTATACCAATGAAACCCTAAACACTAGCGGCACCTTTATGGTGTCACAGCCAATCTTGTTTACCGATGGTGAAGTTTCGCTTATCAACACATTTGGATGGCAAGACAATCAGTCGACGGTGGAAGGTATGGATAACAGAAATAGGGCATTTAGCAACGATTTATACTTGCGATTTAACCAGCCAATCTTTACTTATAACCGCCGTAAAATGGAGTTGCAACAGATTGAGTTTGATTATGAAAATGCAGGCATCAGGTATGCGTTGCAACGATTAAACACAGAAAGAAGCATTACCAATCAATTTTATTCTGTATATATGGCTCAAAGCAACTTATCCATTAGCAAGGAAGAACTTGCAAATACAGAACAGAGCTTTGAAATCATCCGTAATAAGGTGGAGGCAGATTTATCGGCAAGGGAAGAGTTGTATCAGGCTGAACTGAATCTTGCCAATGCACAATCTGCCGTTGAAGAACGCGTTGTTTCGCTTGAAAATGCGAAAGATCAGCTGAAACAAACATTAGGGATGCCATTGCATGAAGAGATTGAAGTGACTCTTGAGATTGAAGTGAGCCCTGTGTCTATTGACCTGCTCCAGGCAGTACAAAGTGGACTGAGCTCGAGAATGGAACTTCGACAACGTGAAATTGATATTAAACTCGCCGATCTACAAATGATACAAACCAAAAGTCTTAACGAGTTCAGAGGAGATATTTCCCTCTCTGTAGGGATCATTGGAGACCACCAAAGATTTGAAAACATTTATGATAATCCCACCCAAAATCCTCGCGTAGCGATAAGTCTGACCGTTCCTATTTTCGATTGGGGAGAAAAAAGAGCACGGGTAAGGGCACAACAAGTGGCACAAACGCTTGCCAAGCTTGAGCAAGAAAACTTGCGAATTGATATCGAACTTGAGGTAAGGCAAACATGGAGAAGACTTGAAAATTTGCGCACACAAATTGATATAGCAGAAAAAAGTGTTAGAAATGCACAGCTTACTTACGATATCAACTTAACAAGGTACAGGGAAGGAGACCTTACGGGTATGGAAATAAGTCAGTTCCAAACCCAGTTATCTAATAGGAGAATGGCCTACTCTCAGGCACTGATCAATTATAAGATTGAGCTCCTTAACCTGAAAATTCTAACATTATATGACTTCGAAAATGAAATACCCATTGTGCCAATTAGAGAGTGGACAGGAACCTTTGAAAAATAAATAGCTATAATTATATGAAATACAGAATCTTATTATCTACTGTAATATTTGCTTTACTCGTGGCATGTGGAAACCCGCCACAGAGCAGCCAAAGCGAGATAGAAACACCTGTCTCTGTGCAGGAACTTAAAAAAGGATCCATCAGCAGGTTGATTAACACGACCGGAACGGCACTGGCTACTTATAGTACCGAACTTACTGCTGAGATGAGTGGACTCTACAACCTTCAGACCAATCCTTCCACCGGCAAACCTTATAAATTGGGTGACACGATGAAAAAAGGCCAACTGATTATCCGCCTCGAAGATAAGGAGTATGAAAACGGGATTGCTTTGGAATCTAAAAAATTAAGTCTTGAAATTGCAGAGCAAGAGCAAAGCAAGCAAAAGGCGCTATATGAAAAAGGAGGCGTCACATTGAGCGAAATGCGCAATACCGAAGTTAGAGTTACCAATGCTAGGTACGACCTTGAGAACGCAACCTTTAGCCTTGAGAAAATGAACGTGCGTGCACCCTTCGACGGGGTAATCGTTTCATTACCACACTACACACCACAAAGTAGGATAACACAAGGGAGCGAGATGGTTGGGTTGATGGCTTATTCACGAATGTACATGGAAATTAATCTTCCCGAAAGCGCTATAGAATACGTGCAATCAAATCAACCGGTGCATATAACGCACTATACCTTGCAGGATGACACACTTCGTGGTGAAATAAGTGAGCTGTCGCCGGCTATCAGTACCGAAACTCGCACATTTAAAGGAAAGGTGCTAATTGATAACAATCAATTGAAATTGAGGCCAGGTATGTTTGTAAAAGCCGATATCGTGGTGAACCAAGCGGATAGTGCAATTATAATTCCGAAAGAAGTGGTCTTTTCAAGAAGGAACAGGAAGTACGTCTACATAGTGGAAAGGAATACCGCGATTCTGCGTGATATTCAAACGGGCCTTGAAGATGAAAATAACTTGGAAGTTACCGAAGGACTAAATGAGAATGACAACCTGATCATACGGGGATACGAAACGTTGCGTGAAAACAGCCGCGTTAAAGTATTGAAATAATAGGATACTGTAAATGAGAAATATACTCCGATTCGCATTAAAAAATCCAGTTACCATCAGTATGATAGTGTTTGCTATCTTACTGCTGGGAAAGATATCGTACGACCGGCTAAGCGTGGATTTACTGCCCGATATGAATTCGCCGCGCCTTTTCGTGGAGTTCGAAGCCGGTGAGCGTCCGCCAGAAGAGATCGAAAAAATGTTTGTAGAAAGCATGGAGTCAATGGCCATCCGTCAAAGTGATGTGGTGCAGGTGTCTTCTTCTATCCGTGCAGGGTCTGCTCGTCTAACAGTAGAGTATGTGCAAAACAAAGATATGGACGAGGCTTTTCTGGATCTTCAAAAAGCAATTGCACAGTTTTCACAGAATCCTGATATCGAATCCATAAATATCACCCAACACGATCCTAATACAGCGCCGGTTATGCTTATTGCCATGTCGCACAATTCGATCACCGACATGGCAGAATTGCGAAAGATGGCAGATAGTTATATCCGCAACGAACTCATTCGTCTTGAAGGGATTGCCGAGGTGGCTTTGTCGGGCGAAGAGGTGCCTGTATTAACCATTGAAACCGATCCTTACCTCTTGAATGCTTTTGGTATCACTATGGAAGAGATCGCTTCGAGAATAGAAACAAACAACCAAAGCATTTCGGGGGGGAGGGTGAGCGAACTTGGATTGCAGTACCTGGTAAAAAGCTCGTCTTTGTTCACCTCCGAGTCGGATTTCGAGAACCTAATTGTTAGTTATAAACCCACGGAGGCTGTTGCATCCGGTGCCGCTTTAAGCAGCAGTGCTGAAAGCGCGCCATTATTCTTACGTGAAGTGGCAACTGTGAAGTTCGAAAATGCACGTCCCGACAATATCACTCGAATCAACGGGGAGCGTTGCATTGGATTGTCAGTTTACAAAGAAACTAATTTTAATACGGTTAAGGCAGTTGATTTGATAACCGCTCAACTGGCAGTTATAGAACAGGCACTTCCTGGATATAACTTTAAGGTAATTGGTAATCAAGGAACCTTTATCAAGCAAGCGATTGGGGAGGTGATTAACAGTGCTTTCTTTGGGATGATGCTTGCCGTTTTGGTGCTGTTTTTCTTTCTTCGACGGGTTGGCACAACACTAATCGTAAGTGTTTCTATACCTATATCCATCATCGCCACATTTACAATGATGTACTTCAACGGGCTCACACTTAACGTGATGACGTTGAGCGGTCTTGCCTTGGGAGCTGGTATGCTTATTGACAATGCCATTGTGGTGATAGAGAGCATATTCAGAAACCGTGAACAGGGCTCCGAACGTAAAGACTCTATCATCAGTGGTACAACGGAGGTATCGGGAGCAGTTATCGCTTCCACCTTGACAACCATCGTGGTGTTTATACCAATAGTTTATATGCATGGTGCTTCGGGCGAACTGTTTAAAGATTTGGCTTGGACCGTTACTTTTTCGTTGCTTTCGTCATTGTTTGTTGCTCTTTTGGTAATACCAATGCTATATGACAAATTAACAGGAAGGAAAGATTCAAATACCGAAACAAAGGCAGTGCAATTTAAAGGATACAGCAAACAGCTACGGGGTTTACTCAATCATAGGTGGTGGGTGATAGGTGCATCGTCAGCTATACTATTAGTTTCTATACTCTTAATTCCCTTTATCGGCACCGAGTTTATGCCACGAATGGAAGGAAAAGATTTTACAATATCTGTGAAATTACCAGAAGGAACTCGCTTGGAACGAACAGATGCCGTAGTTAATAATTTGGAGTACCTATTGCATACTATCAGTGAAGACAGCCTAGCTACTATCTATACACATATAGGGAAAGGTTCTTCGGATAACGAGATTTTTGAAGGAGAGCATACTGCGATGATGAAGGTTATTTTATCCAAACAGAGTATGGTTTCTCCTGAACAAGTAATTGCACTTTTAGTGGATGCAACCAACAACATTGAAGGGTTGGAACTTTCCTTTAAGCAAGATGATAATTCGTTAGGTGAATTCTTGGGAGACGACGAAGCTCCCATCGTGGTAGAAGTAAAGGGAGAAGATCTGGAAGAAATCGCTTTTCTAACCGAGGATGTTTTATCGCGTATGGAATTAGTGGAAGGTATATATAACGTGAAATCATCTATGGCAGACGGGGCCCCTGAACTCAACGTTTATATAGACCGCACCATCGCGGGAATCAACAATATATCTGTATCCACTGTAATACAGCAGATTGGACAACAACTGCAGGGGCGTGAAGTTGGGAAAATGGATTATCGCGGAGATATGCGGGATATTGTCATCAAATTACCGGAAATTGGCACAAGCGAATTGGGAGATTTGGTAATCACTAGCGGAAATCAAGAGTTTCGGTTGAGTGAGATAGCCTCCATCACCCGCTCACAAGCACCCAAAGAAATCTTTCGCCGGAATCAAAGTCGTATAAATAAAATTGTTTCCAACATCCATGCAGACTGGTCTCTGGACAAGGTGGCGCAGGAAATTAGAGCGGCAGTTACTGATATCGAGCTTTCAACTAACTATTCTATCACGGTGACTGGAGAAGAAGAGAGGCGAAAGGAGTCTATGGAAAGCCTTTTGTTTGCTTTATTACTTTCAGTGGTTTTGGTATACATGGTGCTGGCGTCTCAATACGAATCGTTACTGCATCCGTTCACTATATTATTGACTATACCGTTTGGTCTGGTGGGGGCAGTTATGATTTTCTTGATTACCGGAACTACATTAAATATTATGGGAGCGATGGGAATCATCATGCTAGCTGGTATAGCCATTAATAACTCAATACTCTTAGTAGGACGTATCAATCAGCTGAAGGTATCGATGGACTTAACCGAGGCTATTGTTCAAGCAGGACAACAGCGAATACGGCCAATCATTATGACCAGCCTCACCACAATTCTGGTATTATTGCCAATGACATTCAGTTTTGGCGAAGGGGCAGCGATGCGTTCCTCTATGGCAGTGGCGGTGATAGGGGGGCTTGTAACATCCACGTTGATGAGCTTGGTGGTGATTCCGTGTGTCTATTATGTGTTTGAACAAATGAAATGGAGGGTAACAAAGAGAAAAGGATGAACTTTCTTTTAAATAAAAGAATAACAATCAGTATGTTGTTTATAGCCACTACCCTGTTGGGGTACGTGTCTTATAAACAATTGCCTGTAGAACTACTTCCCAATGCAGAGTTGCCTATGCTGTATGTATCTGTCAGCTCTCAGCAGGATATGGATCCTTCTTACGTAGAATCGGAGGTAATTATACCTCTTGAAGGAGCTATCAGCTCAGTGGGGGGAGTGAACCAAATACAATCGGAGATAAGTAGTCGTCAAGCATCTATTCGCGTTGATTTTAATAGCAATGTGAACTTCAAGACCACTTCTCTGAGATTGGAAGAAAAGATGAAGGAGATGTCGGCATCTCTTCCCAATGGCTTTAACGTGAGCGTACAAAAAATGGACGTCTCAATGATGAGCAACACGTTCATGTCTTTACAGGTACGGGGTTCGGGAGGTGTCGATCGTGTACGCCACATAGTTGATGAGGAAGTGGTGTCAGAACTGGAGAATATTGATGGAATAGCTGCAATCAGTGTCTTCGGGGGGCGTGAGCGAGCAATAGAGGTTCAGTTAGATAGGGAAGCTAGTAATGCATTAAATATCACTCCTTCTCGGATAAGCAACTTATTGAGCAGCAATGCTCGCGAAAAAGTGTTTGTGGGCACTGTTAATGAAACACACAATCAGTATTTTGTTCACGTTAACTCGTCGTATACCAAGGTGTCGGATCTTGAAAATCTTGTGATTGCTCCCGGTCCTATCTTGTTGAAAGACGTTGCTACGCTTTTTTTCGATTTGAAAGAGGAGGTTTCTTATAGTCGTGTCAACGGGAAAGAGGCGATATCAGTATCGCTTGTTAATGATGCGCAAACTAATCTTATCGACTTGTCGCACCGCACTATATCAACAGTAAATCGGTTGAATGAGCAATTGAAAATGCTGGATGTTGAGATTGTAGTGGACTCCAATACTGCCGAAACGATGGAGAACAACATTAACCAAATCATTCAACTCGCATTGATGGGTGGATTATTGGCAGTACTTGTACTCTGGTTTTTCTTGAAAAATGTGAGATTGGTGCTTTTGATAGCCCTCGCGATGCCGATATCTGTTTTTACGGCTTTCAACTTTTTTTACTATGCGGGTATTTCAGTAAATAGTCTCACTCTCATAGGGATGGCTTTGGCAGTGGGTATGTTGCTAGATAACAGTATTGTTGTGTTGGAAAATATCTATAGGTTATCTGGAACAGGGATGCGAGCCGATGACTCGGTTAAGCGAGGAACAAAAGAAGTGTGGCGTTCAATAGTGGCAGCTACTTTGACCACGGTAATTATATTTCTTCCATTCCTCTTCTCAGAGAACTTCTTACTTAGGCTAATGGGTATGCACATAGGTGTATCTATTATCTCTACTCTGTTGGTTTCCTTGGCAGTAGCGTTACTATTTGTTCCCATGGCTGCCTATTTCATTCTAAAAGGAAAAAGAAGCGAAAGTATCTTTTATCAGAAAGTATCACTAGTGCAACGTCCTATACAGATATACCTTGTCTTGTTGAAGGCTTGTATGCGCAACCCAGGTGTAACAATTTTTGGAGCCATACTTGTGTTATTTGCAACCCTGCTTTTATCACTTTCCACTGCTACACAACAACGTAGAGAGGTGGATGCAGATAGGTTTAATATATATGTTACTATGCCAACCGGAAGCACGTTGGAGAGCACCGATAACGTGGTTAGGGTACTGGAAGAACGTTTGGAGGAGATCCCGGAAAAGAAAGACCTGGTGAGTCGTGTGAACGAGGAGGAAGCTGTCTTAACTCTCATCTTACAAGAGAATTTTCATAAAATAGAAAAACGAACAATATCCGAAATTAAGGCGGATGTGCAATCCAAAATACCGAACATGGGCGGTGGTGAGATCTTCGTTGCTGATGCCACGGGAGGAGGACAAAGCAATAGCGGAGGTTTAAGTGGAATGGTTGGTTTCATGAGCTTATTGGGAATAGGGGATAATCAGGAACGTATCATCATTAAAGGTTCGGATTATGAAATGATGCAGCTGGTAGCTGGAGATATCCAATACCAGATAGACCAGCAAGATTTTATCCAGAATTCTAGGGTTTCTTTTACTAGCCGCCAGCCTGAAATACTACTAGATTTTGATCAGATACTGCTCACTTCATACGGTATAACACGTGCAAATATAACCACCGGGTTGTCAGAGTTGAACACTGAGTTCTCTTCGGGAACCACCTTCAAGGTTGGCGAAGAATCGTATGATATCATTATCAGAGATAAAACGCCTGAAGAGGAGGAAGAGCAAATGAGGCGACAAAAGACCATCGATGATCTGGAGGCGGTGCAGATTATGAATACTAGCGGAGGCTTGCACAACCTTAGAGATGTTGCAACGGTCAACAAAGGTTTCGGTCGCTCTCGCATCACACGTGTAAATCAAGATAAACAGTTGGAGGTGCAGTACGGATTTTTACGAAGTGTAATGGGTTCTAAAACCTTGCTTGAAGGGTATCGTGCCGACATCGACCAGTTGATTGCCAATTATAACTTACCGGCTGGAGTGGCCATTGAAGTGGTACATGAAGAGGATCAGTTCGCAGATTTTAAATTTCTTATAATTGCAGCCTTTTTGTTGATATTCATGATCTTAGCAATGGTGTTTGAGTCGCTCACTACTCCACTGGTTATGCTCTTTTCCATACCTTTGGCAGCTATTGGTTCGCTGCTTGCACTAATCATCACAGGAAATAGCCTGTTGAATGCAAATACATTAATGGGATTTCTTATCTTGATAGGTGTGGTGGTGAATAACGGAATTATCTTGATTGATTATTCGAATATACTAAGGAAGCAAGGATTTCGTCGCGAACGGGCGTTGATAACCGCAGGGTTGTCGCGCATACGTCCAATCTTGATTACTGCTATTACAACCATTATTGCTATGCTCCCACTGGCCATGGGCGACAATGAATACGCCGGGGCTATTGGTGCTCCTTTTGCCATAACGGTGATAGGGGGACTTGCATTTTCTACCTTATTAACGCTTGTGATTATCCCTACAGTGAATATGGGTCTGGAAAACACATTGGAATGGTATCGTAATTTGTCGTCAAAAATAAAGGTTGTTCATCTCGTCCTTTTTGTGATTGGAGCGACATGCATTTATATGTATGTGGCCGGAATGTTGTACCAAGTGCTATACATTACGGCTCTTGCGGTGCTTATTCCGGGAGTCACTTATTTCGCACAAACCAGTCTGCGTCGTGCCAAAGCGAATGTCATTGATAGTGATCAGGAGATACATATTGTAGTACGCAACCTTGTTAAGATTTATGACCGGTCGGGTCGTTTTACTAGAGAATGGAATAGTGGATTGGAAATACGACAGCGATTGGGGCTGAGTGGTGAGTATCATTCTTTGAAAGATTTCACTAACGTAATCTGGCAATTTATCGTTTGGGGGTTCGGCTTCTATTTTACCTACATTTATATTAATAACAAGTTGTGGGGTTTTCTTTTGTCTTTTGTTAT
>LFRM01118391.1_pt2 | contig 10066 bp, 7 predicted proteins | sample 618341 | NCBI WGS metagenome assembly LFRM01 (sample SAMN03654438, study PRJNA283298) | anaerobic digester metagenome | isolation source: pool of bioreactors CSTR01a, CSTR02a, and CSTR03a thermophilic anaerobic... | place: Denmark: Kgs. Lyngby | collected 2014-05-21 | reverse complement strand
CCACCAATTCATAATGGTCGTCGTTTAAGAATATATTATGCAACACAAGTTGGGGTTGTTCCGCCAACATTTATTTTATTTGTTAATGATGAGAACTTATTACACTTCTCATATAAACGTTACTTAGAAAATAGATTGCGTGATGCCTTTATCTTTGATGGAACGCCAATTAAGATTATTGCGCGTAAGAGGAGTGAATAAATGTTTGTAGGTGTTATTGGAAGCGGTAGCTGGGGAACAGCTTTAGCCCAAGTCTTAGTTGATAATAATGTTGAAACACTTATTTGGGGAAGAGATATTGAAGAAGTAAATAAGATTAATGTTAATCATGAAATTAAGTATTTCCCTAATACTAAAATTAGTGAGAAATTAAAGGCGACAAATAATTTTGCCGATTTAGCGGATGCTGACGTATTATTAGTTGCTACGCCAACCATTGCATTAAATTCAGTAATTGAAATGATTAATGAGTATGCGAAAAAAGAAATGATTATTATAAATGTTTCCAAAGGTTTATTCCCAGAAACGGGCGAAAGATTATCCGTCGCAATTGAGCGTTTAATTAAGCCTAGCTTACTAAAGTCAGTTGTATCACTAGTTGGACCAACTCATGCCGAAGAGGTTATACAACGCATGGAAACAGTTGTTACATCAGTATCTAATGATCAAGCTAGTGCTGAACTTGTTCAAGAGCTATTTGCGAATGAATACTTTAGAGTTTATACCAGTGATGATGTAATTGGGGCTGAGATTGGTGCCGCAGTTAAAAACGTTATTGCGATTGCTGGTGGGATCTTAGTTGGAGTTGGTCTTGGTGACAATGCCAAAGCAGCTTTAATCTCACGCGGACTTGCAGAAATTGCGCGTCTTGGTGTTGCCATGGGTGCACGTTTAGAAACCTTTATGGGACTAACTGGTGTTGGTGACTTAATTGTTACAGCAACAAGTGTCCATTCGCGTAACTATCAAGCCGGACTGCAAATTGGTAAATATGGTTCTGACTATTTTTGGGAAAATAATAAAACAACGGTCGAGGGTGCAAGGGCAGTTGTTGAAGTTTTAAAATTTGCAAAAGAATTTAATGTATCGATGCCACTATCAAGTGCTGTCTACAATGTTTTATATGAAAAAGCAGATGTTCATTCAATGATTACAGAATTGATGACACGTGATTTAAAAAGTGAACATAAATAATGATTTAGGTTGATATTACCTAGCTAAAGTGGTATTATTAGATAATAGAAAAGAGGTTTTTTTATGAGCGAAGTATTAAATAAAAAAGCATTATCAGAAAACATAGCTGAAGAGTTTGACTTCACTAAAAAAGTGGGAACGGAAATCGTTAACTATGTATTAGAAACATTTACAGAAGTTCTTGCTAAAGGTGGAACAGTTGAGTTAAGTGGTTTTGGTAAGTTTGAAGTAAGACACCGTCCAGAAAGACCCGGAATCAACCCAGCTACAAAAGAAAGAATTGTAATTAAAGCATCTAATTCACCAGCTTTCAAAGCTGCTAAGGGATTAAAAGACGCAGTTAATCAATAATTACTAAATAAGTCGTATTATACGATTTAATTAAGAAGACCAAGCTAAATAAGTTAATTACTTACTTTAGTCTCGGTCTTTTTATTTGCTTTAAGAAATCTGTAGCAATGGTTTATATATTGTTGGCTTTATTGTATAATAGATAAGATTATAGATTTGTAGAGAAAGGGGATATGAATGTTTCTCACAAGAATAGAAATGCAAGGATTTAAATCTTTTGCTGATAAAGTAGTTATTAATTTTGACCAAGAAATAACGGGAATTGTTGGGCCAAATGGTTGTGGTAAATCAAATATTACCGATGCCATTAAATGGGTTTTAGGTGAACAATCTGCCAAATCATTACGTGGTACAAGTATGACTGATGTAATCTTCTCAGGTTCAGCTGATCGTAAGACAGTAAACTTAGCAGAAGTATCATTAGTTTTTAATAATGAACGCAAGTTTTTAAACTCCGAATTTAACGAAATTGAAATTACCCGTCGAATTCATCGCGAAAATGGTGAAGGAGAATACTTAATAAATAAAGTTCCGGTAAGATTAAGAGATGTTCAAGATTTAATCATGGATACAGGAATCGGTCGTGACTCCCTCAGTATGATTTCACAAGGTAATATTTCAACCTTTGCTGAATCGCGTCCTATTGATCGTCGTGCACTTTTTGAAGAGGCAGCAGGTGTATCTAAGTACAAGAAAAGAAAGATTGAATCATTAAATAAATTATCACGTACACAAGAAAACTTAGAACGTGTCGAAGATATTTTAAGTGAGTTAGAAAGACAAGTAAAACCACTAAAAAGAGCCAAAGACAAAGCGCTCAAATTTAGAGAGTTAAAAGAACAATTAGAACAAATTGAAATTTCAGTATTAGTTTCTGATATTAGCTTCTTTACAAGTCAACTAGATAAACTAAATGCTGACTTAGAGAAATTCCAATCAGACTACGCTGTCTTTGAAACAACAGTTAATGTTCATGAAGTTTCAATTGCTGAATCACGTGCTAATTTAAGAGAAATCGACCGTGATATTAGTCAATTACAAAGTCAAATTTTAAATACGGTTAGTGAAATTCAACTTTTAGAAACACGCCGTGTTGAAGTAGATGAAAAGCGTAAATACTTACTAGAATCAGGATCAAACGAAATCAAGGCCCAACAATTAAAATCATTACTAGTTGAAGCTGAGTTTGAATACAATGATCGTAAAGAGCGCCAAAGTGAACTAACACGTGAAATTGAACAATTAAACAAGCAATTAGATAATACGCTTGATAAGCAAATCAAACATAACCAATCATTAAATGAAATCTCAATGGTTATCTCAAGAATTAATAAGCGCCAAGACGTTTTAAAAGCAATGTTAGAACAACCATTCCGTCAACAACAAGGAGTTAATTCAATTATTAAAGCGAAAAACTCTATTAATGGAATCTGTGATGTCGTTTCAAACTTAATTACAGTTGAAGATGGTTATGAACAAGCAATTACAACGGCACTTGGTGGAGCTATGTACTTTATCGTTACTGAAGATGAACGCTCATCACGTGATGGAGTTAACTTCTTAAAGAAAAACCGTGGTGGACGAGCAACATTCTTAGCTTTAACAGTAATGAAAGAACGCTATATTCGTCATGAAGATGAAGTTATACTAAATAACACTCCAGGCTTCTTAGGCCTTGGATCAGACTTTGTGATTACAGCACCAAAGTTTGAAATCGTTAATCTATCACTCTTAGCTAATACGCTAATTAGTGATAACTTAGTTAATGCCCAAGAGTTAGCGAAAAGATTAAGATATCGTTATCGAGTTATTACAATTGATGGTGAAATTATTAATGCTGGGGGATCACTAACTGGTGGATCACTTCGTGATGCAACATCACCATTAACAATGCAAAAAGAGTTTGAGAAAAATGAAACAGACCTTTTAGCAAACAATGAATTAATTAATAGATATCAAAATGTTGCTAATACAATTAGAATCTCAAAAGAGAAGATTGAAGCAGAACTCTTAAACAATCGAATTAGACTTGCGCAAATTGAGCCGGTCCTAGATGCAAAACGCGCTAAATACGAATCAGTTAAAGATGAATACAATCTACTTAAGCCAGATCTTCAAAACTTAAACCTTGAAGTTGAACAAGCCGATGAGATTGTTAAGACCTTAACTGAATACTATTCAAAACGTGATCAGATGACAATCTTAATTAAAACTAAGAATGCCGAAAAACATCAATTATCAAATGAAATTGATCGTCGTGAAGTTCAAATTAAGCAAATTCGCAATCAATACAAAGACACTTTAGACAACTTAACAGAAATTAAGTTAGATATTGTTAAAGCGGAATCTAAGATTGAAAATGACTTAGCGCGCTTAGCATCAGAATATCAATTAACTTATGAAAGAGCTAAAGACAATTACACCAGTGAAAATGTTGAGACTGATCGTCTGCAAGTATCTAACTTAAGAAGAGAGATTGAAGCATTAGGTAATGTGAATATGATGGCTCCGGAAGAATATGCGGAAGTATCAGAACGTTATGAATTTATCAAACATCAATTTGAAGATTTAGTTGGAGCACGTGATCAATTACTTGGTGTTATTGATGAGATGGATGAAGTTATGATTATTGAATTTAAGGATATGTTTGACAAGATTAACGCTGAACTACAAGATGTGTTCGCTAAGTTATTCGGCGGCGGATCAGCAACACTAATTTTAGAGGATCCAGAAGATCTACTAAATACTGGTATTGATATTGACGTTCAACCACCGGGGAAATCAATTCAAAATATCCGTTTATTCTCAGGTGGAGAAAAAGCCTTAATCGCAATCTCAGTATTATTTGCGATCCTTAAAGCACGTCCCGTCCCATTATGTGTCTTTGATGAGGTTGAAGCGGCGCTGGATCAAGCCAATGTTGAGCGATTCTCAAATTATTTAAGAGAGTTTTCAAAAGATACCCAGTTTATTGTTGTTACGCACCGTCCTGGTACAATGTCGAAAGTCGATGTTTTATATGGAATTACGATGCCACTACAAGGTGTATCACAAATGTTAAAAGTAGAATTAAAAGAAGCAAAAGAATTTTCTGAAGAGGTGAATGTAAATGAGCTTTCTTAGTCGATTAAAAAATAAAGTATTAGGAAAAGATAATCAAAAAGAATATCTAAGTGGTTTTAAGAAAACTTCTGATTCATTATCAAAATCAGCAGCTAATCTTGAAAAGACATTTAGAAAAGTTGATGAAGACTTCTTAGAACAATTAATGATTATGTTACTTGAAAGTGATATTGGTTATGAGACAGCAGATAAGATTGTTTCTGAACTTCGCCAATATGATAAAGAATATATCATCGCATCATTCTCACGTGTAATGGAGTTTGTTGTTGAATCAATGGCAAATATTTATGGTCAAGATGAAGATCAATTCAGTTTTATTAATAATGATGGTATTAAAGTAATTCTCTTAGTTGGAGTTAATGGATCAGGTAAAACAACATCTGCAGCTAAGCTGATGGCTAAGTATAAGGATGAAGGCCATAAGGTAGCGGCTGTTGCAGCTGATACCTTTAGAGCTGGTGCCATTGAGCAATTAGCTAAATGGGGTGAGCGCTTAGACGTACCTGTTATTAAAGGGATTGAAAATGGTGATCCTTCGGCAGCAATTGTTGATGGAGCACGCTATGCCAAAGATAATGCTATCGATATTTTAATTATTGATACGGCCGGAAGACTTCAAAATAAGAAAAATCTTATGATTGAACTTGAAAAGATGAAACGGGTTTTACAAAGAGAAATTCCTGGTGCACCAAGTGCTGTTTGGTTAGTAATTGATTCAACGACTGGCCAAAATGGAATTTCACAGGCAGCAGTCTTCTTAGAAGCAACGGATGTAACTGGAATAATCTTATCGAAAATGGATGGCACGGCAAAGGGTGGTATCATTATTGCGATTAAGAATACACTAAATTTACCAGTGGTCTTTGTTGGTGTTGGTGAGCGTACCGAGGATCTAATTCCCTTTGATATTGACTCATATTTAAATTCAATTGCTGTAGGACTTGAAAATGTTAGAAAATAGCGAATATTTCAACAATCTATTTGCTTGGTATGGTAAACTATTAACCGATAAACAACAAGAAATAATGGTTAGCTATTATGAAGAAGATTTATCAATAAGTGAAATTGCGACTAATAACAAAGTTAGTCGTGCCGCCGTTTTTGATGCAATTAAGCGATCGGAAGATTTATTGGAACACTATGAAAGTAAGTTAAACGTATTTTCTAAGTTTACTTTACGTTCAGAGCAGTACAAAAAATTAAAAGATTTAAAAATTGATCAGGTGGATGAAATTGTGGAGTTATTAGAAGAAATAGAATAAAGGAGAAAGTATGAATAAAATTTTAGCAGTAAATGCAGGAAGTTCATCATTAAAATATCAAGTATTTGATGCCGATACTTTTAATGTTTTAGCTAGTGGGATTATTGAGCGAATTGGAAAAGAAGATGCAATAGCAACAATCAAGGCAGATGGTGTCAAAGAGAAAAAAGTATTAGAAATCTTAGACCATAAAGCTGCAGTTGCGATTGCTTTAGCTGATATCTTAGAATTCTCAAGTGTAAAAAACCTTGATGAAATTAAAGGTGTTGGTCACCGTGTAGTTCATGGTGGTGAAGACTTTGAAGATTCAGTCGTGGTTAGTGAAGATGCAATTGCAAAAGTTGATGCATTATCATCATTAGCACCATTACATAATCCAGCAAACTTAACAGGATACTATGCTTTTAAAGAGGTTCTAAAAGAAGCTCGTCACACATTTGTCTTCGATACGGCATTCCATCAAACAATGGAGCCAAAAGCATTCTTATATGCACTACCATATGAATACTATGAAGACTATCAAGTTCGTAAGTATGGTATGCATGGTACTTCACACAAATACATTGCAAAACGTACAGCTGAGATATTAAACAAAGATATTGAAGACGTTAATACAATTGTTTGTCACTTAGGTAATGGAGCATCACTGGCAGCTATTAAGGGCGGTAAAGTAATTGATACATCAATGGGCTTCACTCCTTTAGCAGGTGTAATGATGGGAACGCGTACGGGTGATGTTGATCCAGCGGTCTTCCCATACTTACTTGAAAAAACTGGTTTATCAGTTGATGATCAAATGCGTATTTATAATCATGAATCAGGAATGCTTGGTATTTCTGGACTATCAAATGATGCGCGTGAAATTGAAGATGCAACAAATGCTGGACAAGAACGTGCTGTTCTAACTTCAGATATGTATGCATATAAAATAGCTAACTATATTGGAACTTACTTTATTCACTTAGGTCATGTTGACGCAATTGTCTTCACAGCTGGGATTGGTGAAAATGATGCGGGTGTAAGAGCACGTGTTATTGATAATGTTTCCGAAGCACTAAAAATTAAGTTTAATCATAAACTAAACTCTGAAGTTCGTGGCAATGAAGTTGAACTATCTGAAGCTGATTCAGAAGTTAAAGTATTCATTATTCCAACTGATGAAGAATTAATGATTGCTCAAGATACTAAACGATTACTAGGCTTATAAAATGACTGAGTCTATAATCAACTTAGTTGAAGAGTACGACAAAATTATTATATTTCGTCATCTTGAAGGTGATGGAGATGCACTAGGTTCACAGTGGGGCTTATACTACTTCTTAAAGGACAAATATCCACATAAAGAAATATATGCTGTTGGTGATGAAACTAAGGGCTATGCTGGCGTCTATCCAGAGCCACATGATCTAAGTGAAGGTCAGTACAAAGGGGCCTTAGCGATTATTGTAGATACCGCTAATCAAGCCCGCATCTCAGGTAAGTTCTATGTTCATACTGATAAGATTATTAAAATTGATCATCACTTACCAGTCGATAATTATGGTGCTATTAATTTAGTTGATGAGAAAAGATCATCATGTGCTGAAATCGTTACTGAATTATTAAAAGCCTGGTCAAATGATCAAGCCTTAGTTTATGAGGCAGCTTATAATCTATATTCAGGAATAGCGTCAGATACACAAGGTTTCTCAATCTCATCAGTTAATTCAAAAACATTTATGATGGCAGCTTACCTAATGGAATCAGAAATTAATCCATCAGAGATAAGTCAAAAATTAAGACAAGTTGATCTACAAGTCTTTAAATTTCAAGCTTATGCCACAAGTAAAATTACTTATGTCAGTGATAGTTTCGCTTACTTAGAAATTAGCCAAGCTGATTTAAGTGAGTATAATCTTGATGTTCAAGAAGTTAAGTTTTTGGTCAATGTAATGCGACCAATAAAAGGCTTAAAAGTTTGGGGACTTTTTATTGAGGTTGAACCAGAACTTTACTCAGGATCACTAAGATCACATGGTATAAACATTAATGCGATTGCGAGCCTCTATGGTGGCGGTGGACATCTTCAAGCATCTGGCGTAAAAAATCTTACTCCAGTTAGCAAAGCAGATATAATTAATGATTTACTAGCAGTAAGTAAATAATGAATATAAAATGGAGCAATAATATTGCTTCATTTTTTATTTGCCTGACTATCCAGTGGCTACTGTAAGCTTATAAATGCTATAATATGATTAGAAAGTAGGTATATATGTTTGCTCTCTTAGATGTTAAAAGTTCATATTCTTTTTTAGATGGGGTAATGAGTGTTCAGGATATTGTGAAGACTGCTCATTCTTTTAACTATGCTGCTTTAGCAATTAATGATTTAGATAATCTCCATAACTTAATGGAATTAAAAATGTATGCCGAAAAATACAATATTAAACCAATCTACTCACTACGTGTTGAACTAACTGAACCAGATCCAATTACATACTTATTATATGCCAAAGATAATCAAGCTTATTTAGACCTTTTAGAATATTCTAGTTTACTTAATAGTGATGATTTTGAAAACTCATTTAATGAGTTAGCTAAGTTTAGTCAAAATGCGGTTGTGATTATTTATGGTGAGGGTGGGATAATTGAGAGTGAGCAAGTTAATACGAAAGCTTACTTAAAGTTATATCAAGCCAAGCTTAAGGATTTCTATATTGGAATTTCCAATAACTCATCAAATAAATGGAAGATTGATAATGATGAACTTAAACTTTTATGTCATAGTTTAAAGATTGAAACAGTTGCACTTCCTAAAGTTGATTTTTTAGAGGAAGCAGATAAAGATTTAAAGAAGTTATCTACTGCATTAAAGTACAATCGACCATTTAATGATCATGCCAATTACGTTAATGAGAAGAACTTCTTTTTAAGTAAGGAATTAATAGAGCGCTTTTATGATCAGGCTGATATTGATAATACGATTGTGATTGCGAATAAATGTAACGTAAACTTCAACACTTTAGAAAAAGCTAAGTTACCTAAATTTGCAAGTCCGAATAATTTAGCAAGTGAAGACTATCTAGTTAGTCTTTGTGTTAAAGGCTTAGAACTACGCCGTAATAACCAAGTAAGTTATGAATATAGTGAACGTTTAAAATATGAACTATCAATTATTAATCAGATGGGTTTTGCTGATTATTTCTTAATTGTTTATGACATTATTTTATTTGCGCGAAAAAATGATATTTATGTTGGCCCCGGTCGTGGATCTTCAGCAGGCTCACTCGTGGCTTATGTTTTAGGGATTACCCATATTGATCCAATTGAAAATAGTTTACTATTTGAAAGATTCTTAAATCCAGAACGTATTTCACTACCCGATATTGATATTGATTTTCCTGATAATCGTCGTCAAGATATTATTGATTATGTTGTATCAAAGTATGGTTATGATCATGTAGCGCAGATTGTTACATTTGGAACCTTTGCGGCACGCCAAGCTTTAAGAGATGTTGGTAAGGCCTTAATGATTCCTTCATACAAATTAGATGCTTTATCAAACTTAATTAAAGAATCAAAACAAACAACCTTAGCCGATACTTATAAATATAGTAATAAGTTTAAAAAAGAAATTGATAATGATAATAAGTTAAGCCAATTATATAAATTAGCCTCGAAACTTGAAGGTTTAAACCGTCATACTTCGATTCATGCGGCCGGTATTGTCTTATCAGCCGATTCAATCTATAAACATGTTCCCATAATTAGAAGGGCAGATACTAGTGTTTCGCAATACTCAATGAACTACTTAGAAGAGCTAGGTTTAAATAAGATCGATCTGCTTGGACTAAGAAACTTAGCCATCATTGCGGAAGTTGCGAGTTCAATTGAAAACTTTGAGATTCTAAAGATTCCACTTAACGATCAAAAAACTTTTGAACTGCTCCAATCAGGCGACACAGCTGGGATCTTTCAACTTGAATCATATGGTATGAGTAAATTAATTAAAGATATGGGACCAAGTAAGTATACGGAACTGGTTGCGGCTATCGCACTTTATCGTCCAGGTCCAGTAAAAAATATACCAACCTTTTTAGAAAATCGTAAAGATCCAAGTAAAATTGTTTATATGCATAAGAAGCTTGAGCCAATCT
>LFRM01210664.1_pt1 | contig 10067 bp, 2 predicted proteins | sample 618341 | NCBI WGS metagenome assembly LFRM01 (sample SAMN03654438, study PRJNA283298) | anaerobic digester metagenome | isolation source: pool of bioreactors CSTR01a, CSTR02a, and CSTR03a thermophilic anaerobic... | place: Denmark: Kgs. Lyngby | collected 2014-05-21 | reverse complement strand
ACTCTGATGAGCTGCTTAGTTTTGTAAACACATATCTTCCACGCAAAGACGATTGGACCTCAATTAAAGATAGAGTTGTGATAGGATCCGAACGTGTGAAGTTCCTTGCGAAAATATCGGTTGACATTGATATCAGAACTAGGGAGGTATCTTTTGCATTACCTGATTTTGGGTTAACAAGTAAGGAGACTACTATTGATGAGCATGTATGGCAAGCATGTAAAGATGACCTAGTGAGTGGAAGTGAAATATGGGGAATGGTTGAACTCGGATATCGTTCGCCAGATGACTACGATATGGACTTTTCTAAGGCAAAGAGCTCGAATAAAGGAAGGATAAAGCTTACAAATTTTAAATCTTTCTGCCCGTATACGATTGACTTGGATTACTACAAGGAAGCAAGAAGTGAGTTCTCTACAGCGGAATGGCTTGATATACTGCTCGGCGCAGTTGACTATAATGCAAGTGGCTATCTTGGGGACGAAGAGAAAAAGCTAACGATGCTTACTCGTTTATTGCCGTTTGTTGAAAAGAGGTTAAATCTTATTGAACTTGCTCCAAAAGGAACAGGCAAGTCATATCTGTTTGGCCGTGTCAGCCGATTTGGGTGGCTTTCAAGCGGTGGAGTTATGAGTCGTGCAAAAATGTTCTATGACCAGAACAAACGTGTTGAAGGTTTAGTCTCTGGTAACGATTTCATCACGCTTGATGAAGTGCAGACCATCTCGTTTACAGATGTTAATGAAATGCGAGCGGCACTAAAAGGTTACCTTGAGTCTGGGGTTTTCACGGTAGGAAATTATGAGGGAACGGCAGATGCAGGTGTTATTCTCTGCGGAAATATTAAACAAGAGACAATGGAGATGGATGGAACTGGTAATATGTTTGAGGAGCTACCAACTGTATTCCATGAGTCTGCGTTGATTGACCGTTTTCACGGATTTATCAAAGGATGGAATATTCCAAGAATGAATGATGATCTTAAGATTGCTGGCTGGGCATTAAACTCGGAATACTTCTGCTCGATTATGCATGAACTACGCGATGATATGAGTTACCGAACGATTGTAGATGAATTAATAGAGGTTCCTGAAGCGGCTGATACTCGTGACACTGAGGCAGTCAAAAGAATTGCTACAGCTTATCTGAAATTACTCTTTCCTCATGTGCGTTGTGCAAACGATATTACAATGCGTGAGTTTAAGCGTTATTGCCTTGATAGAGCGCGCAAGATGAGAGATACCATTAAATATCAATTAGGTATTCTTGACGTGGAGTATCGTGGAAAGAATATGCCTGCTTTCAGCATTAGGCCAGACCTTGAAAAAACGGAGTGATTTAATGGAGAAGAAAAGCTGCTATGTCTGTGGAAAAGAAGCCTTAAACAAAAGCGAAATTGGATTGACTAAGAAATTTTTTGGTGTTGATTCTAGATATTTTTATTGCATTAATTGTCTTGCTGAATATTTGGAAGTGGACACAGAATTTCTCCTTGAGAAAATCGAAATTTTCAAGGAACAAGGCTGTGTTCTTTTCTAAGGAGTTGTAATATTTTGATACATGCTGTTTCTGGCAAACTAGAAATCTCCTACTGCGGCAATTAAGAATTCCCCCACCCCCTCGAACTTTGTTCCTACTGCATCAAAGGACTGCAATCCGGTGCCAGGCATCTAAGATACTAAGTTATCAGAGAGGGTATCTTGGATCAGCCGAGAGGATATACCTAATTGGACACTAGGTTAAGTATGAGAGGTGATCAAAAATCTGAAACACCAGGTGTTTCGCATATAGTCAAAACGCATAAAAACTATTTTGCATAACACTATTTTGTATGGCATATTATATATAATGATTGCTGATAATCTAGGAAATAAAGCCATAATCTTAGCTTTTTGGGAGGTTTCCATATAACTATGAACAGTCAGTCATTATCAGCTGCCAGTCAGAGTGTTTCGCAAATCAATAATTTATTAATACAGGGATTCAGCAATCCGGATACGACTCTTATTGGGGATGTGGATCTGGATACTGCTACTCTCAGTGAGCTGAAAGAAGGACTACGGCTACTTCTTACCCACAGCTTTGATTATTATTCGCGGACTTACATGGAGAGCGTGTCCTATATATTAGTTGATATTGCGCAAAGAGATTATAGTAGTAATTTTTGGTCTCTTGTTGCTGAAGACTTTTTTGAGTTTGATCAAATAAAGAGGCAGCAAGTTAAAACGCTTTTTCAGGAGACCTGCTTGCGCTACGATATGCCTCTTTTTGAAGAAGACAGCAAGTCAGGCTATAGCATTATAACTCCAATTATCTGTCATGCGGGCATACCAAATGAGCAGCTCAATTCATTTTTTAAGACAGTAGAGGATAACATTACGGGATATAGAAACATTTTCCCCGATTCAAGCGAAGAGGTTTTTCGCTACTCATATGTAAGTGTGCAGCGTTTTGTGAAGTATCTGGGAGATGACTATAGCACTTTTATGACACAATGGTTAATGACCTCAGAATCAGCAGAAAGCGATTCGTCAGAAGAAGATCTGAACCGGCTTTTAAGAGATACATTCCCTTCCGAGAAAATATTGGTACCCTACAGATTTTTGAACAAATACATTGAATGGTTAAATTTGCCGGTGGATATAAAGAAGGGGTCATCCGTTAAACGAACGAGATTCAACAAACCAAGTATTCATATAGATAACAGAGGAATTGGTTTGACTTTGGAATTGCCTCAACAAACTGTAGATCCGGGTTTGGATTATTATATGTCAGGCAATGAAAAGTTATATTGGACGATTGCTATCGGTGATCGTACAGTTACGGTGCCATGCTCTCTTTATTATAATCAAAATACTAATAAATGGTTTTCTGAAGATAGTGCTTTAGTTCTGAAAGAGAGTATGTTCGATGCTGCTTCCGCCAAAGCAATTGAAATCGAAGTCTTCTTAGATGATGCCTCTCACTCGCTGAATAAAGTAACCATCCCCTTTCTTAATGAAGGCTATATGTTATTCGATCATCTCGGCATATATCAGTCTCAATATTCTCAGTTATCACATCTTTTTCTAATGATTCCGAACGCTTTGGAAGCGGATGCCAGACAGATTGAGCCTTTAAGCAATATCCCGTATTGGCCGGGGTATAAGCTTTTTAACATCTTACTTCATCAAAATGAAGCACTTAAAATATTTGAAAGAAGTAACCGCAAAGAAAAGGTTAGTTTTTATTACCAGGGAAAACTTAAGCCGGAGCTTATACAAGGCAAGAACCTGTTTGATAATCAAAATATTTATATGGAGTTTCCTCAGTTAGCCATCCCCGGTTCCATATCCAACGATCGAAAGGTTGTAATATCTAACATATGGGATCGAGAAAAGACACATACGATTGAGTTGTCGGAGCAAATGACAACGATAAATCTTAGGGATTACCTTGAAGAAGGTAACTATGGGAAATTTGATCTAAGATATCTTGTGGATAATAAGACAAAATCCAGAGATACATTCTATTACATACCTGAAATTATTCTAAGACCAGCTAATGATTTTTGGCCTGCCCCTGTCGAAGGATACAAGTCAAATGCTTATGAGTTTGCGATGCCTAAGGACGTAAATCTATCACTGGATCAACTTGAAGAGAGTCTAAACCAGCTAATAAATACTGGTAGGCGAATTGCTTTTATTGCAGACAAGTCAGTTACAAAAATAAAAGGAGCAATCGAGCTGGAAGTTGGAGCAAGGAAGCACTATGTTCCATTCAATATGCCCGCCCGCCCTCTCATCTGGTCGCTCACTTCTCGGGATGATGATTCGTTTATTCCTACGGATAAAGCAATACGAGAAGATTGGTCTCACTTTATGAAACTTGCCGAGCCGTATATTGTTGTCCAGACAGGCGATTTAGGAGCCCCACAGCTTGATTGCAAGATAAGTGTACAACGTACGGACGGCACTGAAATTATGGCTCAGGAACATACTTTGCCAAGTAATGGATCTTTTGCTTTCCCCCTATCTGATATTAGGTCAGCAGCTGAGAGCACAAATAATAAACGGTTTAAAGTTGTCTTATCAATAGTTGATCCTGATGGCGGTAATATTGGGGACTTCCCCTTATTTATTTCTCAGGATGCAATTGATGTAAACTTTTTCACTGCTACTCAGGAAGACGAATTTGTTTGCATTTATTGGGAAGAAAAAGGTAGCTTGTCGGATCGTATCCTGATCGCACAAAATCTCTCCGCACCATGGACTGATGACAAAATCTTTGATTTGCTGGATGGTCAATGTTCTCACAGATTACCAAGCTATATTTTCAATGATGGCTATTACACTTTAAAAATTGACGCTCCACCCGATGACTCTCCTTTTAGTAAAATCTACTATAAGCCCAAGACATTTGTGAGCGAGAGGGTTCTTTCTGTAAAAGGCCATTCCTTAAATGCTTCAGAACTTGTTCAGTGGCTAAACGATGATATTTTGACTTATTTGCTAGATCCTGATGAAGAAGATTTCCCTGACCCCGCTGATTATTGTCTGGAAAATCAGAATGATGTTATATATTTGTCCAAATCCTATCTAAGCATATTGAAGACTCAGTCTGAGCTGGATTCCAAGGAAGTTATTTTTGACGAATTTGAGAAAATTAAAGACTTGTATTTGCAGGTAGCTCGAAACAGTAGCATAACGCTAACGAGCATTCTGATGGCTTTATTGGAGGAGAAATTTTCATCTGATCAATTGAGCCAACTCTTGGCATTATTCAATATCCTTTGGCTTAGAGATGAAGAGTGCGACGAACTGTCGGGCTCTGTGTATTTTCAAAAACTTAGGCAGGTAGTTCCAGAACTTGCTTTTCAAATTGCCATCTCAACAAATAGCCATCTAGACTGGGTTGAGCGTTGGATAGGACCGCGTGATTTGCGTGACCTTCTCCAATTGGATGTTGAGAAAAATGCTGTAGAAGTTTTATCTGGTAGGTTAGAAGACACGGCGGTGCAGACAAGTTTGTGGGCTGACAGTGGAGATTATTGGCCATCATTTGAGGAGTTTTGTGCATATGCAGAACATTATAGTGAAACTATTAGGAGGAGCAGAGGCAAGAATAAGAGCCAAAAACAAATCTTAGATGAATATGAGCAAGCAAATTATGCATCCAGCAAACGTCTTTTTGGCCTGACTTCGCTAAGGCTTTTGCAGAAAATCCAACATGTCGCAAAAGATAAATCCATAGATGAAGAGGTTAAAGATCTGTCAGATTCCATGCTTCATTATGTGGATAAAAATCTACTTCCTTTTTCTAAAGATTTAGCAAAGATTTATCCGGAAGCATATAATTACATATACTTAATGAAATCTTATGACAATGATGTGATTATAGATCTGTCGTACTCGATTTTCACAATAATGCTTTTCGCAGTACTCTATCGTCACGGAAAATGGAAATCCTCGACATCACTTATTCTTAAGTATGTTGCTAAAATCCAACATTATTTTCCATCTCTTTATAGACACACCTTAGTTCTTTTCGAAATATATCAGTTAAACGGAGAAGCTAACTTATGAGCATGAACCCAATTGAAACAACAAGGGCTATTCGCAATCAATATCTGCAATATTTGAAATCATTATTTTATCTCAAGGATGAGGAGCTCTCCAGACAAGCANNCTTCTCAAAGGTCCATACATAGAAGTAACACCACCGTTTAAATCCGGTAAATCTCTTGCAGAACTGGTCCGAGAAGGTGTTTTATCATCTGATTTTGAATATATAAGCCAAGAGGAACTACCCCTCGATCGGCCTTTATATCTCCACCAGCAAAAAGCAGTTGAGAACATAGTTTCCAGAAAGCGGAATGCTGTTGTTGCGACAGGAACAGGAAGCGGCAAGACGGAGAGTTTTCTCATACCTATCATGGATTATCTGATGAAGCAGAAAGACTGTAACGGCAAAATTTCACCAGGGGTCCGTGCCTTGCTTTTATATCCCATGAATGCTCTGGCAAATGACCAGCTGGGTAGACTCCGTGCCTTACTAAAGGACTATCCCGCAATCACCTTCGGTCGTTTTACCGGAGAAACACTTGAGGGCACGCTGGAAGCAGCAGAAGATTTTAGAAATACAAACCCGGATCAGGAAATATTACCTAATGAATTGTTATCACGTGAAGAAATAAGAGATAAACCTCCTCACATATTGCTTACAAACTACGCAATGTTGGAGTATCTGCTTCTGCGACCAAAAGATAATGAGTTGTTCGATGGTGTGTATGCAGATGAATGGCATTTTGTAGTTCTCGATGAAGCGCATACTTACAATGGAGCCAAAGGTGCAGAGATATCAATGTTGATTTCCCGCCTTAAAGAGCGCGTGATTAAGTCACCGCAACAAGGTTTACAGTATATAGCTACATCGGCCACATTAGGTTCCGGTGAAGACAGGCTGGCGGATATTTCTGAGTTCGCGAACAATATATTTAGAGTAGATCCTGAGAGAGAAGCTCCCTTCACAGCGGAAGATCTGATTGAAGCAGAACGTATCCCGTATGAAGAAAATGATGAGCTGAGCACCATTGCCCCTGCCATGTATGCCGAATTGGAGAATATGAAAAAGGCTGGTCATGAACATGAGGTTGCTCAAGTATTGCGTAACGATAGAAATGTATATAGCTTAAGGCATAAGCTCTCCGGAGGGGCGCAACTTGTTTCAGATGTTGCGGCTGATATTTTTGATGAAGAAATTAGCCAGGAGGAGAGCGAGAAGTATCTTATCCAATTAGTAAGTCTGGCTGCCGGTGTAAAGGAACGGCAATCGGATCTTCCGTTGCTTCCGGCTCGCTATCATGTATTTGCTAAAGCATTGGAAGGAGCCTATGTCTCTCTTTATCCTGATAAAAGAGTATATCTTGACCGGCACAAGACAAGAGAAGAAGACTTGTATGCAGATGTGCCTGTTTTTGAACTGGCAAACTGCCAGCAATGTGGGCAGGAATATATCTACGGAGTGATCAATAGTCAGCGAAAGCTCGTTCAGCATGAACACAATTTTTCAGACAATAGTTATAAGACAGGTGTATATTTTCTTCTTGATGTTGACCCAAGAGAAGTGGTGCTTGACGAAGACGAGCAAGTGGAAGCAGATTTGAAGGAAGATAGCGTTAGAATCAACGATTTGGAAGAGTATGTCCTTTGTGCAGCTTGTGGTGCAATAAAAAACAAGAATGAAGCTTTCATCGGAGACTGCTGTTCTGCTCCAGGCGAAAAGCTTCTCAGAGTTTACAAGAGGAAAAATAAAGCAAGTAATTTCAACGCCTGCTATAATTGCGGAACAAATAAAACCAATGTTGTACATCGCTTTATAACCTCTGATGATACGGCTACACAAGTCCTGGCTGAGGCTTTGTATCAAGAAATTCCATCAGAGAAATTTCAATTATCAAGCCAGAGAACTGAGAATGGATTATTAAGCAATGCCGGCAACAATGCTAGTTCACCTTTCGCCTCCTTTGCCAGCAAGGAGTCAGACAATAAGCAAGAGTTTGATTCAAACAAAGGGAGGAAACTTCTAATATTCTCAGACAGCAGGCAAGATGCAGCCTTTTTTGCCAGCTATCTAAACAGACAATATGATCAAGGCCTATGGCGCAATTCAATTCTTGAAGTTGTAAAACAACTGTCTCAGAACTATGAAGAAGGTATCTCGTTAAGGGACGTGCAAGACAGATTGATAGACTATGCAGATAGATTTGCATTATTTACATCTGATAAGGATATAACAAGACCTCAACAAGAAAAGATCGTCGGACAGCATTTAATGAAAGAATTTCATCGTCTAGACAAAAGGTTAGGGCTCGAGGGATTAGGGCTTCTTAGCTTTACATTGCCATGTCCGGAGGATTGGCCCCCAAGTTTTGGCAATCTTGAAGACGAGTTAGGGGTGGACGCACAAGGTTTATGGTCTGTCTATTTAGAACTTTTTAATACATTGAGAGAATCTCAATGCACAAGTTATTTGGAGGGAACCAATTCAAGAGAAGACTTTTTCTCCCCTCGCAATCGACCGGCTTTTTTCACAATAGATTCTCGGGAAAAAGCAGGAGCAAGAGCGATTCATAGCTGGTTGCCATCACAAGGGCATTCAAATCGCAGACTCGACTATATTCGCAAGCTCTTAAAGAAAACAGGCAAATATAATAATGCCGACTTAACAGATCAAGCCCATAGTGTTCTTAACCAATTAATTGAATTGCCCGGTTTTTTGGAATATATGGAAAAAATCGGTTTAGTAGTTGCTGAATCAGATCAAAAACTGGGCGTTATTAAGCGCCTGAACCATAGTGCATGGCTAGTTCTTTATAAGCCACAGCTAATATACCGTTGTAATGTATGTCATTCAATTACGCATAACAATGTAAATGATGTATGTCCAGTGTATTCATGCGATGGCTCCTTAGAGCCATTCAAACGTGATACAGAGGATCAGATGAGCTATTTCTCAGACCTGTATGAGAAAAGAAAACCAATTTCCATGATTGCCAAGGAACACACAGCCCAATTGAATAGTCAATATGCAGCGGAGCTACAAGGAAAATTTGAGAAAGGCGAAGTTAACATTTTAAGTTGTTCGACGACCTTTGAACTAGGAGTTGATGTCGGACAATTGGAAGCAGTTTTTTTGAGGAATGTCCCGCCGGAGACAGCTAACTATATACAACGTGCAGGACGAGCCGGCCGTCGAACTGAATCAACAGCTTACGCTCTCACATATGCTAAGAAACGCTCTCATGATTTAACTTACTATCAGGATCCCAAGCGCTTGATAGCCGGAGAGATTGCTACTCCCCATATTGTTTTGACAAATGAAAAGATTGTCTTGCGACACATTAACGCAGTTGCTTTGGCTTGGTTTTTCCGTAAATACGAAAATAAAATCAAGAATGTCAATGATTTTTTCGACATTGATAACGATATGCAAGGCGACGGAACAGAATTGCTAAGATCTTTGTTAAGCGAAAAGCCACAAGATCTTTTAGATTCATTAAAAAGAATAGTTCCCCACGAATTCCCGTATTTCAGGCAAGGTGATTATTGGGGATGGGTTGATAAACTACTGAGCGAAAATGACGAAGGATTTGAAAATTTAGGATCTCTGGTAATCGCACGTGATTCTTTAAATTCAGCTATTAAAGAGCTTGAAAACTTAAGAAAAGAGCGCTTCGGAAAAGGTATGGGGACTGATTCAATCAATAGTAATATTAAAACTTATAAGGAACGCTCAACGATTTCATACTTATCATCCAACAATGTTTTGCCCAAATATGGTTTCCCGGTTGATGTGGTTGATCTGGATGTATTAAGTGAAGCCTCTGAGGCAGGAGACATAGAACTAAGTAGGGATCTATCAATTGCTTTAAGTGAATTTGCGCCCGGAAGCCAAGTAGTAGCAAATGGGAGTTTGTGGACTTCGTACTCAATCAACAGATTCCCCGGGAAAGGCTGGCCCACTTTTGACTACGCTATTTGTGAAAAATGCAATCATATTTATCGCTATGATACGACTTTGGGTGTTGAGCGTGAGGATAGAAAGGCTGAATGCTGTTCTGAGAAACTAAATTATACTCAATACATTGTGCCTATGTTTGGTTTTTCGACAAATACAGATCCACCAGAGCGGCCTGGTACTAGTAGACCCCGTAAAACATATGCCACACGTGTCCTCTTTGATCAATATGTTAAGACAAATAATCGTGCATCAAACACTCCTGAAAACTTTGAATCTATCAGGATAGGAACGGCATTAATTGAGTATTACTACTCTGAACATGGTCGTTTGATTAACTTCAATCAAGGTTACCGTAAAGCTGGTTTTTTACTTTGCGAGAGCTGTGGTTATGCTGAACCTTTAGAATTCACTCAGAGTTCCAGAAGACCTAAGGATAATCATAAAACGAAAACAGGACGAACTTGCTATGGTAAAAAACGACATGTGCACTTAGGCTATGAGTTCATTACTGATATTCTTGAACTTCGTTTTCGGGAACAGGAACTAATAATACGTAATGAAGCGGA